>CEUS01263464.1_pt1 | contig 11164 bp, 11 predicted proteins | sample 427031 | NCBI WGS metagenome assembly CEUS01 (sample SAMEA2622837, study PRJEB7988) | marine metagenome | biome: marine biome (ENVO:00000447); feature: marine epipelagic mixed layer (ENVO:xxxxxxxxx); material: "saline water (ENVO:00002010), including plankton (ENVO:xxxxxxxx)" | depth 140 m | reverse complement strand
ACACATTTGCATTACTTGCACGCTACTGGCCTTAGTTGCTGGAAAAGGGTGACTTGTAACGTATAAAAGTCTTAGATGTTGTGTTTCGATTGTGTTCTCCCAGGCCACAGACTGAAATCAGGCATTCTAGAAATGTACCATAGAATTAGACCACTCCATACCCAATAATTTGTTACTAGTGCTATAGCAGCACCGGTTGTACCCCAATTAGGTGTAAGGACAAATAGCGATAGTATCATTATCGCAGCACTAGTAAGGTTAATTGACATAAGTTGACGGGCTTTTCCTAAAGTGAGCATTAGTCCTGGAGCCCATATTAATACTAGCCATATGTGCATGAACATAATGACATAAAAAATAGGCAAGGCCGGTATATACTCCTGTCCAAATATCAGTGGCACCAGAGTGCCAGAAATGGAAATAAGTAGAGTTATGGAAATAAACATTGCCAATACCATCCAACGTGTTATGCTTCCAACAAATTTGGGAATGTACTCATGTCCGCGCTCATGATATAAATTTGCAAGCTCGGGATAGATAGCAGAATAGATTGGATTACTTAATCTACTTACATATGTGGCTAACTGTTTACCCATTTTGTACAATCCGATACTCTGCATATTGACGAACAATCCTAGTATAACCACATCTGCTTTATCGGTAGCAATTTTTCTGAAACTATCTAATTTCATGCTAATTAACATTGTGCGAATTTCATCGTAATGTTGCTGGAGTACGCTTAATTTGGCTGTCCAGCAGCTGGCGCCGCAGCGCGCTTGTAGTTTGTTGTTTGAATATAGCAGTAGGATGATAGATTGTGTGATTGACACTGCGGAAATAGCAGTTAGATACCCTATTACTTCAAATTTATTGAGCAATGCTATGGCGACAAGCACAAAGGTTAATATTGAAGATAGTACATTCACTATAGAAAGCCATCTGAAGCGATTTAGAACCCTGAGAACAGAGGTGGTTGTACCTGTTGTTGCGGCAAAGAAATCTCGGAGTATGATTATGCGAAACAGCAAAGTCCCATCAGTAGAATCAAGTATCCATAAGCTTAGTGTAGGTGCAATAATATACATTACCGCGCAGGTTACAGTGGCCATAGACACGTTTAGTAATAGACCTAGCTTGACAATAGCAAGCGCTTCCAACTTCTGTTCATTAGACAGATATAAGCTAAGATATTTAACTATCGTTTTCCGGGTTTGTATACCAAGTAAAGATCCTACTAGACTCACCCAACCAACAATTAGTGTGGCTTTTCCATATCCTTCTGCACCAAGCAGGCGAGCCACTAGAGGGAATTGAATCACACTCACGATCGCAGCCACGGCTTCAGCAGCCAACAACCACCCACTATTCCGTGCCAACCTTTGTAGAGCCGTGTCTATCACAGAATTTTTTATTTGGGAAAATACTAGTCTCTTATCAGAGGCATCTTTCTTCATAATGATGGCCTTCTTCCATAGTTCTGCTAGCAAATGTTACTGCATTATATTTATTTCATTTTACTTAGCATTGATCTTTCTAATTGAAATTATAAGTCCATAGACTTGCTACCGGTCCAACTAATTGAAAATCCAGACTTTGGTATAATCTTATTGATGCATAGTTGTCATTTTGAGTGACTACCTCAGTAGCTATACATTTGTCATCTTTGTAGTGATCTAGCAGATTGACTATAAGAGCTCGGCCTATTCCTTGCCTTTGGTATTCTGGTAGTACTGCAAGTCTAGCTATAAATAATACATTAGTGTTAATGGTTGCTAACAGATAGCCTATACAGGTGTTGTTGACCAAAGCTACTATTGCATATTGGGCCTTATTTAAGGCCATTGTTAGCATTTGACTTGAACATTGCCACATATTGTTGAACACGGCATTATCTAATGAAGTAATTTCACACAAATCTTCATAGGTGGCTTCTCTAATTTTAGCTAATGATTCTGTCACACCAGGTGTAGATTTGTGCCTACGTCTAAGTGCAACAATTTTACCAGTGGCTGTATAGCCCCATGAATTTAGCAATGTTTCAGACCAATTGTTAGTACTTAGTGCGTATACGGAGCATATGTCTTGTTGCCGTAATATATGTTCCACTTTGTTCCAAAGTAATTGCATAACTTCGATGCTGTCTGAGAAATTGTATGATGATGCTAAACGCACCCATGCAAAATCAGTGTCCTCCTTAGGTATAGATAGAACGCATACTATATTATCACCGTCTATACCAATGTGACATTGGTGATGATACAACAACTCTTCTATGCTTAGCCATTCCAGATTTTGGTGTAAGCAAGTGTTGGAGGAGAGAAATTGTAAGATGTCTGGATGTTTAGAGGACTGTGCAAGGCATATTGTTATTTGAGGCTGGGACATCACAATAGATTATAGGTTAGCAATCTATCATTTAATTGATTGCAGACTAAGTCCTCTGTTCCAGAGGAACATAATCACGTTTAATATTACCAGTATAAATTTGTCGTGGACGAGCAATACGTTGGTCGGTGTCGTCAATAAGTTCTAGCCATTGAGCAAGCCAGCCAGGTGCACGTCCTAAAGCAAACAAAACTGGAAACATATCAACTGGGAAACCCATAGCTTGATAGATAATACCACTGTAAAAGTCCACATTGGGATACAAGCTGCGTGATATGAAGTAGTCGTCTTCTAGAGCAATACGTTCGAGTTCTAGTGCAATGTCTAGTAATGGATTTCCACCTGTCACCTCGAGAACTTTCTCAGCAACATCTTTGATTATTCGAGCGCGCGGATCATAATTTTTATATACCCGATGCCCAAATCCCATCAGACGGAACTTCCCATCTTTTACCTGGTCAATGTAACTTGGGATTTTATCCAAATGTCCTATCTCAGTCAGCATACGGAGTACAGCTTCATTCGCTCCACCATGAAGTGGCCCATAAAGGGCAGCTGCTGCTCCCGCCATAGCACTACAAGGGTCTGCGTAGCTTGAACCAATATTACGCATTACTGAAGTTGAACAGTTCTGCTCATGATCAGCATGCAATATGAATAGCACATCAAGAGCTTTAGCCAAGGTAGGATTTACTTGATAATCGCTTTGATTCATATAATCCATCATGTATAGTAGGTTTTCTGTGTAACCCAGCGAACTATCTGGATAGTTATATGGCCTACCAATACGGCGTCGGTAAGCAAAAGCTGCAACAGTAGGTAGTTTTCCCAATAGACGCCATATTTGCTTCTGTCTAGAGGTATTATTGTGGATATCTTTTGCATCTGGATGCAGAGTAGACATAGCCGCGATGGTGCCAATAAGCATGCCCATAGGATGGGCATCGTACCGAAAAGTTTGCATTAATTTAGCCAAATTTTCGTGAATATAGGTGTGATGCATTACTCTTTCTTCCCAGTTCTCAAGCATTTCACTATTAGGTAAATCACCGTATATGAGCAGGTAAGCGACTTCTAGAAAAGTGCTATGTTCAGCTAATTGCTCGATGGGATATCCACGATACATTAGTATGCCCTTCTCACCATCAACGAACGTTATCTCACTATTGCAAGATGCAGTGTTTGTATATCCAGGGTCGAATGACATCATACCAAAATCGTCTTTGTTTACCTTGATCTGTCGCAAGTCTAAAGCGTTGATGGTATCATTTGCGACTGGAATTTCATAACTTATATTGGTGCGGTTGTCAGTGATTGTTAAGGTGTCTTTTTTCATTTAAATTAACCTTTATATCTCGTGTAAATGCCATAGTGTAACTGTGAAGTGAATTTCATTAAAGACCTATGACATATTTATGTTGGTCTAGTTTTGTGTATTTAAAATTATTGTCTGCATTATTCTAACGTGATTATACAATTAACTAAGTATAGGTGACAGACAATCTTAAATATTACATTTGCGTTGTATAATAGAGTATTGTACACTTTGAGTTTAGTTCGGAGGCATCTAAATGGCATCAAGTGGTCGTGAAAAAGCATTAGAGACAACACTTTCTCAGATACAAAAGCGTTTTGGAGAGGGAGCATTAATGCGAATGGGAGATGCGTCCACCTTACAAGTGGAATCGATTTCTACGGGTTGTATTTCGTTGGATATTGCCTTGGGAATTGGTGGTATTCCCAAAGGTAGGGTCACTGAAATATATGGACCTGAGTCTTCTGGCAAAACTACTCTCTGTCAGCATATAGTTGCTGAGTCCCAGAAAGTAGGGGGTGTTTGTGCCTTTATCGACATGGAGCATGCTTTAGATCCTAGTTATGCGGCTAAAGTAGGTGTTGATATCGAGAATATGTATATATCGCAACCGGACACTGGTGAACAAGCATTGGAGATTGCAGATTCACTGGTGCGTTCGGGTGCAATTGATGTAATAGTCGTTGATTCTGTAGCTGCGTTAGTTCCTAGAGCTGAGCTGGAGGGTGATATGGGTGATGCGACTATGGGAAATCAGGCACGTTTGATGAGTCAAGCATTGCGAAAGTTGTCTGGAGCCATCAAGCAGTCAAATACTGCAATGGTGTTTACGAATCAGCTTCGGCAGAAAATAGGAGTCATGTTTGGAAATCCAGAGACTACTACCGGTGGTCAGGCTCTTAAGTATTATTCTAGCGTACGATTGGATGTACGACGCCTTCAGGCAATCAAGAGTGGTCAGCAGATTGTTGGCAATCGTGTAAGAGTACGAGTGACGAAAAACAAGGTTGCACCTCCTTTCAGGCAGACAGAATTTGACATTATGTATGATCAAGGAATTAGTAAGGCCGGTGATTTGCTGGATCTTGGGGTTGAACATGAAGTTATTGACAAGCGAGGAGCTTTTTATAGCTTTGATGATACTAGGTTGGGTCAAGGGCGTGAGAACGCCAAGCAGTATCTAAGTGATAATATGGACATGGCTGTTGAGATAGAGAAATCTGTTAGAGCGATTGCTGCTCCTGAAAATGTAATAAATGGTAATGATGATAGTGAAAGTGTAAATAGCAGTAATGAGTGAGGAGATTTGTTTTAAGTGTGGTTTGTTTGTGTGAACTGTACTACAAAAATATATTGATACTGATGCTAGATGTTAGTAATTTAGCACGGTCATGGTTTTACTGAAACTGCTTGTTAGCTAACAGGCTATTTGAAATGAGGACAGGTACCATATTTAGGTGTATGGTTCAGGTGGAGTTGAATAAAAGGGCCGTAGATGAATGATATACATACGGACAATAATTGTAGAATTTTCATCGTATTATTTCGGCCCTATTAGGTATATTGACATCTAATAATTAGCAGTGTGCTTATAAGTTGTAATTGCTATATTTGTTCAACATCTTAGCTAATGTATTAGCAGATACTATTTCTGAAAAACTATTAGTTTTGTGTAATGACCGTGGTGTGATTGATAACCACGGTTTTTTTGTTGGATTTTATATGGACACTATAACGGACATTAAACCTCAAAGACGTGACAAGAATCGAGCAAACGTCTTTCTAGGTGGAAAATTTGCTTTTAGCTTATCCTACAATCAGGCTAAGTTGTTAACTGTTGGACAAGAATTATCATCAGTTGTAATGTCGAATCTCTTGGAATCTGATAGTGTGGATAAGGCATATGAAAAAGCGTTACGGTTCATTAGTTATAGGCCTCGATCTGGTCTAGAAGTTCGTAATAGGTTAAACAAATATGGGATTGAATCTCAGGTGGTAGAAAAAGTGATTAGTCGTCTGCAGGATAATAATGTGCTCAACGATACCGAATTTGCTTTGTTATGGGTTGAAAATAGACGAACATTCAGGCCTCGTGGAAAATTGCTGTTACGCAAGGAATTGTTAGCTAAAGGCATTAGCGATAATGACATTGAAATTGCACTAAGTGAAGTTGAAGAATCGGCTGATGCACGTCGGTTAGCTTATTCTAAGTTGTCTAAATATAATGATTCATCATTGGATTATCTTCGTCAAAGGATATGGTCTTTGCTATCTAGGAATGGCTTCGATTACAGTATTGTCAATGATGTGGTTAGTGAGATTATCCAACTAAAACTAGAAGGTGAGGATTAAATAATGAGACCCGATATCATCACAGTTATTTTGATCACTATACTAATAAGTGTGATCATTTTAGTAGCTCTGAACCGTTACTATAAAAATTTGTTATATAGAAAACATCAATTGTCTCAAGAAAAATTGGAATCTGATTACGAGCAGAGGACCCGCGATTTAGAAATAGGAGCTAAGGAAGATTTACATAATAAACGTGAAATACTGGATAAAGAACTGTTCGAGCGTAGGAAACGAGTTTCTGACGAGGAACGACGTATGGAACAGCGTAGGAATAAACTTGAGATACAATCTTCGGAACTTGATAAGCGCAAGAATAAATTGGACAAATATAAGTTTGATATAGAACAAAAAGACAAAGAGATTGATGACAAACTAGGGCTACAAATTGAGGAGTTGCAGCGGATTGCAGGTCTTACAAAAAGTGAGGCGAAAAATGAATTAATGCAGATGACCGAGAAGGAATCCCGCGATGATATGGCTCGTATGATTAGGAGTATAGAAAAAGAAGCCAAGTCCGAAGGTGAAGACAGAGCTCGTAAATTACTTGTATTAGCTATGCAGCGTGTGTCAAGTGACCAGGTTTCCGAGCATTCGACAACTACAATACCTATACCTTCAGATGATATCAAAGGTCGAATAATTGGTCGTAATGGTCGTAACATAAGGTCTTTTGAACAAGTAGCTGGAGTAGATGTAGTTGTGGATGGAGCTCCAGATTCAGTTATGGTTGCGTCATTCGATCCAATACGTAGAGAGGTAGCACGTCGCGCTCTCAGTAAACTTATTTTGGATGGTCGTATTCATCCAGCTCAAATTGAAAAGGTTGTGGGCGAATCGCGTGAAGCCGTAGAAGTTATTGTTAAAGAGGAAGGTGAAAAGGCTGTTTATGATGCTGGAGTACTTGGCCTAGATGTGCAAATAGTTCGTTTGCTAGGAAAACTTAAATTCCGCACTTCTTATGGTCAGGATCAGCATTCTCATGCTGTGGAAACTGCATTGATAGCTGGCGTGATTGCGGCTGAGTTAGGAGCAGATGTGGAAATATCAAAATCAGGAGGGCTGTTGCACGATATAGGAAAAGCCATAGATCATGAGGTCGAGGGTACGCATGCTGCCATAGGAGCGGAAATTTGTCGTCGTTACGGTGTTTCACCGGTCATATGTAATGCTATAGCTGCACATCATCATGAGGTTGAACAAGAGACTGTGGAGGCGACAATTGTTGAAGTAGCCGATGCGATTTCAGGCTCACGACCCGGTGCTCGTCGTGAAAATTTTGAACAATATGTGAAGAGGATACGTTCTTTGGAAGAGATTGCTAGTTCGTCAGAAGGAGTTAAAGAAGCGTTTGCTTTACAAGCCGGTCGTGAGGTTCGTATCATAGTGAGTCCTGACAAGGTTGATGATCTTGCTGCAATTAAGATTGCAAAAGAAGTGGCTAATAAAGCTGAGAATGATTTGCAGTATCCTGGTCAAATAAAAGTAACTGTAATCAGGGAAACTCGAGCTGTACATTATGCGAAATAGAGTTATTTGATAATAGATTTAACCAGTTGTGCGTAGCCTACCATATAAATACCATTGATTTTTCGGTGGAAAGGCGATTTGCAGGTCTTTTTCCCATATAAACTGTTCTTTTTTGAACATTTTGTACAAGTTATCATCACATTTGTTAATTCTGGTACGAATATCGGCAATCTCTTTCGTGTCATCTAGTATGTCTAGCAGCAATTGAATATAAACACGACCATAAATTTCTTCTACATAATACTGGGACCAGTCATTTGCATCTTCAAGACACTCGTCGATGTATATTTCCCATGATCGTAATCTTCCTAGTATTTCAATAAGTGCTTTTCGTTTAACATTTGCATTCCATTGGTTAAGATGGTCATCCAGGGATTTCAGTAACCCATTTTTCTCTTCTTGAATTTTGTGCTCTATTATGCACTCTACCGTTGCTAGTTTATGTGCACAAAATAGAATGCCAGCTATCGTTAGTTTTGGGTATCGATTTAGAAATGGACCAGGCTTTGATAGTTGCCAGAATACTATTTCGGATTTTATGAAAGGCACAAAATCATATAGGATAGATTTTAGTATTGCAATATCGTGTAATGCGTCATACATGGTATTCCAATATTTCTCGCAAAGCTTGATTAATTGAATCGCATTGGTGAGCTATACATGGGATTGCCGGAAATTTCCCTCCAGCGTTCGTCAAATTCCTGAAGATGCCATTCATGTACTTGCCAATTCATGTGATCTGTGAATTGTAAGTTAGCCTCAAATCCTAATAGCCAAGCCAAGTGATTTTTAAGGCTTGGAATATCTTTCTCTGAACGTAATCGCAACCATTTAGAAGGGTCCCACTCTAGCTCGATACTGGCATTACTATGGTTACCAATTAATTTGTAGGGTGCACTTGTGGTTTCCGCATCAAGCCATATCGAATATAAACCAGATGACCATAGTGATTGTCGTACAGTCTCTGCAATATTATGAGGTATGTAGCCGGGATTTTGATAAAACCATTTTTGTGAAAATGTATTCATTATTTTCCTATAAGATAATTATATTTGTTTAACGTCGTTTTTGTCAGGTTGGTAAGTTCCTTTGACCCATGTTGAGTCTTTCTCGCCTATTTCCTGTTTCCATATAGGAACAATCTCTTTTAGTCTGTCAATGCCGTAACGAGCAGCTTCGAAAATTCCTGAGTCTCTGTGAGCACTTGTACATGCAATCATGACTGTTTGGTGACTAGGTTCTAAGCTTCCTGTGCGTTGAAATATGGCAATACCATATATATTTGGCCATCGAGATCGGACTTCAGATGCTACCTGGTACATCTTAGTTTCAGCCATTGGAGAATATGCTTCATAGTTTAGTTGTTCTACTATATCAAGGTTATTGTTTGTTGTTACGTCATCATTCTGAGCTCTTACTATTCCGGAAAATACACACATAGCGCCAGTTGATGGACCCACAATGTTAGCCATAACTTCGTCAATACTGAACGGTTCGGATTTGATTTCTATGATGGTAGGTTTTTCCTGTCCGCCTGATACGGGCGGAAATATAGCAATCTCAGCATCTTCTGGTACTTTTTCTTCTGGAAATGCGAATTCATGATTGATTGATACAAGAGCGGTGGGGAGCAAATCTTTCAACTCAGGAAGATGATTTGCAATTTCTTGTTTTAGGTCTGCAACTGTGGATTTGTCTTTAATATTAATGGATATTATGTTGGTTCCTGCATATTCCTTGATGCTGGCAAAGAGAAGAATTGATATTTTCATATGGTGTTTAAGTTTATTGTTGTTATGGTTGAGGTTGTGTGTTTATTACATCTCCACTCTGGCCACCACTTTTCTCTACTAAACGCACGTTGGTTATAAGTATTGATTTTTCCACTGCTTTTGTCATGTCGTATATAGTCAGTGCAGCTGTAGTAACAGCTACCAGTGCTTCCATCTCAACACCTGTTTTGCCAGTTGACCGCACAGTAGCAGTAATAGTTACGCCATGTTGTTTCTCTTGTCCAAGCAATTCAGAGTCAGACATTTCTACTTCTATATGACTTAATAATAGAGGGTGACACAATGGTATAAGATCAGCAGTGCGTTTAGCTGCTTGTATACCAGCAATTTTTGCCACTCCATAAACATCACCCTTTTTAGTATTTCCACTACGTATTTGATTTAGAGTATCTTTCTTCATATGTACTTCAGCGGTAGCAACAGCAACTCGCTTACTTTCTGGTTTGTGCGCAATATCTACCATGCGAGCACGACCCTTGTTGTCTATGTGGCTGAGCGAAGTGTGTTTGTTCATAAAACTCAATTGTAATAATATTATCTCTATTACTATATACTAACCTATTAGTCTAACCATTGCTAAGATTTTGGTTATATTTTCAATGAAACTACATTCCAAAGGATAGTCGTATCATAAGCTCTTCCGGCAGTTGCTCAATCATCATCTGGTCTTGTGTTGCTCTGATATCATACGCTACTCTTCGTTGTTCCCACGTATGCTTAGTAAGATCTAATATTCCATATGCTGCCAATGGATTGTGATCACGCGGTTGTCCAACACTGCCAGGGTTAAGTATATACTGTCTCTCAAATAAGTTAATAGATTGTGTAGTATTTACTGAGATTTCATTACATTGTATACCGTCATGACTAAATATACGTGGTATGTGCGTATGACCGACTAGACATAATTTACCTCTAACATTTGTGAAATTTTGATTAGCTACGTTTGTGTCTGTAATATATTCCCACAATGGATTGTTGGGACTACCATGCACTAAGGTCACATCATTTGTATAAACTGTTGATTCGATTTTCTCGAGAAAATTGTAGGATTCAGTAGATAATTCATTTTTAGTCCAATGTAATGCTTGGTAAGCGATAGGATTGAATGTGCTTAAATCCATTTTAGCAACTGTTGCATAATCGTGATTTCCAGAAATACATATAAATTCTGGCAAACTTTGTACTATTTGCAAACATTCGTTTGGGTATGGCCCATAACCTACTAGGTCGCCTAGGCACCATAGTACATCGTAAGTATCTTTAGCATCTTTTAGCACAGATTCTAGTGCATGTAAGTTAGCGTGTATGTCAGCAATTACTAGTATTCTCATGTTGTCTCAATTTTCTCAGACTTTATGATAGCATGTGTATGTGTAGTCGCCCACTTGTACCCTTTCAAGCTGGTCGCTATAATTCCGTTGCCATGCCTATCATGGATTCCCATGCGTTGGATTTTATTAGCTATAGTTATGATCAAACGCTGCGTTATGGAGTGAAGTTGGGTCAACTACTTAAACCTCAAGATTTTCTTGGTTTAAGTGGTAATTTAGGGTCGGGTAAAACTGCTTTGGCAATTGGTGTTGCACGTGGATGGGGGTCCTTGGAGTCGGCTACCAGTCCGTCTTATATCTTAGTCAATGAATATTCTCGTGCTGATGGGGCAGAATTACATCATATGGATTGTTATCGGTTAAGCACTGCTGTTGATGCTGACCATATTTGTGTAGATGAGCGGTTAGAGTCAGGTGCTGTTTTGATTGTAGAATGGCCTGAACATATTAAGTCC
>CEUS01284240.1_pt1 | contig 11166 bp, 11 predicted proteins | sample 427031 | NCBI WGS metagenome assembly CEUS01 (sample SAMEA2622837, study PRJEB7988) | marine metagenome | biome: marine biome (ENVO:00000447); feature: marine epipelagic mixed layer (ENVO:xxxxxxxxx); material: "saline water (ENVO:00002010), including plankton (ENVO:xxxxxxxx)" | depth 140 m | reverse complement strand
TCGACCAGCACCAGGCGACGTACCCGCCCCACCAGGTGACACGTGAGTGCTCCGCGCCCGGATCCGATTTCCAGCACCTCGTCCTCAGTGTCAACTCCCAGAGCCTCCACGATCTTCCGTTGGAAGTTCGGGTCCACCAGAAAGTTCTGGCCCAGTGACTTGTTGGCTCGCACGGTCGGTTCAGGTCGGGAGGTAAAAACCGCGGGACCCGGGGGCTGTCAGCTCTTGAGGACCAGCGCAGTACGGTCGTCGGGCGGAATGCCCAAACGTGACTGGGCCGTGAGCTGAAAAAGAGCCTCGACGATATCTCCGGGTGTACGGTCGCGATTCTCAACCACTTCACGCACCACTCGTCCTTCCCCGCTCTCGATACCATGGGGGTCGAGCGAGTCCGGCAGTCCGTCGGTAAAGCAAAACAAGAGATCAGTCGCCGGATCCCAAGACACATCTTCCTGGCCATAAGCATCGGAACCTGCGAAGCCCACTGGTGGGTCGGTGGCATCGAGCCGGGTGGTGTTGCCGTCCCCGTGCACGATGAACGCGTGGGGGTGACCCGCATTCGCGAACATCAGTCGTTTCTCGACCGGATCCAGAACCGCATAGAACAACGTGAGATACATCTCGGTGCTCTCGAGCTCATCGCTCAGCGCGTCGTCCAGGTGCCGAAGGACCTTGGCCGGTGTGGAGAACTCCGAGGCATAGATGGTAGCAGCGCTGATCGCCAAGGCCATGATCAGGGCAGCGGGGAAACCGTGGCTCGATACGTCCCCCACCATCACCCCGATGCGGCCGGCGGGGAGCTTGAGCAGATGATAGAAATCACCCCCCACCAACTGCGCTGGTTCGACCCGCGCTGCCACTCTAGCGGTGTCGAAGTTGGCCGCCACCGGGAGTAGCTTCATCTGAAGATTGTGCGCCAGCTCCATCTCGTGGGTCACACGCTCCTGCTGGAGGCTTTCTTGAATGAGACGGTTGTTTTCGAGCGCGGCACCCACCTGGCTGGCGATGGCGGACAGCAGCTTCTGGTCGCTGGCGCTGAATGGGCCGCCGTGGATGCGGCCAATCATATTAATCACCCCGACCGTGCGCGCTTCGCCCGCCGGCGGCGTGTACCGAATGGGCACAGATAGGAAAGTCTCAGGCTCGACAGCTGCCCCAGGTAGCGAGGTGGGTTCGCCTCGGCCATCTCGCGCGACTATCCGTGCGCGCCCCTCCTGGAACACCTGGACAGTGACCGCGTCCCGGTCGGCGGCGCTGAGAGGACCTACCAGACCATCCTCTCCCACTTCTGCGGTGAGGTTAAGAGTGTGATGCTCCGGGTGAAAAACCCAGATCGAGCCCCTGCGCGCCCCCAGCACGTCGCAGACTTCGCCCAGGATGACGCGCGCCGCCTCGTCCAGACGAAGGATCGACCCCAGCGTCTCGCTGATCGAGTAGAGGAGGTTGATCTCCTCATACCGCTCCGACAACTCGTTGGTGAAGAAGCGGATTTCGTGGGCGAAGTCGTACGTCCGCTCCAACACCGAATGCAGCACCGAGGCCACCGCTTCGGCGTTGCCCTCATATTTTGCGTGCGCTCCAGCGGGCGGGCGGACCTCCAGTTCGAACTGGGGTCCATTCCGGGGGGTAACCGTCCGAACTGCGGCTGTGCTAATGGAAGCGGATTCCGTCGTGCAATCGTCAGGATAGACTTGCACACGCCCACCGCCGTTCTGAGTAGTCCAGAGGTGCACATCCAGGCCAAACCTACCCCTGAACTCGTCCAGGGCGATCCTGACCGGTTCGGGAAGCGGGGGCCTGAGAGGCGCTTCTTCGCCGCTCATGCCTCGTCGGCCTCCCCTCCCGCCTCATCGTCGTCCGTGTCGCTCCGGATCACCAGCGTAACTTGATTCCCGCTCTCATTGAAGTGGACCTCATCCATCAGCTCGCGCATCAGGAAGAGGCCGCGGCCGCTGCACTTCTCGAGATGGTCTGGGGAGGTCGGGTCGGGAATCCCTCCCGGGTCGAAACCCGCGCCTTCGTCCGTGACCCGGGCTTTGATCTCGTGCTCCCCAACGATCACCTCGATCCTAACTCGCTTGCGCGAGTCTTTGTCGTTCCCGTACAACATGGCGTTGGAGAGGGCTTCGGTCAGGCTCACCCCCAGGTTGAGCTTCAGCTTGCGCCCCTGCATTTGGCAGGTAGTGCAACGCTGCATCACGAATTCGACCGCGTGCTCAATCTCCCGCAGGTCGTTCGGAAGTTCGAGAATCAGTTTCGTATTCATGCCGCGGCGGCCTACAGATCCACCATCGCCTCCCGCCGAGAATTGGCGATCTTGAAGAGCGTGTCGAGCTTGGTGAGCTCGAAAAGGGTACGCAGGTCCTCGTTCAGACCGGCAAGGCGAAGCTCTCCGCCCTGCTCACGAATCTTCTTGGAGAGGCTGACAAGGACGCCCAACCCAGACGAGTCGATATACCCCGTGTTAGAGAAGTCGATAACGAACTTGCGATCGCCGCCCTCTAGCTGCTCCAGGACCTTCTCCTTGAGCTTCTGACGGTTCCCCACGATCAACTGACCTTCGACGTCGACCACCGTCACCTCACCCAACCTCTCCATTTGAAAGCCCATCGGGGTCTCCTTGATCGTTCCTTCCGACACCTGGACTGGAGCCGTCTCTAGCGATCCCGACAGCCCGCGATCACCCGTGTTGGAATTGAAAGTGATGTGCGGGGTAGGAACACACGAGGTTCTCCGAACCCGCAGACTCCAGGAAGACCCTCTACCTGCGGGGAAGATCCGGAACTATTCCGCCATCAGCGCCGTGACGCACGCGGCCTCTACGATGGCCTCGACAGAGGCCCCACGGGAGACGTCATTCAAAGGCTTAGCGAGCCCCTGGACGATCGGGCCCACAGCAGCAGCAGCAGCCAGCCGCTCCACGAGCTTGTAGCCGATGTTGGCGGCGCCCAAGTCCGGAAAGACCAAAATATTTGCGAGACCGGCCACGGCTGAGTCAGGCGCCTTGTGCCGCGCGACCGCCTCTACGAGGGCCGCGTCCACTTGCAGCTCGCCGTCTGAGGGAATGTCTGGAGCCCGTTCCCGGAACAGGCGGAGCCCCTCGACAACTCGATCGACGCCCGCACCACGGGCGCTCCCGCGGGTCGAGTACGAGAGAAACGCCACTCGTGGTTCGTCACCCACCACCAGCGCGCGGGTACTAACCGCGGCGAATGCAATGTCGGAGAGTTGCTGGGGAGTAGGCTCAGGGACGACCCCAGCGTCGGTAAAACTGATCACCTCTTCCCCCCGGCCGCGGAAATCTTGCACGACCATATAAATTGAAGAGGAGACGGTGCGGATCCCGGCGGCCGGGCCAACGCACTTGATCGCGGCCCGTAGCACCTCACCGGTGGTGTGGACTGCCCCTGCCACCGACCCGTCGGCCTCTCCCTTGCGCACCATGAGGGCGGCCTGGAACAGGGGATCGCGCGCCCGTGCCTGCGCCTGATAACGGGCTTCGTCGTCGGTCAGCCCGCTAGAGCGACGGAGCTCGAGCAACTCGAGGGCGTAACGGTCCGTGTCAGAGTTAGGGTCCACAACCGAAACGCTAGTTGGGTCGCAACCGACGGCGGCCAGCGCGTCCTTCACAGCGTCCGTCTGCCCGAGCAGTACCGGCCGCAGCAGTCGCTCGCGTATGACTTCGCTCACGGCTTCGATCGTACGGGGCTCATCACCCTCTGGAAAAACGATGGTGCGAGGGCGCGCCTGGGCCCGGGCACGCAGGCCCGCCTGGAAGGCCAAGGCCACCCCGCCCCTAGCGCCCGGCTCCACTCTTGGCCTTCAATCGTTCCAAAACACTAGGGGAGACGAAACGGGACACATCTCCGCCCAGGCGCGCCACCTCGCGCACGAGCGACGCCGACAGAAAAGAGTAGCGTACGTCGGGCGTGAGGAAGAGCGTCTCGGCCTCCGGCCACAACTCCTGGTTCATCTGGGCCATCTGAAATTCGTACTCGAAATCCGAGACGGCCCGAAGCCCTCGGACGATGAAGCGTGCGGAGCGCGCGCGGGCGAATTCCACCAGGAGCCCCTCGAAGCTAGTGCACTCCACCCGCGGCTCTCCGGCGAACACCTCCCGAAGGAGGTCGACTCGCTCATCCACGCTGAACAGAGGCTCTTTGGTGTGAGTTGCTCTGTGGGCCACCGCGATCACTAGCCGGTCTGCCACCCGCAGCGTTCTCCGTGTCACGTCCTCGTGCCCGAGCGTGATAGGATCGAAGGATCCCGGATAGATGGCGACTATCGGAGAAGAAGAGGTCATGCCTACTCGCTGGTCGGAGGTTCGTCGCCGGCCGCCTCTACGGATGCCGTAGTCAGGGTCGTGTCCCCGTAATAGCGGTGCCGAATACCTGGCAACTCGGGAAGTTGCTCTCCCTTACGATGCTCGATCCAGAGCTCCCGCGCAAAGGGGACCTCCCTGAAGTGCCTGAGCAGGGCAGCGGCGTGGCCCCTGCCGTAGGGCGGGTCCGCCAGAACCAGGTCGAAGGCTCCGACCTCGAGCCGACACACGTACTTGAACGCGTCGGCCTTGACCACGGCCGTCTGCCCGCCGGCCTCCAATAGCCGGACGTTGCCTTCCAGGATCTTGAAGCCGGCCCTGGCGATTTCGACGAACGTAGCGTGCGCAGCACCCCGCGACAGCGCCTCGAGACCGAGGGCCCCGGACCCCGCGAACAGGTCGAGAACGGTGAGGCCATCAAGCCGCCCCCCCAATGCGGACATCCACGCCTCACGCACCCGGTCGGGCGTGGGGCGCACGCGTGTTCCCCCGGGAGCCTTGATGCGCCGTCCTCCCCACCGCCCTGCGATAATCCTCAAGAAGCACGACCAGTAGCGCGTACCGGGTCGCCATCGGCCGGCCGCAGGTCCAGCACGCGCGCCTGCACCCGAGGGACTCCCTTCCAACGGTCGATCACGAGCTGAAACACGACGTCTACTCGTCGGTCGCTGATTGAGCTCGCGGGATGGCGGGAGGCCAGACCGAAACCGATCCCCTGGAGCCGCACGGCTCCCTTCAAGAGGCCGACGCGGAGGTGTCCTTGGCCCACTTCCTTCGCAGCAAACGCCTCCGCCCCGCGCAGCAGAAAAACCGGGCGAGGGTTACCGATCCCGTGCGGTTCGCAGTACTGGAGCAACTCAAGGACACGCAGGTCCACTGGTTCGTCGGGCAATTCCAGGTCGATGCGCAAGCGGGGGCGAAGATCGTGACCCTCCAGGCGTCGACGGGCCTCTGCTTGGAAGGCCGCCCGGAAGGCCGGCAGCTGAGCGACCGTCACGTCCATCCCCGCAGCCTGGGCATGTCCTCCGAAGCGATCCAGATGCGCTGAACAGGCGGTGACCGCTTCGTGCAGGTGAAAACCAGGGATGGACCGGGCGCTCCCCCTGCCGTGCTCACCGTCGAGCGCCACCATAACGACAGGTCGATGGATGCGTTCCACCACGCGCGAGGCTGCGATGCCAATCACCCCCGGGTGCCACCCCTCAGCGGCCAGCACAACCCCGTAGTCACGCTCCGGCTGGAAGTTTTCCGACAGCAGCTCGAGGGCTTGTTCGAGCGTGCGGCGATCCTCAACCTGGCGCACCCGATTCTCTTCGTCCAAGAGCTGGGCTAACTGATCGCCTTCCGCCGGGTCCTCCGTGAGCAGAAGGCGAAGTGCCCGGCCCGCATCACCCATGCGGCCCGCCGCGTTGATGCGGGGAGCCAGAACGAAGCCAACCCTACCTGCTTCAATCGATTTCTCTTCAAGGCCGGTGACCTTGAGTAGCGCGCGCAGGCCCGGCTTCGACGTGTGGGCCAGCGCGCGAAGTCCATAGCGCACGAGGCCGCGGTTCTCTCCCTTGAGCGGGACCAAGTCGGCCACAGTAGCGAGCGCCACCAGATCAAGGTGGGGGAGCAGCCCATCGCTCGAAACCCCAGCCGCTTCCGCCACCAGCCAGCACAGCTTCCAGGCCACCCCGGTGCCACACAACCCCTTCTCCGGGTAAGGACAATCTTCGCGGGAGGGGTTCACCACCGCCACCGCGGGAGGGAGCGTCGGGCCCGGCACATGGTGATCGGTAACGACTACGTCGATGCCATCGGCCATCGCCAGGCCGATCCACTCGTGGGCGAGCACACCACAATCGGCCGTGAGGATCAGCCGGGCGCCGGCCGCACGGGCAGCAGAGAGTCCCGCAGCGCCGAAATCGTATCCGTCTTTAAGCCGGTGCGGCACGAAAGGCGTGATGTTACATCCCCCCAGGGCGCGCAACCAGACAGTGTAGAGGGCCGTTGCGCACACGCCGTCCACGTCGTAGTCGCCGTGTACCAGGATGGTCTCGCCGTCAGCGATCGCGGATAGGATCCGCTGGGCCGCTTTGGGACCGTCGGCCAGAGTATCGGGACAGTGGAGATGCTCGAGGAGCGGGCGGAGGAAACAGCGGGCGCTGTCGGCACCCGAGAACCCGCGCTGTACCAGCAGCGCACACAATGCCACCGGCAGACCCAGCTCACCTGAAAGTGCAGCCACCTGTCCTGGATCAGGCGACTCGGGAAGAATCCACAGGGGCGGCACGCCCTGGAGGGAGCGCGTGACGCCGGTGGGGTTCACCCCCCGTCACCTTCCGGTTCTGAAGCAGCGAGGATGACCCCGCAGGCCTCGCACCGGACCAACTCATCGCCGTGGCGCACCTCATTCTGGATCTGGAGCGGCATCACGCTGAAGCAGTGTCCGCAAGCACCGTCGGGGGTGAGTTCAGCCACAGCCTGCCGACCGGTGGGACCCCGGATATCCTGATAGAGCTGGAGCTCCCGAGGGTTCATCTTGGTCGCGAATTCCTCCCGGCGCCGCTTCATCTCCGCAACTTCCGTGCCGACCTCTTCGCGCTCCTTGATCAGCTCCTGACGTCGGGGTTCAACATCTGCCCGAGCTGCCACGAGGCTTGCCTCCTGTTCCTCCAACCGGATCTCCAGCTTGCTGATCTGGTCGAGCAGGGTCATGGCATCCTGTTCCTCTCCTTCCAGTGTACGCCTCACCATGTTGAGCTCCGCCGTGACCGCAGCCTCCTCTCGCACGTTTCGCACCGTAAGCAACCTCTCCTGCAGAATCTTGCTGCGAGTGTGCTTCTCTTCGGCAGCCAGCTCGTGCCGTCGCTCGTCGAGCTTCATCTCTTGGAAGCGCGCCCTGGTGACACCGGCCTCGGTGTCGAGCTGGACGACAGGACCCTCCACATCGTCGAGCAGGGGACCGAAAGCGGCGACCCGTTCCTCTGCCACCCGGATCTCTCCGTCGAGGCGCTGCAGCTCCTTCAGTGCTGTCTTGGTTGTTTGGCTCATCCCATCCTTTCCGTTGAATTCCTGGATTCCGACCCCAACCGGCGTGCGGCATGCGACCATCCTACCCCGATCTCGCGGCCCTCTCGGGCCACATTGGCTTTCTCCTCCGCCAGCGCCTGCTTCTCGGCCTCGCTTTCGGCCTCGCCCATGCGCTGGTCCAGTTCGCAAACCCGCCGCTGATGCGTGGTGAGGCGCACTTGGGTTAGAGCATCGCCGAACGTCCGCTCAGCATGGAGCAGCTCCGCCCGGTCATCGAGAAGGCCTTCCAGGCGGCGCGCGGCCTCAGGCTCCATTCCTTCGGGGGGATGATCCAGCTCAGCCTCTTCGAGGAACGCCTGGAAGATGGCCCGCCACGCCGGGTCCGTGAAGTCCTCCGGACCCAGGTGGCGAAGGAGTGACTCCATCCGCTCATGACGGCGCTCACGATCCCTTGCGAGGATCAGTAGGATGGCCCGCTCCGCTCCCATCGAGGGGATCGAGGACGTAGACGACGGCACCCCCCGGTGCCGCCTGCGGTTGGCGACCGCCTTGGACGGCATCGTGGCCCGGCGCGGTCCCTGCCTCGATAGTTCTACCTCGAGCGTTTCCCGTCGTACACCGGTCCGCTCTGCGACCCGAGAGACATACATGTCCCGCAGGGCTGGATCGGCGGCTGCCCGCAGCGTAGGGAGGAGCTTGTCCAGGGCGCGGCGGGTCTTCTCGATCGATGAAAAGAAATCATGCTCCTGGAGCATCTGGAGCTTGCGATCGAGCACGTCGACCGCTTGGTCCAGATAGTGGCGCAGTCCCTGGGCTCCTTCTTTTTGGACCATGGTGTCCGGGTCCTCACCCTGCGGCAACGTAACCACAGCTGGCTGGAGGCCGTGCGACAACAGAACGTCGCCGCCACGGAAAGTCGCTTTGAGTCCAGCCTCGTCGCTGTCGAAGAGAAGCAAAACACGCTTGGTGTAGCGGGCCAGCAGGGCGCCCTGCGCCTCAGTGAACGACGTGCCCAGCGGAGCGACCACGTTCTCGAACCCAGCCGCCGCGAGACTCACCGTGTCCATGTAGCCCTCCACCACCAAGGCCGAACCCTCTTTGCGAATGGCGTGCTTCGCCCACGACATCCCATAAAGCACCTCCCCTTTGTGATAGATGGGAGTCTCAGAGGTGTTGACGTACTTGGCAGGGTCCTTCCCGCTGCGGCGAAGCGCCCCCCCACTCCCGAGAATGCGCCCACCGAACGCGACCACCCGGCCCGTCAGCCCCTCGATCGGGAACATGATCCTGTGGCGGAAACGGTCGTACGGTTCGGGCGACTTTTCGCTCGTCGTGAGAAGGCCGACCTTGACTAGTAGATCGTCCGTGATGCCGAGCTTCGCAGCGGCGTCACGAAGGGACCGCCACTCGTCGGGGGCATAGCCCAGACCGAAACGTTCGGCGGTGGCCTCATCGATTCCTCGGTGGCTGAGGTAGTTGCGCGCGTCCGTCCCGATGCGGGGATCCAACAGCATGCTGCGGAAGAAATCCCGGGCAAAGGAGTTAGCTTCGAAGTGCGTTCGGTACGGGTCTTCCTCAGCGTCCTGACCCCGACTCACCTCTTGGATCTCGACCCCGGAACGCGCAGCCACGTACCGCACTGCCTCGACGAAATCGAGTCCGAGCCGCTTCATGACAAACGAGAAGACGTCGCCAGACTCGTCACACCCGAAGCACTTGTAGAAGCCCTTGGCGGGGACTACGTAAAAACTCGGGGTGCGCTCCTCGTGGAAAGGGCAGTTAGCCTTGAATTCCTTCCCCGATTTCTTGAGCGGCACCAGATCCCCAATAACATCCACTAGGTCCGCGTGGGCACGGACTTCCTCTACCTGCACGTCCGGAATCATCGCCTCACCCGACCCCGACCACGGTCACCCCCCACCTCAAGCGTGCACACCATGCCTTGGAAGCGAGACGAGCGCTGGCCCAAAGGCCTGCGCCGGTCGTGAAGATACCACCGCTCACAGCCCGGGCTCTCCGGCCGAGCCCCTCCCCCCCGGTCACTGCGCGAGCTCGTCCTGTACGAGGCGGCTCGCTTCCCTGCCATCGAATCGCCCCTTGAGCCGCGGCATGAGGCGACCCATCACCGCGCCCATTTTGTCATTGCCTTCCGCGATCACCTCGCGGATCATCAACCGCACCTGGTCCTCGGAAATGGCTTCGGGCAGGTACTCTTTCAGGATCTCGGCCTGGGCGTCCTCGTTATCAGCGAGATCGGGGCGCGCGCCCGAGCGCATCTGCACGGCGGATTCCCGACGCTGCTTGATGCCACGAGTGAGGACGAGGATAGCGTCGTTATCGCTGGCTTCCCGCCCGAGTTCAATCTCCCGGTTCTTGAGTTCGGACAGGGTAGTGGAAAGGACCAGGGCCCGTCCCCGGTCGCGGTCCTTGCGGGCGCGATTGAGATCGGACTGGATGCGGGTCTTGAGGGCTTCGGCCATCGCTGAAAAGTTAACCGGGAGGATCACACTCTGCTACCCGGGCGGCCACCCGAAAGAGCGACCGCCAAGCACGTGCATGTGCACGTGAAAAACCGACTGCCCTGCATCGGCTCCGCAATTAATAACCACCCGCCAACCGCTCTCCGCGATCCCTTCGGCTCGCGCCAAGGCTTGGGCAAGCAGATGCATGTGCCCCATCAATTTCCCTTGAGATGGAACCAGCTCGTTCAGGGTCGCCACGTGCTCGTGCGGGATGATGAGGATGTGGGTAGGCGCCTGCGGGTTGATGTCTCGGAACGCCACTAATTGGTCGTCCTGATACACGATCGTGGCGGGAATTTCACCGCGGACGATCCGACAGAACAGGCAGTTGGGATCGGACAAACGAGGCTCCTTGCGCGAGCTATACCCGCTGGGACGGTTGGGAACCGGAAGGGAAACTGCCCGGCCAGGTCGGACGATGCAATGCACCCCCCTCCGTCCCATGGGCCCGCTCCACCACGAGCACGACCCTGGGGCACACCCACGCTGGCATCCGACGGAGAAGATCATGCAAACCCTCGCCCACCATCCCGCTCCCGCGCTGTCCCTCGACTAGCTGGTGCACCAAGTGAAGGATGGCGGTAGGGCCTTGGGACCGGACGTCCCACTCCCTACGCCCGAGGCGCGGCCCAACCTCTTTCGGGTGCTGGACCCGTGGCGCGGGCCCTGGCACTCGACGTCGCGGCACACCGCCAGCCGGGCAGGACTCAGCCCAACACCGGACGTGTGAACCACCCAGAGCGCCACTCGCCGTCCGCATCCTCCGCCTCGAGGACGAAGCCCGAGTGCACCACGTCGAGCGCGAACAACTCCCACTCGTCAGCCTGGATCCCTGAGAGGATTATCCAGCCACCCGGACGAAGCGTGTCCCTACACCCCCCAATGAGCCTTCGCAACGCTGCACTTTCGATGTTTGAGACGATCCCGTCGACGGGGCCGAAGGTACGCAACATGCCCGAGTCGGCCCACGCCTCGACCCAGCGCACACGATCGCACACGCCGTTGCGCTCGATGTTCTCGCGTGCGTAATCGAAGGCTACCGGATCACCCTCAACGGCCACTACCTCCCGCGCGCCGAGCAGCGCTGCGGCAACCGCCAGAATGGCTGAGCCGGACCCCACGTCTATGACCCTGTCGCCCCTGACAAGCACGCGGTCGAGCAACCGGAGCACCCCACGGGTGGTGCCGTGCTCGGCGGTGCCGAAAGCCATCCCGGGGTCCACCACCACCACGATTTCCTCTGGCCCAGGGCCGACGGACTCCCAGGAGGGGGTGACCCAGAGCCGGTGTGTGAGCCGACGCGGCCGG
>CEUS01063480.1_pt1 | contig 11166 bp, 10 predicted proteins | sample 427031 | NCBI WGS metagenome assembly CEUS01 (sample SAMEA2622837, study PRJEB7988) | marine metagenome | biome: marine biome (ENVO:00000447); feature: marine epipelagic mixed layer (ENVO:xxxxxxxxx); material: "saline water (ENVO:00002010), including plankton (ENVO:xxxxxxxx)" | depth 140 m | reverse complement strand
AATTTCAGCTTTGCGTGATAATAAATAATTGTCCACAAGTTTATTTTATGTTTCTTTTTTCTGTGTAACCCTGTGAATTAAAGGTGGATTATTAAACAACACTTGAACTGCACAAATAAAGTTTTATCCACAATTCACAAGTACTACTTCATCTACTAAGTTAAGAAAAAACAAAGAAGTATAAATGAAATTTAAATGTGAAAAAGAAACGTTAGAAAAAACCTTTTCATTAGCCAGAAGAGCAACACCTAATCGTTCGGGAACAAATCCTGTTTTATCTGGTCTTTATGTAGAAGTAAAGAAAAACAAACTTGTTGTTTTAGGAAGTGATTTAGATTTAACAATCCGAATAGAAAATGAGGTTGGTGGTGAAGAAGACGGAAAAGCTGTAATTCCAGGAGCATTACTTGCCGACATAATTCGGGTTTTGGATGATGGGCAAATAAGTTTTGTTTTAAAAGATAGTGAAATACAAATTAAAAGTGGTAAATCGGAATTTAATTTACGTACATTACCTGTTGATGATTTTCCACGATTTGAAGAACCTGGTGGAAATAAAGCAACAATAGATACACAAAGCTTGTCAAATGCTTTTGAGCAAGTAGTTAAAGCTGCAAGCACAGATGATGCACGACCAATTTTAACAGGTGTTTTATTATCAGCTGAAGAAAACGGGTTAAGGCTTGTAGCTACAGATTCTTATCGAATGGCAATTCGTGATATTCCAGGAACTGAAATTCTTGGAAGAGATGAAATTGTATTAGTACCTTCGCGAGCGTTAGATGTTGTTAAACGAATTCTTGACGAAGATGATCATTTAGATGTTGTTTTGGGTGAAAAAGAAGCTGTTTTTAAAATTCAAAACATTAGTGTTGTCACAAGATTAATTGAAGGAGAATTTCCAAATTACAAAGGACTAATCCCTGAAAAAAATAAAAACAAACTTGTAATTAATCGTGAAGAATTACTTTCAGCATTGCAAAGAGTAAAACTATTAGCAAGAGAAGCAACACCAATTCGATTATTGATGTCAGACAAAAAAATAGAACTTTTAGCAATTGAACAAGACATCGGACAAGCTACTGAAAAAATTGACGGAAATTATTCGGGAGAAGAAATAACGGTTGCATTCAACCCTGATTATTTAATCGATGGATTGGATGTACTTACTACAGAAGAAATTTGTTTAGAAACAACAGACGCTTTAAAACCAGCCATTTTAAAAGGTTTAAATGAAGAAATTTTTCTATATTTACTAATGCCAGTAAGAGTTTCATAAAAATGTTTTTGAGCCAACTGTGGCTAACCAATTTCAGAAATTATGAAAACTGCCATTTGAATTTTAAAGAAGGAACTACGGTTATAACTGGTAACAACGGCAACGGAAAAACAAACCTACTTGAAGCGGTTGCATGGTTAGCAAAGGGAAAATCATTTCGTGGTTCCCCAAACGAAGCTCTAATTCATCAAGGAAAAGAAAAAGCAATAATAAAAGCTGAAGTTATACATAAAAATAGAAAAACAACATTAGAAGTAGAACTAAACACTTTTGGAAGAAACCAAATTCAAATTAACGGAAAAAAAACAACCAAAAAAAAAGAACTTCAAGAAAAAATAAAGACAACAATTTTTAGTCCAGAAGACCTCATATTAATTAAAGGAAGTCCTAGCGAGCGCCGTAATTATTTAGACGAACTTCTTGTTGATTTACATCCAAAAAACCAAGCACTTAAAACAACATTTGAAAAGTGCTTAAAACAAAGAAACACGTTGTTAAAACAAGCAAAAGGAAGAAAAACCAGTGAAATTGAAACAACGCTTGATGTCTGGGATGAGAAATTGGCTGAAAGCGGAAAAGCACTTGTTATAAAAAGAAAGGAACTTTTAGAAAACCTGAAACCAAAAATAGAACAAAGTTTAAAACAATTCACAAACAACCAGGACAGGATTACTTTGCAATATGAAAAGACATGGCAAAGCGAAAAGCTAGCTGAGCAATTTTATACAGATAGAGAAAATGATCTTAGACGAGGGATTACAACAAACGGCCCCCACAGAGACGAAGTTTTCATAAAAGTAAACAACCTGTTGGCAAAAAGCCATTCTTCCCAAGGAGAACAAAGATCATTAGCTTTAGCTTTACGCCTAGCTGGGCATGAAGTTATTAAAACAACAATCGGGCACGACCCTATTGTGCTTTTAGACGACGTTTTTTCTGAACTTGATGCCACAAGGTGCCAAATTCTTATTGAGTTGCTTCCGAAAGAACAAGCTGTTTTAACCACAACCGGCGATTTACCATTTGGAGTAAAACCAGATTATAAATATCACGTAGTAGAAGGAAGTGTTGAAATTAATGAATAGTGAACCCGTTCATTTACGTTCCGTTTTGGAACAAATACTAAAAGATTTTGGGACGCCGGATATCAATAGCATCACTTCAATTGTTGATCAATGGGAAGACATAGTTGGGTCTGAGTTGGCTTCAAAAATTTCTGCTGTGGCAGTTAAAGGTTCTGAGCTCATTGTCCGGGTAGATGATCCAGCTTGGGCAAGTCAATTAACCTGGTTGGAGAGTCAACTTTTAACAAAAATTGAGGAAATTTTGGGTGCTGAAAAGGTCTCTTCAATTCGTGTTAGGACAAACTTAAAATAATTAATTACAGTCAAAAAAATTGACTTTTTAATAGGTTTTTGACACCCCAAATAACGCCTGAAATGCTATGATGGTTGAGTTGTGTTATTACCCTCTGACCTGCGGTTTTGTCAAAAAAACTTCTTAATTCTTCAAAAATATTCTGTTGAAAATAGGGTTAAATGAGCGGCTCTGAAAGTACTTATAATGCATCTCAAATAACCGTTCTTGAAGGGTTAGAAGCTGTTCGTAAAAGGCCCGGAATGTATATAGGTTCAACCGGCCCTTCAGGACTCCATCACCTAGTTTGGGAAGTGGTTGATAACTCGGTTGACGAAGCTATGGCTGGTCATTGTTCAGAAATAAACGTAACAATTTTATCCGATGGCGGTTGTCAGGTTGTTGATAATGGAAGAGGAATACCAGTGGGTAAACACCATCAGGAGTCAGATATGTCTGCTGCTGAGGTGGTTTTCACCAAACTCCACGCTGGGGGAAAATTTGGTGGCGAGGGATACAAGGTTTCTGGGGGTCTCCATGGAGTTGGCATTTCTGTTGTTAACGCTCTCTCGTCAAAGGTAGAAGTTGAAATTGATCGTGATGAAAAACGGCATTATATGGATTTTTTATCTGGTGGAAACGTAGACACTAAATTAACGGAAACAGGAAAAGCTCCCAACAACAGAACCGGTACAACTGTAAGGTTTTGGCCCGATTCTGAAATTTTTGACGATGTTAATTTTCGTGCTCAAACACTTTTGGAAAGATTCCAAATGATGGCCTTTTTAAACAAAGGTTTACAGATAAGTTTTTCTGACTTAAGAGAAGAAGCCGTAAACAAAGATGAAATTGTTTATAAATATGATGGCGGAATTAGAGATTTTGTAGAACATGTAAATGCGAGCAAGGAGTCACTTTTCGCAAAAGTTGGTTTTTTTGAAGCCCAAGAAAGTGGGCAAGAAGTTGAAATAGCTTTTCAATGGAACACTGGATTTAACACTGACGGTCTTCACTCATTCGCTAATGGCATAAATACGATTGAGGGCGGAATGCATGAAGAAGGTTTCAGAACAGCATTAACTGGTGTTATGAACAGGTATGCAAAAAAGAGGGGAGTAATAAAAGACAAGGACGACAACCTACAGGGTGAAGACATAAGAGAAGGACTTACTGCAATTATCAGTGTTCGTCTAGGAGAGCCACAGTTTGAAGGTCAAACAAAATCTAAATTAGGAAATGTAGATATGCGTTCATTGGTTCAGAAAACCACCAATGAAAAGCTTGCAGATTGGCTTGAAGAGCACCCAGCAGAAGCAAAAATAATTTTACAAAAAGCAATCAATGCACAACGTGCGCGTTTAGCAGCTCAAGATGCAAGACGATCTGCAAGACGCAAATCAGCTTTAGATGGTGCTGGAATGCCTGAAAAATTGAAAGATTGTTCGTCACGGGATCCCAGAGAATCAGAAATATTTATTGTCGAAGGAGATTCTGCTGGTGGTTCTGCCATACAGGCTAGAGATCCCAGAACAATGGCAATTTTGCCACTTAGAGGAAAAATATTAAACGTTGAAAGAGCACGTGCTGATCGAATGTTACAAAACTCAGAAATCCAAACAATGATTCAAGCATTGGGTGCAGGTTTTGGTGATGATGAGTTTGACTTGGAAAGAATCCGTTATCACAAAGTTATTCTTCTTTGTGATGCTGATGTTGATGGAAGCCACATAAGAACCCTTCTTTTAACGTTCTTTTACAGAAAAATGAAACCATTAGTTGACGCTGGACACATATTTATTGCTCAACCACCTTTATTTTCAACAGTTGTCGGAAAAGAAAAAATTTATTTAAAAGATGAAAACGCGAAAGCAAATTTTTTAAACGAAAAACCAGATCATAAAAAAGAATTTCAACGCTTAAAAGGTTTAGGAGAAATGGACTTTGATGAGCTTTGGGATACAACAATGGACCCTACTAGAAGAAGCCTTTTACAGGTCACAGTTGAAATGGGTGCTGTTGCAGATGAAGTATTTTCAACATTGATGGGAGAAGATGTTGACAGTCGAAAAAGATTTATACAAACAAATGCTCGCGATGTTCGTTTCCTTGATATCTGATGTCTAAAGAAACTAATGATCCCACGGAAAGTGAAGCTGTAGGCGAAGAATCTTTGGTTGGTTCAATTCAACCAATTCCAATTCAAGAAGAGATGGAGCAATCGTTTCTTGACTATGCAATGTCCGTAATTGTTTCTCGTGCACTTCCAGACGCCAGAGATGGTTTAAAACCTGTTCATAGAAGAATTCTTTGGGGTATGTATGATCTCGGTGCAAGACCCGATCGACCAACAATAAAGTGTGCTCGTGTTACCGGTGAAGTAATGGGTAAATATCACCCACACGGGGATTCAGCGATATATGACTCTTTGGTAAGAATGGGACAAGCATTCAGTCTCAGAGACCCGTTAATTGAAGCAAAGGGAAATTTTGGTTATTCTCCAGACGACACTCCTGCCGCTCCGCGATACACAGAATGCAGACTTGATCAAAGAGCAATTGCCTTACTTGATGGAATTGATGAAAACACAATTGATTTTATTGATAATTATTCAGGTGAATTTAGAGAACCAGAAGTTTTACCTGCAAGACTCCCCAATCTTTTAATTAATGGCTGTCAAGGGATTGCAGTTGGCATGGCAACAAATATTCCTACTCATAATTTGGCTGAGTGTATAGATGCAACTGTTCATCTTCTTGATAACCCTGAAGCAACTATAAATGAATTAATTGAAATTATTCCTGGGCCAGATTTTCCAACAGGAGCTTTAATACTTGGCAAAAGCGGAATTAAAGAAGCCTATTCAACTGGACGTGGATCAATTCGTATGCGAGCTAGAACCGATATTGAAGAAGATGGAAGGACTAATCGGATTGTTGTGAGTGAACTTCCATATCAAGCCAGTCCTAATCTAATAATGTCAAAAATTCGTGATCTCGTTGATGCAAGAGAGATAGAGGGAATCGCGGATATTAATGATGAATCGGCAAAAGGTGTGGTTCGTATTGTCATAACCCTTAAAAAAGATGCACCCGCTTTGGTGATATTAAACAATTTGTATAAAAGAACACCTTTACAAACAACATTTTCAGTGAATGCTGTGGCACTGGTTGATGGGGTTCCTAGAACTCTGAATATTTTGGAACTTTTACAGGCTTATATAGATCATCAAATTGTTGTTATAAGAAGAAGAAGTGAGCACCGTCTTTCTAAAGCGCAAGATGAAGCTCATATAACGGAAGGGTTAATTAAAGCTTTAGAGAGAATAGACGATGTGATCGCTTTGATTCGAGGTTCAGCAGACCGTTCTGAAGCGAGAACAGGGTTAATGGATGAAGATTATGGTTTTACTGAAATTCAGGCGAATCATATTTTAGATATGCAACTTGTACGACTTACCCGTCTTGGTAAGAGCACACTTCAGGAAAGAATGAAGGAATTATCTGAAATTATTTCTGAGCTTGAAGCAATTCTCGCAGAAGAAACAAAAATAAAAGCAGTGATAAAAGAAGAACTGCTTGAATTAAAAGAAAAATTTTCTACTGAACGTAGAACTGAATTTGTTCCAGATCCTGGTGAATTAGATATTGAAGATCTTATAGATGATGAAGAATTAATTTTTGCAATGACTTCAGCTGGTTATGTAAAAACAATGGCTCTTTCTGAATTTAATTCTCAAGGCCGCGGGGGTAAAGGAGTAACTGGAGCAAAACTAAAAGATGAAGACGCTTTGTCCCATATGATTCATACAACTGCTCATGCATATCTACTTTTCTTTTCAAATAAAGGGAAGGTTTATAGATTAAAAGCTCACGAAGTTCCATCTGCTAGTCGTACGGCTAGAGGAACATCAATTGTGAATTTATTACCATTGCAGCAAGATGAAAAAATTCAAGCTGTTGTAGATACAAGAGACTATGAAACAAACAGATTTTTATTTTTTGCAACTAAAAACGGAAGAGTTAAAAAAACATTATTTACTGCCTATGATTCTTCTTTAAAAGCAGGACTTATTGCCATAAAACTAAATCAAGGTGATGAATTAGTAAGTGTTGTGCCTACGAATGGTTCAGATCACATTTTTCTAGTTTCATCCTCAGGTCAAACTTTGAGGATAGATGAAGAAAAAATTAGACCTATGGGTAGAACGGCTGCTGGAGTAAGCGGTATGAAGTTTCGCACTGGTGACGGTCTTGTTTCATGCTCAGTTTCCAAAGAGGGCTCAATGTTGCTTCATTTAACGACAGAGGGCTTCGGAAAACGTACTGAAATTGATGATTTTTCTGTAAAAGGAAGAGGTGGTCTTGGGGTTAGAGGAATTAAAACTACAGAATCTAGAGGAACTGTAGCTGGTTCACTGGTAGTAAAAGACGATGACGATATTCTCGCTGTTACTTCAAGTGGAAAGATTATTCGCCTCGCTGTTTCCGAAATTTCAATTCAAGGTAGAGACGCAACTGGTGTAAGAGTAATGTCACCAGGTGAAGGAGAGATAATAACAGCGGTTTCTCCTGCTCCTACAGATGCTGAGGCCTAATAAACAAATAAAACTGTTTATGTCAAAGCGACCTGTTTGATAGGCGTCGTACTTCTAAACTGTAAGTGTGAGTGAAACAGAAGAAGATTTTTTTGATAAAACCGAAACCGAAGACGCTTCTTCTGTAACGGTGACAAAAAGGTTAAAAAAATTAATCAGTAAATCTGAAGAGAAAAATGAAACTGTTCAGTCTTCTGTTTTAAAGCAATCAGAAGAACTTTTGTGGGGATCTGAAAAATTGTCACCACGTAATAAACCAAAATTTTGGAACACGTTTAAACAAAGAGAAGTTAAAGCGCAAGACAGGAAAGCCGGCTACAAAGTTAGAAAAGTAAGAAGGGTTTTTCGCCATATCGAGCCCTGGTCTGCGCTGAAAGTAGGATTGATTTTTTACACATGTATTTGGGGTCTGTCTACGATTGCTGTAAGAATTTTATGGAATACCGCTGAAGATGCAGGAACTATAGAAAAAGTAGAGTCATTTATTGAAGATCTATTTGCTTTAGAAGTATTTGAATTTGATTCCGATCAAATTTTGAAAATTTTCTTTTTAGGCGGGCTTATTATGGTTGTAGGTGGTACGGCGATAACTGTGGTCTTAGTTGTTTTGTTTAATCTGATTAGTGATCTCACAGGGGGAATCAGGTTCACGATGATTGAAGAAGAGACAGCAGTTCGAAGAAGAAAAATTAAATCAACTGATGATATTTATGATGAAGTAAAAAATCCACCAACATAATAAGTAACGACAGTTTTTAACATTTAAAGTTAAATACTTAAGATTTGTAGTCATTCTTTGACATTAGGGCCCATAGCTCAGTCCGGTTAGAGCGCACCCCTGATAAGGGTGAGGTCGCTGGTTCAATTCCAGCTGGGCCCACAATGAATATATTGAGACGTGCTTTAGCAGCAATAATTACTGCTGCTGCAGTTGCAGGTGCGGTGCGTTTTAAACAGGAACCTGGAATTGAAAAAAGAACAGGCGGTTGGAAGAAAATTTCTAATTTTGGTAACAAATAGTGAGAGCACTTGTTATCGGGGCTGGAGCGGTAGGAACGAAAGTTGCTCAACAGCTTTTAGCGTCAAATTCAGTAGATCAAATAGTTCTTCGAGATATTTCACCTGAAAAACTTGGAACTGCATCGAAGACTCTTAGTGGACGAGTAGAGGTCGAACATTTTCCTTTTTCACAAAATATGGATGCAGATGTTGTCGTAGTAGCGTCTCCTAGGGGCACACAGTTAGAAGCAGTAAAAAATTCAATTAGATTGTCCAGACCAACAGTTGTTGTTTCTGATGGTTTAGCGGAAACAATTTCAATTCTGAAACTAGAAGAAGAAGCTTTTAATCTTAAAGTACCTGTGGTAGTAGGAACAGGATTTGCTCCAGGTTTGAGCTGTGTTTTGGCTGCCTATGGAGAAACAATGCTAGATGAAATAGAAGAGATTCATGTATCAAAAATGGGTACTGGAGGTCCAGCATGTGCTCTTGTTCATCATCGTGCATTAAGCCGGAGTTCCTATGGGTGGAGAGAAAATCGTTGGGATAGAAAACTAGGAGGATCAGGTAGAGAACTTTTATGGTTCCCAGAACCAGTAGGACCACAAGATTGTTATAACGCTTCACTTGCGGATCCAATTCTTCTACATCATGTTTTTCCTAAAGTGTCTAGAATCTCAGCGAAAATGGCAGCAACACGAAGAGACAGGTTTACTGCTTTTTTTCCAATGCTTACCCCTCCTCACAGTGAAGGAGGAATCGGTGCGATAAGGGTTGAATTACGTGGGCAAAAAAACAGTGTTCATGAAAATGTTGTTATAGGAGTTGCAGAACGGCCAGCTGTAGCTGCCGCCTCGGTTACAGCTTTAACCGTTGAATTTTTGTTGAATAAAAAAACTAAATTAAATCACATGTCTACACTTGGATTAATGATTGATGCATCCGAGTTTCTCTCAGAATTGGCTAAAAGAAGTATTGATATACAAATTTTTGAAGGCGATAAGACAACTGTCTAAAAGAAATATTATGAAAAAATTATCCAAAAACTTTTCTTTACTTTTTTTCATTATCACACTTTTATTTATTGCCTGTGGTGGTGAAAGTGACGTGGCTTTAGAAGTTTCAACAGAAGAAATGTTAGAAGAAGTTGAATACCTAGTAATTACCTCACGTGAACATACAGATGAGAATGTTGATTACCCAACTATCCCGCCTGCTGGAGGTGACCATTTAGGAATTTGGCACACTTGTGGAATTTATAAAGTTGAATTGCTAGATGAAGCAGCAGTTCACTCCCTTGAACACGGGGCGGTTTGGGTTACTTATCAGCCAGAAATCCAAAAAGAAGAATTAATAAAATTAACAACGATGCTTTCAGGGAACCCAAAAATCTTGTTATCACCACATTCTCAACAAGGTTCGCCAATAGTCGCGACAGCATGGGGTAGAAGAATAGAGTTAGAAACTTCAGATGACGGGAAACTCGAAAAGTTTGTTGATTTTTTTGTCGACGGAGAAGCTTCTCCTGAAGCAGGAATTACTTGTGATAGAGGAATAGGCCGACCACCTAATGATCCGTACACGCTTAATCGTTAAGAGAAGCTAATAAAAGAGGGTGAAGGATCCTATTTGCCGCTAAAGCGTTTCCTCCATCAGGAGTTACGACATTTTTGTAATCAGTGAATATGCCCCCAGCTTCGGGAATTATTGTCAACATAGGAGCAACATCCCATTTGTTTACAATCGGATCAATCATCGCATCAACACGACCAGTCGCTACCAGTGCATAGCCGTATGCGTCGCCCCATGTTCTAATGGTGGTTCCCGCTTTTGATAAAGATTCCAGAAAAGACAAAGAGGACCAATAATCAATTCCGCTGGTCACCACAGAACAATCATCGAGAGTTTCAACAGATGAAACATGTGCTTGTTTGCCGTCTGCGAAACACCCCGTTCCTCTACCGGCCCAAACACATTCATTAATTGCGGGAAGATTTATTACACCAACAGCGGGACCATTTTCATCTTCAAGAGCGACAAGATTTCCAAACAATGGAACACCATTTATAAATGATTGAGTTCCATCTATTGGATCTAATATCCAAGTTCGCCCTGAAGATCCAAAAACATTTTCTTCTTCTTCACCGATAATCGAATCATCGGGGAAAGAATCTGCGATTCTTTCCCGAAGTAATTTTTCAGCACTCCGATCAGCTTCAGTTACAGGCGAACCATCAGATTTTTTGACAACTTCTAGATTTAAATCATTGAAAAAAGAAAGTGTTAATTCTCCTGCTTCTTTAGCTATTGATACAGCAAAATCAACTAATTTTTGGTCTACATTCATGCATTTATCCAAAAGACATCTATATAAACACAGTTTATAAAGTACGCGAAGTGAGATTTGTTTATTAAAAAACAAACTCGCTAGTACCGTGTTTGAAATGGAATATTCACAGTTGGGTAGAACAGGATTAAACGTCTCAAAGATTTGTCTAGGGACTATGACATTTGGAAACCAATGCGACGAGAAAACCTCGCATACAATTCTTGATAAAGCTAAAGATGAGGGAATCACGTTTATTGATACTGCAGACATGTATCCCGCTTCCGGTAAAGAAACCATAGGTGACACGGAAAGAATTATTGGAAAATGGCTTAAAGGAAAACGTGATGAAGTTGTTTTAGCAACAAAATTTTGGGCACCAATGGGATCTTTACCATGGCAAAGAGGTTCAAGTCGGAGACATATTTTTGACGCGGTTGACGCTTCACTTGAGAGGCTTCAAACAGATTTTATTGATTTGTACCAAGTTCATTTCCCCGACTATCAAACTCCAATAGATGAAACAATCGGAGCTTTAGACGATTTAGTAAAAATAGGAAAAGTCCGATATTTGGGTTGTTCAAATTATCCTGCATGGCTACTTGCGCGTTC
>CEUS01140514.1_pt1 | contig 11174 bp, 8 predicted proteins | sample 427031 | NCBI WGS metagenome assembly CEUS01 (sample SAMEA2622837, study PRJEB7988) | marine metagenome | biome: marine biome (ENVO:00000447); feature: marine epipelagic mixed layer (ENVO:xxxxxxxxx); material: "saline water (ENVO:00002010), including plankton (ENVO:xxxxxxxx)" | depth 140 m | reverse complement strand
CTGCTTCCTTGGCATTTTCGATAAAGGTGCCGTCTCCCTGGTTTATAAAGAGTCGATTGGGAGCGTCGTAGGAACAAACGAACAGGTCGAGATCACCATCATTCTCGATATCGGCGAAGGTGGCTCCCATACCCCAGGAGCCGTCATCTTGGATCCCCGCTTTCTCGGTTACGTCATCGAAGCGAAAGTCTCCCAGGTTTCTGTAAAGACGGCTTCCTCCAAATGCCCGGGTAAGGAATATGTCTACTCTACCATCGCTATCATAGTCGGCCAAGGCGACACCACCTCCGAGGGATCCGTCAAAAAGCCACTTGTACTTATCCGGCGGATCCCAAAAGAAAGAAAAATCAATGCCAGTATACTCGACTTGGAGGTTTTCGAAGAGCGTTTCTCCTGACCCAACGGAAGCCTTTGCCAATGGTTTCGAGGAGATCTCGGCCGCACAGAGTGACCCCGTCATTAATCCAACGCAAGTGGCCAGCAAAATTTGACATGCTCTTCGACTGGGCTCCCAAAGTCGCCTAATTGAGCTTTTCTCAAACAAGGAAGGAAATTGTAGCCAAGGTCGTGAGACTATGGACCGAGCCGTTACATTTCGACAGGCCATGATTGGTGTCACCACCAATGCTACATAAAAAACCCTTAGTTTCAGCACATTGAAACCAGGATCCCTGGATACCCTGTGATTGCGAGGCATGGCAGGATAGGCTGCTAAGGTGTGGATTCTACTGCTGTGCTTTTTTATCTTTAGCCTTCTTCTTTCTAAGTTCATCAAAAACCTTTTCCGCCTGGGCTCTCACTTTTTGTGAAGCTGGGTTCGTCGGCCCAGCAGGTGCCGTACTGATAACTTCAAGTAGCTCAACTTCCAGCGTGAGCGTTTCGCCCGGTTCAATCGATCCGTTCCCCTTATCCTTGTAAGCCAAATCGGGTGGAACAAAAAAGGTTGCTTTCCCGCCTTCACTGAGGAGCTTCAGTCCTTCTTGAAGCCCTGGTACAAGGCGTTGTATATGCATGACGGATGCCTGCTTGTCCTTATACGTGTTGATAAAAGTCTCTCCATTCAGACGCGATCCACGGAGATGGAAACGGACTTCATTAGTTGGATTTGGTGATATCCCAGACCCTTTTTGAATGATCATGTAACGGAGACCGTTTTCCGTTTTCATTGCTGATCCCGATGCATCTAGTTCGGCAAAGAAGGCCTCACCTTTTTTTCTGTTCTTCTGGTACAAATCAGCTCGTATATGGTTTAACTTCGATTCCGAGCGATTTCGATGTGTCTTCATAAGGGTCGCGAGCTCGGATTGTCGGCTTTTAGAAGCGAAGCCTTCTGGTGGTCCGGCACCGGCCCAGGTACGGCTGAGGCCTCGGGATACCGCTCCAAATTCTTCCTCAGTAATATTGAGATCGATGCTGAAAATCTCCCCCATCCGGTAGCCGAGATCCTCGAAGGTTTCCAGGTTGAATTCTCGGGTTTCTTTGGCAGGAATATTGACTATTTTTCCCGATGAATTGGCTTCTTCTTTTGCACTTTCTTCTTGCGCTTCACCGACGCAAACGAGACAGAGATACAGGAACACCAAGAAGAATCGCAGATACCTGGAAGGATTTTCCCGACCTTCGATCCTTGTACTTACTAAGGCGAAACTGGTTTTTACGAAATTATACATAGTTCCAGTGAAACTTTATTGATATCGGATGTCAATTGGTAGGCGATTCCCCTGATTAGGGGATGTCGTGGCAAGTTGCGTTCGATCAATTTGCTACCCGCTGTTATCACAAAAAGGCTGGCCCGCTGTAGATTGCTGGCGTAGGAAGTCCTACCAACGCTTCAATATTCCCAATGGCATGGGTCGACTCTTTTGCCTGGCTGGCAAACTCCAAGGGAAATGCGATTCCTTCCAAATCGTGTGAAAAGATGCTGAGCAATTTGTTCTTTGTGGTGACCATGGCAACTTTACGTCCCGCCTTCGCTGCTGCCGCCAGATGAGGTATTCGGACTTGCGCCAGCGAGGTGCTTAAATATTCATCCTCACAACCGTCAGCGCAAATCACCACAACCGGTCTTGTCGACAGGGAATAGCACCGGTCGTTTAACGAAAACGTAGCTGCGATGGGTTCTCCTAATCCGTGGTCTGAAGTCCCACTCATAAATGAATGTTAACCGAACCGTCTCGTGTAGAAAATACGGTTGCGTAAATAGAGATCTTCGAGCCCCGCCTCATACGACCCCTTGCTAATATGAACATGATCGAGAACACGCCCATCAGCGCCGAAAAATTCGATGAGGAAACCCGGAGTTGCTTCCTCGAGCCTGTGCCCCAACACGTAGGGTGAATGTAAATCCGCCAACGTCGTATCGAAGTCGACCGCAACCTCCACAACACCACCCATTTTTTTGTCGCGACTGAGGATGACTCCGCTCGTGGCATAGAAACCCTCGGATTTGAGCGACTCCGTAATCGAATCGGGTGTCAGTTTCCTCAGAATTTACTATTACCCACCCCGGCACAGATCCTCGGGCTACATTAGTCCAAGGAAGTTCCCTAAGCGGTTAAATCAAAAGGAATCAGGACCTCCAGGCTAACGAATCACGTGGCACAGCTTGGGTAACTCGATCACTACTCTTTTTCTTATTCGATGACTTCGATATCACCGATCTCGACTTTACTATCGTCCTCTAGGCGTTTGAGGTTCAGTCCCTTGAAGCTCTTGCCGAAGTAATCGCCAGCGATTTCGTTCATGCCTTTAATGGCATCGTCGAAGGTTTGTCCTATGGCGCGGATGCTGTAACGGGTGGTCCAGAGGAGTTGGGGGTCTTTTACTTTAATGGAGTCCATGTCGTAAGCCATTAAAATTACAAAGTAACGTTCCTCATCCAACATGCTCATAAGTTCGAATTTATCTTGGTTATTGGTGTAAAAACCAAAGGCTTCTTCCATGCCCAACAACTTGGCTTTGAATCCCATAGACCGTTTATTGGAATCGCTTAGCGTATTGACGGTATTCTGGTTGAAAGCCACATCACCAACTGCGTTCATGGCAGCGTCGTCAGGAGAAATGCCCTCAAAATCAAAATCACTATCCAGTCCCATTTCTTCTTCGGAGGTGTAACCCATGAGTTCCATGATCGACTCTTCGTACTCTGTAACACCATAATGGACCACGATGAGAATATCGCCAGTGCCTACTCCATTGTAAGGATAAAACTTTTGTTTTTGTAGGTGTTGGGCCATGTCTTTCACAATATCTTGGAATGTAAACAGGTACATACGCTTATCGTTCATAGTACCTCTGAAGAATTTACCTTTGGCGACTTGGTAAGTGAGAGGCTGAACCAAACCATTCTTTTGTCTCTGCTTTAAGAAATTTAAGTCGGCCTCAGCTTTGATCGCAACTCTATTGGAAGTTGTTCCTAAGCTATAAGCATCCGTTGGAGCAAGGAGGATCAAATAGGCAAAGATGATTTTTGATATTAGTTTCATATCATCTATGATAATTAATCAGACAGCTGCACAGGATTTAAGACTTCCTAGAAGCGGAATGTGTTAGTCCACATAATAGTCCTTGGTGGTTGGAATCTAGCCCTAGCTGGCGAACCATCTGGTTGAAATCTCAAAAAGTAGATTTCATCGCTATTCCAATTTTGAAGGTTACGAATATTTATCTGGGTTCTCCAATCGATATTACCTATCTTCTTTCTGTAACCAAACATTGCATCTAATGAAAGTTCAGGTTCGGTAAAATAGGGATTAAATGGATCAGGTTCGACGACGCCTCCGGTAGGGTTCCAATTTGACACCCTACTTGAATCTATTCCGTAATCACTAAATGGCGCGATGCTAATCGGATATCCTCCAGAGATTTTGTCCTGCCATCTAGCAGCGCCTCCAATTGAAAACCCTTTAAGAAATCCTTCTCTAAACTGGTAGTTAGTAACAAAGTTAAATCTCCATTGCCGTACTTCAGGAGTCGGAATACCTTCTAAACCTTTTTGGTAGAAATATTCCACAAGGCGGTCCCCAACTTGGTCATTTATAGAACCACCGCTTTCGGTTTCGAGAGGCGCTGACCAATCTAAGTGACCGAACTCAGCTAGATATGGAAGCCATAGATCGTAAGTTAGCGCTGTTAGGCGAGGTGCAATGTTTTCGCGGACCACCTTTTGTTCCGCAGCATTAAAAGCGATTCTCCAATTTTCGGTTGGGTTAAGGATAATCTCTGCCTCCATTCCTTCAGCATAAACATCATTTGTGTCTGTGATTTGCCCAGCCCATTGGATGTTTACATCTCCATCAGGCAAAAATCGAACATTAAATGCATGCTGGAGCAAAGGATCATTGATGTATGGAAGGAATGCGGCTCGTCCATCAGCTGCATCTTGAATGTAAGGCCACCTTTCGGCAACTGCGTCTTCGAATGTCAAGCCATCCTCGGAAAGACCCGTTTCTGGATCAATTTCAATTTCTTCTGCAGCGACTTCAGGCTTGATAGTCCAGTTCCCTTGGTCGTCTTCTTCTGCAAATTGTTGAAGGTTTCTATTGATACGCCCCCACCATTGAAAAATCCGAACCATGCTGCGGTTAAATGTCCCGGATAGATCTGTAGTTGCATTCATCATGTGGGACTTAAACCAATTAAGCCGGGCTACTACTTTGTTGTCATACAAATAAGCGCTTATACCCCAATCTTCGCTATTTCCTGTAGGGGAGGTAACTGGTAAGCGGTATTGGTCAACTCGCTCTGTTTGAGGAATAAAGTTGTCAGTCGTGTTATAGTGGAAGGTGATATCATTAACCACATCTTTAAAGGGTAACATATTCTGTGGAATGTACAACACGCCTCCATATCCAAAGATATTTTCTTCGGTCAGGGTAAATGTGCCATTTTCGGGAATCCATGCTTCTTCTGACATGTCGCTGATTTCGTCCAATCCAATTATGGGGGCTTCCGTATTCAACCAATTTTCCACCTTATCTTCGCGATACCCCAAGTTTATTACTAAATTGTTATTGAAAAACTTGGATTGTGAATTGATGGCTCGAGATTCCACGACGGTTTCTTGCTTCCGATGGTTTTTATTCGGAACTTCTTTGGGTGTATACTCATGCCAAAGAAATTGCTCATTTCCGTTTTTTCTGTAATTTCCAACATCTGCTGCCAAAGCCTCTGGAGTGGCATCAGGTCCAAGATTCCAACTCAGCTTTTGAAAGTTTCTGTCTTTAGTACCCCGAATGTCATAATTTGCTGGTGACAATGTGAAGTCAGACAGTTTAAAGCCCCCAGCATGGCCGCCAAACATATCTAATTGTTGAGGTCCTACGTAGACTAGGTTAGGGGTATTACGAGCATTATTTGAAGCTTGTCGCGCGTTAGCTGGTCCAATATGTTGAGCAGGATTAGGGTTTCCGAAAGCGTTATAGTTATAGTTAACCACCATTTCATCGTGGGTATACGTGTCAGCAAGCAAAGTTAATGTGTGGTTGCCCAGCTTGCTTCCCAAACCATCTTCAAATTGGTCTGCGAAATCATGTTTAAAGAATGCGGTTAAACGGAAAGATTCACGAATATCGTCATTACTTCTTCTTCCAGCCTTAGTCATTATAACTGGTCTTCCAAAGTTTGGATTCGGCATTGGATCATAATTACCTGATTCAAGATAATTTGGATCAGCTGGAAGTAGGAGATTCCGATTGGTATCAAGGGTTACCACGGAGTTACCGCCATTTAAAGCTGTGTAACTGTCGCGGAAGATATCCTCAAAATTGTAAGCAATCTCAAATCCCGCTTTACCTTCCCATAAGGTTTGCTCTAGCGAGACATTGTAATTGAAGAATTCACGAGTATAAAAATCATTATCCCAGCCGAGATTGTTTCGGCTGAAATCAAAGGTATCAAGGTCAAGAAATCCTTGGTCAAGCCACCCTGATCCTAATATCTCCCCTTTATTTCCTGGATAGATTCCCTGCGCTGCCCCGTTGAAACGCTTACCATCTGTTCCGGCAAAATTGAAGAAGTTATTAACTGGATTCTTCTTATTATGTTTTCTCTGAAATACAAGTCCTGGGTATTGGTCTGTATATGCCATCGTCGCATCTCGTCCATTTCTTCCATCGAAAATAAATCCATAAGCCCCGCCACCCCAACGGATGTTTCGGTATCTAAGAAGCCCTTGTTGGTCTCTTGGCCACCAGAATCCTTCAGCCGCTGCTTGAGCTTTTTCTTCATCTGTCAATGAAGGGTAACCAAATTTCTTATTTTTGGGGTGAGCTCCCTCTTGATTCCATGAGCGCCCTTTTCTTCCTGTGTAGATTGAGTCGAATACAGCTGGAGTTTCAAGGAATGTTGTCAAGTTTTCCTGGGGCAGTAAAACATCTGGTGCATTTCCTATAATTTCCCCAGTTTCAAAGTGTGCCCTAATTACTGTTCGGCTATCACCAAATGGCTGAAAGGTCATTGCGCCGTAAACTCGGTCATCGTCCTTATAAGTAGGGCGCTGCCGGTATATAGCGTTATCTTGCAGTGCAGCTACATGAAATGCTAGCTTATCCTCAATCAAAATTCTATTTAAGTTGATTGATAATTGGGTGCTTGGGTTGTCCTTAAAGAAGTTGTGGGATTCACCACTTGACATTCTAATTCGTACTTGTCCCGAATTCACAAAACGAGCTTTTGACAAAGCATTGTTTAATAGGCCCGCGGGTGAACCTAGGCCGAAAAGGAAAGAATTTGCCCCCCGGTTAATATCCACGCGTTGCGTATTGTAAGTGTTGAAGGGAATATCTGTAACAAAGAAATTTCGCGTTCTATCCGGAGCAGCGATCCCACGAATTCGTGATGTGCCGTCTGGATCTCGGCGGGCTGCGCCTGTTCCTATTGCACCAGCATCTTGGTCTTCAGCTCCTGTGAAATTCCCGAGAATTCCCGCTACTTCAGAACTGGTAGTATACTGTAGCAGTTCTTCAATGTCAGTAGCACCAATATCCTCCATGAACTCTGCGGTAACCACTTGGACTGCTGCTCCAGTATCTTTCAGGCTTTGTTTAATTCTTCCGCCAGCTAAAGTTTGAGATGCGTAGTAGCCGGACTCGGAGCCCTCCTCAATGGTGAATGGAGTTAGTTCGTAGGTTTTATCTTCTTCTTTTGATTCCTGTGCCTGGGCTCCGAACGGTAGAAAAGAGAACGTAAAGCTAAGTAAGAGAAAAGAGTGTATTCTTTTCATTGTATTATTGAGGTTTATGGGGTAATTAATTGATTTATTCATATATTAATTAGTAGGTCACACTTTAACATTTTAAGAGTTTCCACTTGATTGGTTATCAACGTTTTAGAGATCCGGTGCTAATTCTATACTCTAACGAACGAACTAACGTAGATTAATGCAAAGAGGTTATCCGTTTAATGGATGAAAATAAGATTAACAAGATATTCGGTTTTGTACAAATTAATAGACTGAATTATTTACTTTAATGGTCAAGTAATCGTGTTAGAGCCCTTTATTATAATTAGAATTCATTACAGAACAAAGATTCGTATCCTTTGAGAAGCTGAAAGAGCTGATAAAACCATAGTGGATTTAAGTGAGAAGGTAGCTGTGTTCAGGAGTCTGTGATATTAGTATACCCGACATCTCTCGGTCCTTAAGGAGATTTGTATTTAAATACCGTTAAAAGGACATCAGCGAGCAAACCTTTTACCGATGGAATAAGGAGTTCGAAATGATGCAATGGATCAGGCCAAACGGCTCAAGGAGCTTAAAACGGAAAACGCTCGTCTAAAACGGCTTCTGGTCGATGAGATTTTTGGTAAGGAGCTATTGAAAGAAGCATTGGAAAAAAGTTGTGAGCCCCGGCCACAAGCGTCAAATTGCCGGTATCTTCGTGAATCGAGGCTTATGCAGTGAACGGTGCCGTCTGTCGGCATTTTTGAATGGGGCTATCCCAAGGTTACTCGTTTGCTCAAAGATGAGGGCTGGGGGTAGGCAACAGGATGGTCCAGCAGCTTCGTCGGGAGCTGGGGCTCGCCATCCCACCGGAGAATTCTCGTCTGGCCCAGTGATTGCCAGGTAAGCATTATTCCTGCCGTTCCACCCAGCTTGCCCATGTGTCGATTGCACCGCGCTGGTCACGAAGTTTTCCGTGCGCTGTTTTGCAATTGTTAGTTTCGGGTGGGAATAGAAAAACCGAACCCAAAACAATTTCCGCATCCGGAATTCTGAGACGTCTTAAATTTTGGAGTTTGCGCAATCCACCTCCGCTCGACCAGTAGGTTCGAATGCCTCGGGCAGTAGCGGCGATCAGCAGGTTCTGGATGGCAGCAGAACCTGCCGCTATATGCTCCATGTTTTCCACGGTGGGATCAAAAAGTTGGTCTTCACCCGCTCCAGGATTAGGTAGCCATGTGAATTGCAGTAATGTTGAGGCAGAGGCCAGCATCATGGGAATTTTGGTGGTGTCCCCGTCTTCGATGAGGACTTGCCGCAATTCGCGGCAGCATATGCTGTCGAGGACATAACACCGCCATGGGACCATCGAATTCAGGGATCGATTATCTCGGTGTTCCCTGCTTGCGGCTTTGTGAAACGGTGCCCAAGAAGCGGAATCCAGCAAATCCTCAACGGTTTCTTTATCTAGGGAACTCGGGAGCGGGTCATCTGACAGGACTTTTAAAGTCCGTCTCTCTCGAATAGCTTTGGTGACTGCGTCGAAATCTGCCGAATTGTTCACAAGCAGGCCTTATTTCTCAGGTACCTCGACCGAGTTTCCGGCTGCCTGCCACCCACTGAATCCACCATTGAGGTGATATACTTTTTCTATCCCGAGCTTCTCTAAGGCCGGGATGGTTTTCCGGCTTCTTCCGGTGGGTGCTCCGGCTGCACAATGGACCAGGTAGGTTTTGGAAGGATCGAGCTTAGCAATCTTTTCTTCGAAATCCTCGTCGTATATGTTTATATTTACTGATCCCGGAATGCGGCCAAGAGCCACTTCCTGCGGGGTTCGTACGTCCAACACGACCACTGATTTTTCCTTTAGTTTTTCTTCGGCCGATTTTCCTTCTACATCAATAACCTGTACGGATTTGGAATGGGCGGCAGTTGCCAAGATTAGGCACAGCAAACTAGTGATCAGGGGTCTTAAAGTTTTCATGATTTTATAAGATTTTAAACAATCGTTTAAGGCAAGTTTAAGGTGAAAGAACGATTTTGATGAGTCATGAATTTTCAAATGAGTTCCATCCATTCAGCAATGTCCGGGTAGTTTTATCGAACTAGAACAGATTGCCGTCTCTACTGCTGGGTTGGTCCATGCTTCGGATCAACGGTGGGTGATAAAGGCATCTATCATATTCATCACCTTAACCCCGACACTCGAATTACAGGGATTCTCAGCTTTTTCCAGGAAATAATCATTCACCGCCTCAATCATAGGTTGGGCAATGTGTTCCGGCGGATCATAGTTTGTCGTTTTGATGCCCTTATTGCTTTTAATTACCAGGATCGAATTGCGGAAAAAACTGAATGTGATTAAACCCTCATCACAGGTTACGGAACAGATTTCCTTAACGGTTCCTCCTTTGGATGAAAAGTCCCAATAACCTTGAAACAAGACATCATTCCCAAATCGCATTTGCCCACTCACACAATCGTCGCAAGTTCCATTCGGATTACGTTTCAGGGAAAAGCCCTGCATCACTTCCGGATTTCCAAAATACTTAAGCAGTAAATCAAACTGGTGCGGTGCCAGGTCGTGAAACAACCCGCCTCCCGATACTTCGGGGCGGACCCGCCAATTATCATCCGTATCAGCGATAAAGTCACTCTTTTCCTGTTGTATCAGCTGAAGGTTTACATGGCGGGGCCTTCCCAGTTCGCCTGACTCCAGGATTCTTTCTATTTCAAGAAAGAGAGGCAATTTGCGGCGATAGTGGGCGATACACACCTTTTGTGCCGATGCATTGTCTGCCTCGGCAATCAACTGAGCCTCCTTCGTGTTCATTGCCACCGGTTTTTCTATATAGGCATGTTTCCCAGCCGCAAGGACTGCTTGGGTGTACTCCAAGTGATAGACCGGAGGAGTAGCGATATAAATGGCATCAATTCCAGAATCCGATAACAGGGTATCCGCATTGTCCGACCATTTCGGCACTCCGTGACGCTCGGCATAATCTCGTGCCATGTCGCCATTACGACGCATCACGGCCACCAATTCTGAATTCGACGCCTTCCGAAAACCGGGACCGCTTTTGATCTCACAAACATCGCCAACACCGATAATTCCCCATCGAATCTTACTCATCGGTATGTCCTAGCAGAATCGTTGATTTCGATGCAACTTCTCAATCGATATTCTTTGGTTGATTTGATCTTTCACCGTTGATGCATAGCTCGATGTTCCGGAAAATCGTTGTGATACCGACGAAGCAACTCGCTAACATTATTTTCTATTAGATAAATCTAGCCGCTGATTTCTCTTGTTTGGGATACTGCCCAGGTGAAAGGCACTGTGCAGGCACCGAATGACTCCCTGAAATAATTCGTGGTAAGGTTTGAAGGTCACAGCGAATAACATTGAATCGTCTTCACTGGAACAACCAATCAAGCCATCGCTTGGAATATTCAGGTGCAGGGGTCGGGGATTGACATCGGCGCGCGGAACTTCTGGGCCTGCCCAAACTTGACCGGGTGTATAGCGTGCTATGGTCGCCCAATCTAACGTGGGCATCTTGGCCAAGTGTCCGTCAAAAAAACAAAACTCTTTGCGAAGTAGGGATACTTGTCCTCGGTCCGGTTAGCACCCGTTCCAGTGAAAGCTCCGACACGAATACAAGGCTGCGCCCAAGTAACCTCGGAAGCTTTGTCTGAAATGTTCTGAGCTTGGATGCTAAAGGTCACATCATCTTGAGATTAAGAAATGGCATGCTTAAGGACTAGTCAATCGGCCGCCTTGAATTGCAGTTGAATACGTGTTCCCGACTCATTTTCAGAAATTAGTCGGGTTTAGTGGCAGACCACAGTATGGTTGCGCCAATGGGTGGTGTTAGCATTAGTCCGGAAATAGACATCCAGATACCACACTTCTAATTCTTTTTCGGGTAGATATTCTCCTTGAATAGTGAGAATATTATCTATCTTTCCAATCGAAGGTCAGACTGTTCGCTTGATTGACCGCTATCCA
>CEUS01021995.1_pt1 | contig 11177 bp, 15 predicted proteins | sample 427031 | NCBI WGS metagenome assembly CEUS01 (sample SAMEA2622837, study PRJEB7988) | marine metagenome | biome: marine biome (ENVO:00000447); feature: marine epipelagic mixed layer (ENVO:xxxxxxxxx); material: "saline water (ENVO:00002010), including plankton (ENVO:xxxxxxxx)" | depth 140 m | reverse complement strand
TATGGAACCAAATTATTCGTGGATTTATTTACTCATATTTTTGATCATACCACTAGCCAGAGTGCTGCCTAGACTTTTGAGACGTGCTGGTTTAAAACCAAATATTGCTACTCGTCCTGAGACTCCCCGTGGAAATTTCTTCAAAGAACCACCTTCTGATAACTTTACAGAATCACCTTCTGATAACTTTACAGAATCACCCAACAGGGAGGAATTTTCAACAAAGAATTGGTCTAAAGAAAAAATTGTACTTGGTTTGTTGATGACAAACATTTCAAAATTTGAAGAATTGCAAAAAAGAGGAAATCTGTCTGTGAATAATCTGGACAGAATCTTACAAGAACTTGAAAGGAGAGGTTGCATGAAACCAGTAGAAAAAAGTGGTCCTTTTGGAAAATCAATCCAATTAAAAATTACAGAAAAAGGCGTTAGAGAATTTAGACGAATGTAGTTTGATGCATCTTAAGGAGTTAATCTATCAACGTCTCGGGGATAAAATGTTGTATCACGAATATTCTCAGTTCCAGTTAGTGCCATCATTAATCTCTCAAGACCAATTCCACATCCGGCGTGTGGTGGAACTCCAAAATCAAATACATTAAGATGATAATCAAATGAATCAATCTTCATACCCTTATTCTTCATACGTTCTTCTAATTCTGACTTTTTCTCAATTCTTGTACTGCCAGATGACAACTCCAAATCACCCCACATCAAATCAAATGATTCAGAAATTTTTGGGTCGTCCTTTTTTACTTTGACATAGAATGGTTTAGGCCCCATTGGCCAATCAACAATAAAGTAGAATCCTGTAAGACCAATCTTTTGTAGATTTTTTGGATACAAATCATCACCCCATTGAGTTTTGAGCCCAGCACTTTGCATTTTTTCAATTAATTCTGAATACTTGTAACGTGGAATTTTGTCTGGCATGTCTGGAACTTTGAAATCAGTTTCAGGATTTTCCTTTACAAATTGTTGTACAGTAGTAATACATGCCTTTACAAGATCTTCTATTCTATCCATTACATCATTATAATCAACATATGCTTCTTCAAAATCTATTGAAATTGCTTCAGACAAGTGACGATTTGTTCTTGATGGTTCGGCACGAAATATTGGTGCAATCTCAAATACTTTTTCAAAACTCATTGTCAACTGCTCTTTATACAACTGAGGGCTCTGAGCCAAGAATGCTTCCTTATTATAATAAAATATTGGAAACAATGCAGCACCACCTTCAGTTGCAGTTGCAATCATTTTTGGAGTATTAATTTCAACAAAGTCCTTTGTTGAAAGATAATCACGTATTGCTCTTAACGTTAGACTTCGCGCAAGAAATATTTTTTGTAAGACAGTTCTCCTAAGATCAAGTGCCCTAACTTCTAATCGTGTATCAATATTTTTTACACTTTTTGCATATGGTTCAAAAGGTGGTATTTTTTCTACTTCAGAAAAGACTCTAAGCTCACTAGGAACTACCTCAATGCCAGTAGGTGATTTTTCATTTTTTCTTGTTTTGCCTACAACTGCAATTGATGAATGCTGTTTCAAGGATGAAATTTTTTCACGTATGTCATCGTCACACTCTCCACTTTTTGTGATAATCTGAATATTACCAACCTTATCTCTGATTGTTGCAAATACGATATTACCGTGACCACGAACAGTTAGAACCCAACCCATTACAACTACTTCTGTACCTTCCTGTAAGGAACTAAGTTCAACTGAATAATGACTTCTCCGTAAATCTCCTAAATCATTTCCAATCATAATTAATTAACCTAATTTTTTGAGTTTTATTTAGATTTGGTTCGTCCAATTGCTTGATTTTTTATTCAAATTTCATCATAGAGCCAAGAAAATTAGCGTGCCAACCGATATCCATTTTTTTCATTGGTATGATTTTCTGCTTTGTTAAGTTATCCATGATGTTAGCCAAATACTGATTAGAGCGATTAAATGATTTTTTGTGGCATGCACATGAACACCTTTTATCATCACAGCAGTATTTTGCGCATGAAGTACATCTCAAGTTCATTTTACAATACTTACAATTTCAGTATTTAAGCTAATTTACCTTGGATTAGTGAGTTTATCGCAGAAGGTATGATAAAATCACACATAATCCAGGTAAACTATTCTAACAAAATTTGTATAAAAGATAGATCATCAATTGATATTTTCATCAGTCAAGTTTTGTTATTTCATAAATTTTCTGTCTAGAATCTCTAACTGAAATCTTTCTCTTCACGTAACCTTTTTCTAAAAGATGAGTCATGGCAAGCCTGACAGTTCTATCAGGCAACATGGTTTTACTTGCTATTTCTTTTTGTGTCATTGAACCTTCGTATTCTAATATTTTTAATAATAATTTTGAACTAGGAGGCATGTTAAGTAAATCTTCAGCTAATTGAACTTTTTTTGCTAGTGCAGATATTGCTGTAGAATCTTTTTTTAAGCGAATAATTTGTGCTGATGGAACAAACTTTGTTGCCTCAACAATTTTGTTCACTTTGAATCTATCTATACCATCTAATACTACATCACAATGAGTTCGTGCAGAAATTTCATCTATCTCAATTATACTATCATTTGATACGATTAGTGGTCTTCGAATAACATCTAATGAATTCACAGAAATTATTCCAAAGACGGATGAATCTTGAAAAATTACAGGACCCCCGGCTGACATTGAATAAGCTGATGAGCCAATCGGTGTTGAAATAATTATTCCATCACTACTGTCATGCCATACTTCATCTCCATTTACTCGTAATGTGTGCTCCATTAACATTGCACTTTTTGAGGAAAAAACAGCAACATCGTTTAAAACAGGAAAAACGCTTTTTCCATCAATTTTTACACCGAGTCTTGGAACTTCTTCTATTCTAAAATTCATTTTTTTTAATTTTTTAACATACGCTGAAAATTCTTTTAGATCAATTTGTGCCAAAAAACCATTAGATTCAGATTCATTAATTCCCAAAACTGGTAATGTTGAATCAAATGTGCTGTGAAAATAGTTTCTTACTCCCCTGTCTCCACCTAAAACAATGACACAATCCAATTTTTTTGTTTTAGATTTTGGACCGATTGTTGAAACATTGATGTCGGCATCATCAAGGATTTTTTTCAGGTTGATAATTGATGCAGGTGTGAGTCCTGTGCCAGTTATTCCAATATTCATAGATGTAATTTCTCCAAATGCACAATATATCTTAGATCGTTCTGAATTTCACCATATTGTAAAAATACGAACCATTATTTTCAATTGCGCCTTTTTTGGGAATTTTTTCCAATCCAATTTTTTTATTTTCAATTGCTGCTTGTGCTGCACCACCTGCAAAACATAATGCCCAAAGAAAGTCCTTCTCTTTCAACATCGTACAACAAAAAGTTGAACAAAAAATGTCACCAATTCCTGTTGTATCATATAATTTTAGTTTGGGTAGATTAATTGAATAAATTTTATCCTTTACTAGTAGTGAAATATTTTGTTTGTCTGTTAATATGACATGTTCTATTCCCTGTTTTTGTAAAAAGTTCATTGCTTCATCTCCAACAAATCCAGTTAATGCTTTTATTTCATCAGAATTTGTTTTGATTGCAGAAATTTTTGAGAGATCAATTTTAGAATTTTCTAAAAGAATTTCATTGTCAGGAGTTTTTTTTCTTAAGAATCCTTGTGGATCAAGCATTACAAAATCAGATGTATTCTTAATCTTGTTATATACATCTAGACTTATTTCATCAAAAACAGGACTAATGATTAGACCATCCGTTTTGTTTTCAACAAATTCTATTTCTTCACATTTTTCTTGAACAAACAATCTTCGCTCTGCTCCATCCAGTAATATCTTAAATTTGGTCGTCATTTGTTGAGAAAGTGGATCTTCAGTTAAAATATTGAAATTATCTAATTTATCACGCAAAGGGAAATCAGGACCAAATTTTGTGTAGATATCAACGTCAAATTTTTGATTCTTAGCAGTGAATGCACAATAACATGCAGGACCACCTGCTACATCATATTCAATATCATTGAATACAATAGTATCAATCGTACAGTGTGAAATTATTCCGAGTTTCATGATTTATGGGAATTTATTTTGATTTAGAATTATCTGTTTCTTTCATGCAATCTTTACACAACACTTTTCCTCGAGTTGGAAAAACCTCAACATTAGACTTTAAGCAATTATGACATAAACCATTCATAGTTAATATCAACAATCATACCTTAAATTCTTTAAATTTTAGGAACGACAAATTTCAATATCGCATTTATATATAGACAAACTAGACAAAATGCATGCCACTTAAACGAGCTAGTAGAGGTAGAAGAAAAGGAGGTAAAGGCTCATCATCAGTAATTCAATGTGTGAACTGTGGTGGAACTGTTCCAAAAGATAAAGCAAAAAAAGTTACTTCAAGACTTAGTTTGGTTGAACATCAGTTGGCAAAAGAACTTAGAGCTCAAGGTGCATATATTGCTGCACCAAAAGTAACAAAATGGTATTGTATTTCATGTGCAATTCATTTCAAAGTTCTAAAGATTCGTTCTTCTGAACAGAGAAGGCAACATACAAAGCTTCGTTAAATCTTCTTAGAGCCCTTTGATAACAGGTATAATCTTTGAATTAGTGTTATTGCTGCAATTATTATAACAATAATTATAGCAATTTCCATAAATCCTATCATACCTATTATTGCAATTACTAATAGTCTTTCAGCCCTTTCACCTATACCAACACCTTGTAACTTTATTTTTGCGGTATCAGCTATTGCACGGGTATAACTAACGAGTAAAGAAAGTGTTATTGCAAGAAAAACTAGATATGGTTCAGCATATCCGCCAATCAAGATACCAAAGAATATTGATACTTCAGCAATTTTATCAAAAACAGAATCTAAAAATCCACCAGATTTTGTAATCTTATTAGTATATCTTGCAACTTGACCGTCTACAATATCAAAAAAACCAGAAATTAGTAGTATAATTCCGCCTAAAATTAACGAGTATTCAAAACTAATTCCATAAACTATTGATGAGACAAATGCAAAAATCAAGCCAATAACTGTCCATACATTTGGTGATATGCCTGTGGAGGCAAACACCTGACCGATTTTCTGTAAATATGGTTTTAATGAATCACGTAAATTATTTAGCAAATTAACCACTAATTTTATGTTCTGATAAAATTAAAAGAATTAGATTCATTTAACATTCATTGCAATAATAGTTGAAATCATTTTAGCTGCTAATGATGCAGTGGAGCCATTATCAAATGAGGGATTTAATTCAACCACATCAGTTCCAATAATTTTTTTATTTTCTAAAGAAGTTATCATATCATATAATTCTCTAGACGTGATTCCTACTGCTTCAGGATTACCAACGCCTGGTGCAAATGCTGGATCAACTACATCCAAATCAATACTAACATACAATTCATCAAACCTTGACACGGCATCTTTCAATAGTCTACCTGCGTTACCTAATCGTATTTCCTTATCTGATATTGAATTTATCTTATGTTTTGTTAAGAATTCTAATTCCTCTCTAACAAATGATCGTGCTCCAACATGAATAATGTTTTCTGCACCACGTTTCTCTACTATTCTTCTAAGATATGCGGCATGACTTAGTTTTGTATTAGCATATTCTTCACGCAAATCATAATGTGCGTCAAAGACAATGTATCCAGTTTCTTTTGGAAAACTCATGTATGTTCCTAATGTTAGTAAATGCTCCCCGCCAAGTGTGACTAAGATCTTATTTTCTTTTCTTAATTCAGTTGTTACTTTCTCTACCATGGTTAACATTTCTGTTGCAACAACTGTATGTTGTATATTTCCATAATCTTTGATATTTGCAGATTCTAAATCAACTTGAAGTTGGGGATGAAATATTTCTATATTGTTAAATGCATCACGAATTACATCTGGTCCAAACCTACATCCGGGTTTATACGAATGAGTTGAATCAAAAGGAACACCAAAAATGTTTGCAATTGGCTCTGATTTGTTATCAGGACTTATTATCAAGGGTGATTGCGTCAAATACAAATCTGTATAACTCATATCAATCAACTGAAAATGAAAAACTACCCAGAAATAAACTCATACCTGTATAATTGGCCGTTTTGATAATAGAAGTGGCATATTTAGTTTGGAAAATGGTTTATTCTTTGTGAGTTCATTTATTTCACCAGAAAATTCTTCAAATGTCAAATCTCGGACATCAGTTGAATTTCTATCTCGCACACTTAGATTAGACGAATTTGCTTCCTTTTCACCTATTACTAGAATATACCTAATCCACTCTTTTTCAGCTTCACGAATTCTTTTTCCTATACTATCATTACGATCATCAATATCAACTCGAATATTTTTCTCAGATAACTTCTCTACAAGACTTTTACTGAAATTAAGAAATTCATCCTTCAATGGAATTATTCTTACTTGTGTAGGTGCAAGCCACAAGGGCAGTTGTGGTTTTCGACCTTCCTTGGAATCTTTAGCGGATTTTTCTAGTAAAACATAGATTATTCGTTCAATTGCACCACTAGGAGAATTATGAAGTATTATTGGATTCTTTGATTGGTTTTTTTCATCAACAAATTCTATGCCATAACGATTCCCATTTTCAACATCAATTTGATCAGTAGAAAGAGCAGACGCCTTACCAAGGTTATCAATGTAATTAAACTCCCATTTTAATACAAAGTAAAAAAATCGTTCTTTCCACATTTCAACAAGAACTGGCTTACCAATTTTTTTTACCATTTCATGAATGAGAACCTTATTTTCATTATAGAAATCTTCAGTAAATCTGATTGCCATTTCATAATCATCAGATGTAATGCCAAATCCACTTAACACGTCACGCGATAAATCAAATCTCGTTCTAAATTCATCAATTGCCTGTGACATATCTTTACAAAATGCATGACAATCAGGCATTGTGAAAGCTCTCAGTCTTCTTAATCCAACTAGTTCGCCAGATTGTTCACGTCTAAAACTATAACGGGTAAGCTCATACAATCTGTATGGCAAATTTTTGTATGATATCTGAAAATCATTCGCCATTAAAAACTGACCAAAACATGCAGCAAATCTTAAAAATAATTTTTTTCCTTCTGAATCTATACTATATTGACGAGCAGGAAATCTATTGAAATAACTTTCCATACTTGGATGATGTGAATCATACATTATCGGTGTCTCAACTTCATAACCACCATAATCTCTAACCTTATCAGTTACAAATTGTTCAATCTGTGATTTTATAAGACGCCCATTTGGAAAATAACGCATATTGCCTTGATCTGAGGCAGGTTCATAATCAGCAATTGCTAATTTTTTCATTAATGCGACGTGTGGTGGTGGTTCATCAACAATTCTTTTTTTAGATGTCTCATATTTTGCTAAAACCTCAAGCTTAGGATGTTTAGAAAAATCAAAATCCCCAACATCATGTAATTCTCCATCAGTTGTAATAATATGCCAAAATGATTTAATTTTGGATTCTGAATCTAATGCTGCTGAGATCTTTTCTTTTTGCGAATGCGCTGTTATTATTTTTGAACTTTCAGCTAATGGATGACCTTTAACCTTAAGCTGGTATGATTTTGTCCAGCCAAAAGGTGCGTGCATAACTTCAATCTCATTAAAACTTTTTTCTAACGAATTTAGAATCGATATAGCAGTTGTAGGAGATGCAAGATCTGCACTAAGATGTGCATATGGATATAAAAGTAATTTTTTAGAACCAATTTTTTTCATTGAGTCTTCAATCTGTTGAACAGCATTTTGTACAACAGTATCATTGTCATCTTTTTCAATTGCTACAAAACACACTACAATTTCTTCAAATCTAACTGTCTTTGGTTCAATGTCTTCCGCAGATGAAATTTCTTTTTTAGTTGGTGTATATTCAATGTTATCACAATGTAATTGTAATACACGCATGAATTGAGTTAGTTTGTTTAATTGAATTAAGTGTTATGATATAATTTCAATTAACTAAAACCTGCAGCAAATCTGTCACCTTCTTTTACAGGATCAATATCTGTACTATGCTGCATTTTAAGATACAAGAATGCTTCATTAACAATTTCTACTGCGTCTGAATCTTCCATTTCAAGTTGATTAGATGCAAACTTTTGATATTTTTGCAAAATTTTTGGATCTTGTTCATCAAGAGATACCTTATCATTTTCAAGCATATTGGCTATCTGTAAGACAAATGAATTTCGCTGTGAATCATCCATACTCATTTTGATTTTATTAGTTATTTAAAAATCAATTACATACTAAATTTCATTTTCGTCATGACCGACTACATGTTTATGACAATAATACAGATCGTTCATGTTACAGTAAAACAACGATTCCTGATTACACAATGCACATTTTGGTTTTTTATCATCTTCTGAGAGTTTTATATGATAAATCCTATTGGTCATTTTGAACTTTTAGTGTATTTTCAAGTGATATGATTAATCGTAGAATTAATCCTGATAACCCAAGACTATTCGTCAATAACTCCGTGGATTTTTCTAATGCATTATCCTCTAAACCACCTTCATCGTACAACGTTTCGATTGAATGTTCATCAGTTTCAAGATATGCTGTTATGATAGAATGTGACAAAGGTTTGTTTTGGAGTATATTTGTATAAAGCCGAAGTTCAAGTGTTTTAATTTTAAATCCATTTTGCATTACTTCACCATTTGATAGAAGAGTCATTCTTCTGGCTGGTTTTTTATCAATACGCTCAAGATTAGATACATCAATAATATTCATAATAATTCTTGATGACTCTTATGTTATGAATATTCTTTGCACAAAACCTTATAACATATTAAATTTAGTTATTGTTTTGTTATGGACTACGGAAAATTATGTTCGGAACTATTAGAACTTGATTCTAATATACGATATGTTGGAATTTACAATTCCTTTAGTGGGGATGTGTATGAAAAAATGCAGGGTGGTATTTCACGACATTTTGATAAAGATCAAACTAGAAAGTCCATGACGCAAGCAATTATGAGGTGGAAGACCAGAATGCATTTTGCCGATGAGATTGGTGCACCAGAATATTCAATGACAAAATATGGAAAGGTTAATCGTATTACTATGGCATGTGGAAAAGACGGTCTACTGATGTTTAGCACTGAAGTGGATGCACACCCATGTGATGTTATTACGGATGTTACAAAAGTTGTCAATAAATATATCAAATCTGACGAAAGTGACGATTCACGAAGAATACGTTCCTAATTATAAAATTATTATTTCTTATTAGTTTTAGCCTTTCGACGTGCTGCTTTTTGATCTGCAAAACGTGAATGTTTACCAGATTTCCTTTTTGACATGAATAACTGAAAAAACTAACGCCTCATAAACTATTCGACTGTAAAAAATAAAAGAGGTTAATTTTGTCCAAAGTTATGGATAAAATGTTTATTATAATTCTGGCAACTGTTGTCATAGTAGGATTTTCTACTTCTGCCTATATCTTTAGTCAGGTTGATGTTTCAATAGAACTTGACGGTGTAACTGATAATTTATCTGGAAAGAAAGCTCAGATACTTGAAGAGATTGACAGATGTATGTCTCAAAATACAGTTGGTGGTGGTTCTATAACTTTGAATTCATTTGAAAGAAACTTACTTTCAAGTGTTAAACAACAAATCGATGCTGCAGAAAGTAATGAAGCATTAGACAAAATTTCTGAGCAAATCTATACAATGACGTCATGTAAACCTGAATAAGGATTCTAGAATCGATCATAACGAGCACGCTCTAAGTCTCTATCGCCTTTAGTCTCTTTCTTCCATTCTTTATAATGTTCTTTACATAATGCAGTTTTTTTCCCACTTGATGAAACACTTAATCCTGCATCCTCAACTTTTCCTGTGTTTAAAGAACGAACTGCATCATTTTCACAGCCACTGACATTGCATTTAGCTCCCTTTCCGACAATTCCCATGAAATGTATTTTTTTCTAGTATTAATAAAGTTGAAAACACTAAATTTTTTGTTCGTTTATAAATGGCTCACTATCAAAAAACACATGGCAAACAAAAACAAATCCGTATCATCAAAAGACAAACCACAGAAAGGAAAAGATGGTAAACCAAAAAAAGACAAAAAACCTACCACAGAGAAAAAGGAAGTTGATGTAATGATTAACGAAGAAAATGCAACAAAAATCATTCAAAATTCAAAAGTGATAACAGTGCATGACCTTGCAAGGCAAACAAACGTGAAAATTTCAACTGCTAATGCATTTCTTATGAAATCATATAAAAATGGAGCCGTAAAAAGGGTAGGCGGATTTAGTGGCCACCATATCTATGTTCCAGTTTCACAATAAAGCTTTAGTTCACTCCCAGAATTAACAACAGATAATTTTTCTATACCATCAGTTATTTTGCCTATCAATGTCATTGTCTTTCCAACTTTAGAATCAGAATAAAAAAAACAAATTATTTTTCCAACTGGTAAAAATGCTATGTCACCTTTGTTGAATATATTTTTTTTACGCTCTATTCCAGATTCAATTGAGGATTCAAAATAAATTGCGCTTTTTCCTAAAAGATGGGCGTTTCCATGAATGGGTAATGCACGTTGTATCTTACCAACAGTTTTTGGGGAAAGATGGCGTTTTAGCTCACATTTTATAATTTGGTTATCACTTGTTTCTAAAATTAGATTGAATTTAGAAACGGATATTTCACTCATTCTTTGGGTAATTGCTTGGATTATATAATGGCATTTTTGATATTATTTACTTGTCAGATTCAAAAAATAAAAATATCTCAAAGGGACAAGATCCGCCAAAAGAAATTGTAGAAGAAAGTCCTGATTCTGAAATACCTGATCCTGAGGAAGACTTTACTGCTGATACAAGTTTGCTAAAAGCAATTGAAAATTATAGAAAAATCATAGAATCAACCAAAGAACTATCCGAAAAAGAAATGCAAGATTTAGATAAAATATGTGATGAAATACGTGAACGTGAAATTATAGACAAAGATCGTGAACACACGCCAGAAGAATTAGAGAGTGAAAATAAAATTCTCATGGGTCCTCCAACATTAACACGATTTGAGAAAGCCAGAATAATGGGAGCACGTGCATTACAATTATCATTAGGT
>CEUS01029406.1_pt1 | contig 11180 bp, 10 predicted proteins | sample 427031 | NCBI WGS metagenome assembly CEUS01 (sample SAMEA2622837, study PRJEB7988) | marine metagenome | biome: marine biome (ENVO:00000447); feature: marine epipelagic mixed layer (ENVO:xxxxxxxxx); material: "saline water (ENVO:00002010), including plankton (ENVO:xxxxxxxx)" | depth 140 m | reverse complement strand
GACAATATTTATGAACGTATAGACGAGGTAGCATCCCCGAGAATACGTCAGCTTTTAATAGATCATAAAGATGCGGCTTTTGAGGGAAGGCACCTCACTACAATTGTAAGGAACATGCCTATAAAACTGGATGTAGAGGGTGGCAGGTTCGGCGCATTCAGTAGAGAGAGGGTTGCTGGTGCACTTAGGAATCTTGAATTTGTCAGCATGATCAGGCGAATTCCCGGAGGCAGTAACGCGGCACCACAGCAACCGATCCAGGGCACTTTAATCGATATGCCTGCAACAGATGAGGTTGAGGAAGAAGCCCCAAGAGAGAAGATAGAAACGATCTATCAGTGCATAGATACGATTCAGGGCTTGGAGGCGTTAATAAAGGAGCTTTACCTGGCAAAAAGCTTCGCTTTTGACACGGAGACGTCCGGACTCGATCCTACAAGAGCAGATCTTGTCGGACTCTCATTCTCTACAAAAGCAGGGAACGGTTTTTACGTTCCTTTAGGTCACACTGAAGGATTGCAGGTGCCTTTGAGTGAAGCTCTTAAGATTGTTAAGCCTATCTTTGAGGATCCTTCTATATCTAAGACTGCACACAAGGCGAGCTTCGATATGACTGTGCTTAAGAGTTATGACATTGAAGTTAAGGGTTTGGGCTTTGATTCTATGGTTGGCGCGCAGCTTTTGGGATATAACGCAATTGGCCTCAAGCAGTTGGCGTTTCAATTACTAGAAGAGGATATGACGTCCATAACTGACCTAATAGGTACTGGGCAGAAGCAGATTACGTTCGACCACGTACCTATAGATGCAGCGACACCTTACGCTGCAGCCGATGCTGATATGTCTTGGAGGCTTAGAGAGCTCCTTGAGCCGAAATTAAGTGACACTGAAATGAACAAGGTTCTTAAGGATATAGAGGTACCGCTTGTACCGGTGCTTGTGGAGATGCAGAATAACGGAATTATTGTAGATACGAATGAACTGAACGCTATGTCTGGGGATATAGCTGCAGAATTAACCACCGTCGAGTCTGAGGTTTATAAGGAGGCGGGACAGGAGTTTAATATTAAGTCTACCCAGCAGCTGGGTACTATCCTTTTTGAAAAGTTGCTTCCTCCTCCTAGATTGCGTGAGCTTGGTCTTCCTGCAGCGAGAAGGACCAAGACCGGTTACTCCACAGACGCCTCAGTTTTGGAGACACTCAAGGGAGTAAGTCCACTTGTGGAACAGGTTCTAAGGCACAGAGAACTGAGTAAGCTGAAGTCCACTTATGTCGATGCACTTCCTACTTTGGTAAATCCCAAAACGGGCAGAGTTCACACAAATTACAATCAGGTTGGTTCCTCTACCGGACGCTTTTCTTCGAGTGATCCCAATCTACAGAACATACCTGTTAGAACGGAACTTGGCAGGCAGGTCCGGAAGGCTTTTAAGGCTGAGCCTGGTTGGACTTTAGTTGCAGCCGACTATTCGCAAATCGAACTTCGGATATTGGCCCACTATTCCCAGGATGAAGGCCTTATGGGGGCATTTCATCGTAATGAGGACATTCACGCTGCAACGGCATCGGAAGTCTATGACGTGCCTATTAATGAGGTCACTCCTGACATGCGGAGATTGGCCAAGGTTATGAATTTCGGGATAATTTACGGGCTTTCGGCTCACGGTATGTCTCAGCAAACGGACCTGAACGTTTATGAGAGTGGAAGATTCATCGATAGTTACTTTGCAAAATATCCTGGAATCCGCTTCTATGTTGAAGAGGTTAAGCAACAGACAAGGGAAGACCTATTTACAAAGACATTACTTGGTCGTCAGAGAGCAATGCCTGAAATCAACAGTCCTAATGCTCATGTTAGACAAGGGGCGGAACGGGTTGCGATAAATATGCCAATACAAGGGACGGCTGCAGATATCATAAAGATAGCGATGATTGAAATTCATAATCAGATGCAAAAGGATGAGTTGCAGTCGAGGATGTTATTACAGGTGCATGATGAACTGATATTCGAGTCACCGCCAGATGAAATAGACGCTGTTAAAGCAATGATATTGGAACTGATGCCGGGTGCACTTGAGTTAAGTGTCCCGCTAAAAGTTGATATTAAGGAAGGTCCAAACTGGGGAGATTTGGAGTAAGCTTTTCTGGATATCTCGACTACTTAAAATTTACTGTAGCCCATTAAAGAATTCTTAGGAGGAGATGAAATTTTGAATGACACGGAGTTGATGCAGATAGCAATAGATGAAGCGGTTAAGGGTTTGGGATTGGGGGATCAGCCTTTTGGCGCAGTGCTTGCAAAGGATGGCGAAGTCATACAAACCGGTCGAAATATCGAGTACAGCACATTTGACCCTACGGCTCATGCGGAAACAGTCGCTTTAAGAGATGCAGGCATCTCGACCAAAAACCTTAGTTTTCCTGGCGCGACCCTTTATGCCTCTTGGGAACCCTGCCCTATGTGCCTTGGCGCAATTATGGCAGCGGGGGTGAGTCGACTGGTTTTAGGAGGTAGAGGTAGCGGCACAGGAGGTCAGTACAGCGGATACACAGTAGAGAAGCTGATCGAGCTCGCGAATTTCGGTGACAAGCTATCTCTCACCACGGGTGTTCTTCAGAAAGAGAGTGAAGAGATTGTGAACAAGTGGAGATCTGCCCAGTAATAGTTGAGTGTTTCTTATAATTCCAGATTAGAAGCGATTTATCCTTGCGGGGACTTGGTTACCTTGCTATAGTTCTTCGGATCAAGGAGGGATCGCATAGAGGCCTAGTGCGCCCGCCTGCTAAGCGGGTTGGGGGTGATGAGCCCCCTCGCGGGTTCGAATCCCGCTCCCTCCGCCATTACAAATTATCTGTAAGCGCCGACTTGATAGAAATGAAGTTATTTTGGAAAATGCATCTATGACTACGCTGAAAAAAGAGAACGAATTAGATAGTTATTTTATATGGACTATCGGTTGCCAGATGAATAAAGCAGACTCCGATCGGTTGGAGAGTGCGCTAATCCAACTCGGTATGGGCCCTGTAGATAAAGCTAAGGATGCCGACGTTATAGTTCTTAATAGCTGTGTGGTGAGGCAGGCTGCTGAGGACAAGGTAACTGGCATGCTTAGCTCTCTCAAATCCGTTAAGCGTGATGCGGATGACAAGATTATCGCTTTGATGGGTTGCATGGTTGGCCCAAAGACAACGGAGCTTGAATCCAAGTTCCCACATGTTGATGCGTTCATGCAGCCTCAAAACTATCGACCTCTTCTTGAGATACTTGGGGATAGGATGGGTCTAGATGCTGAGGGTTGTTTGACTACGCTGACCCCTCCGAATGTTGCTGTTACTGCTTACGTACCAATCATTCACGGATGTGACAAGTTTTGTAGTTTTTGCATAATTCCTTATCGCCGTGGCAGAGAGGTCAGTAGAACAATTTCTGACATAGTTAATGAGGTGGAATTACTTGCGGCCCGTAACGTTAAAGAGATTACATTACTTGGTCAGAACGTAGACTCTTATGGCCACGACCTTCCCGGCAAAGTTGACCTCGCTGATCTATTGACTGCTGTAGATCGTATTGATGGGCTGGAGAGGATACGATTTCTCACTTCACATCCTAACGATATGAGCCAGAGGATAATTGACGCGGTCGCATCTTTGGAAAAGGTATGTGAACATTTTAATCTGCCTTTTCAGGCGGGCGATGACGAAGTTTTGAAAGTCATGCGTCGTGGTTATACCAATGCCGAGTATAGGTCCAAGGTGGAACTTATTAGAGATACTGTACCGGGTGTTTCAATGAGCACAGACCTCATCGTAGGCTTCCCTGGCGAAAGTGAAGAGGCTTTTCAGGAATCTGTGAGGCTGTTAGAAGATGTTAAATTTGACAAGGTTCATGTGGCAGCTTATTCGGAGCGACCTGGAACCATAGCATCTCGCAAGCTCCCTGACACTTTGTCGTACGATGAGAAAAAGCTACGCCTATCAACAGTTGAACAAATGCAGGAAAGGATTGTTGGCAAGATTAATGAAAAGCTTCTTGGGGAAACTGTAGAGGTTTTAGTTGAGGGTCACTCTAAGGGAAAATGGAAGGGTCGTAATCGAAACGATAAGCTAGTTTTCTTTGAAGATGACCGGTTACTCCAGGGCAAAGTTTTAAATGTCCACATCGACAAGACATCACCATGGTCTCTCCAGGGGACGGTAGTTTCCTGAACATGGTTGAGCCTTTTACTGGAACATAGTAAACTTATCGGATTAATTACTCTGGTTCGTGGTCTGGCCAATTAATGACTACAGTTGAACGCCAACCTAAGGTTCCAATAACTGACATCGAGCAGTCTGCTTTCTGCCGGACTGATGAATCCCTGGAAGCGAAACCTCTCATTGAAGAGTTCAAAGCCAAAGTTGAGTGGCAGAAACTCCCCAAGGATTATATTGGGCTTAAGCCTGATGAACTGTCCGAGCGGATAGCGGCGGCTCGGGCTAAACTTGGTGATCAACTAATGATATTGGGCCACCATTATCAGCGAGATGAGATAATAAAGTTTGCTGATTTTCGAGGTGACTCATATCTTCTATCCCAGCACGCAGCTAAACAAAAAGAGGCTGAGTATGTCGTGTTTTGCGGTGTTCATTTCATGGCTGAAACGGCAGATATTCTCACTGGACCCAATCAGAAGGTAATTCTCCCCAATATGAAGGCAGGTTGCTCTATGGCAGATATGGCACCTACCGAGGATGCCTTGGATGCTTGGGAGGATCTAAAAACCGTTGTTACTGGCGGGATTGTACCAGTAACTTATATGAACTCTACCGCAGATATAAAAGCGTTATGTGGCCGAAATGACGGAATAGTTTGCACATCCTCAAATGCTACGGAAGCTTTTAAGTGGGCGTTCGGAAGGGGAGAGAAGATACTATTTTTCCCCGATCAGCATCTTGGGCGTAACACTTCGCTGAAGTTAGGTATCCCAATCGAAGAGATGGTGGTTTGGAATCCTTTCAAGCCACTGGGCGGCTTAACTGAAGATGAGATTAGAAATTCCAAGGTGATTTTATGGCAGGGCCACTGTTCTGTGCATACTAGATTTACAGTTAAGCAGATAAATGAAGCCAGGGAGAAGTTTCCGGATGTACAGGTGGTTGTTCATCCTGAGTGTGTTCGGGAGGTTGTGGAAGCGGCCGACATGGACGGGTCTACTGAGTTCATAATTAAGGTTGTAGAGGAGGCCCCTCCAGGTTCTGTATTCGGAATAGGCACCGAGATAAACTTGGTAAACAGATTGGCAAAAGAGAATCCAGACAAAACCATATTTTGCCTTGATCCTGTAGTTTGCCCTTGTGCCACAATGTACAGAATCCATCCAGCATATCTTGCATGGGTTGCAGAAGGTTTAGTTGCTGGAAAAGTAACTAACCAGATCACAGTCAATGAAGACACTGCTCACTACGCAAGACTCGCGCTCGAGCAGATGTTGTCTCTGAAAAGGGAATAGACGACAGTAAATAAGGATATTCTCAATATCGAAAGACGGCCCATTTAGAGAAGAGATTAGACAACTGCTCCCGAAACAATTGAGATTTTAGTGAATTGTTACAGATAACTCGAGACACATTAGACATTATAGATAGGGCTCTTCAGGAAGATCTTACTTCTCAGGATCACACTACCTCAGCGCTAGTGCCCCGTAGTCAGATCGGACAGGCTCTTCTAGTAGCTAAGGAATCAGGCATCCTCTCAGGGCTTAGTGTTGCAGCAGCAGTGTTTTCAAGGGTTAATCCGAGTTTGGAAACGGTACCTATTCTGGAAGATGGCGCAGAGCTGATAGCAGGTGATCTTATTGCCAAAATCGAAGGCCAGGTAGGAGGCATATTAACGGGAGAGCGTACAGCACTGAACTTTCTTCAAAGGATGAGCGGCATAGCTACCGAGACGGCGCAGTATGTTGGGGAGATAAGCGGATTACCTGCGGAGATAATTGACACTCGCAAAACTGTTCCTGGTCTCCGTTACCTAGACAAATATTCAGTGGCCGTTGGTGGTGGACACAACCACAGGTTTAATCTCTCAGATGGGATACTAATTAAGGACAATCATATTGCTGCGGCTAGGTTGGGGCAATTGTCGATAGAATATCTTATAAAGCACGCCTATCAAAAGGCACCTCACACTCTTAAGGTCGAGATAGAAGTCGAGACGATTGATGAAGCTAAGGAAGCTATAGATGCGGGTGCCGACATAATATTGCTTGATAACATGTCAATTGAAGATATGACACATGCGGTCAATATGGCTAAAGGGCGGGCACTTACTGAGGCCTCAGGTGGAATCACTCTTGATAATGTACGCAAGGTTGCTGAAACGGGTGTAGATCTTATCTCTGTGGGAGCGCTCACACACTCTGTTAAGGCTCTTGATATCAGCCTTGATCTGCAGGCGTAGACCACTTATTTGAAATGCTAGTTAGGTTTCGAAAGGTTATTGTTCTGATCCCAGCACTAACTTTGCTGATCGCTTGTGGTGGGAATTCAGGAGACTTATTGTCGCAGACTTCTGGGAATACGGATCCTAATCTTATTGCTAAAGCTGACGATCAAGGCCGCATAGCATACGTAAGTGATGACTTCCAAATTTGGACGGTTAAACCTGACGGGAGCAATAGGCTGAAGATTACTCAAGGTGATTCGAAGTATACATGGCCAGGATGGTCTCCCGCAGCCGATATGTTGTCATATTCCTCTTTTTCTGGGGGTGCGGCGGACGAAAAAAGGGATTCTTTACATGTCGCTAGAGCCGAGGGCACCAGTCAGGTTCAACTTTTTGAAAATTCGGTAGAGGACAAGCCGGTTTTTAGGATTAGCTCTCCTCACTATGCTTTGTGGTCGCCCGATGGAGAACACCTGGCTTTCGTAGTGCGAGATGATGAGATGAAGACTTTGTACCTAGCTGATTCGTCTGGGCTTATGAATCCCCAAGAACTGACCGAAGGTAAATCGGTCTCTATTGATTGGTCACATGATTCTGAGACTCTTCTAGTGCGTAGAGAAAGTGATTTGTTGAGGGCGGAAATTAACGAATCAAGCGCTCTAGTCAGCGTGGGTCTTGTTTCACCTAAACACAGGATGTCTTCCTGGTCACCTACTTCCAAGATGATAGGAATGATCGAGCCTGGAGTAGGCGGCGATGCGTTAACTGTTTCCTCAGCGACTGGCTATCTGAAGCGACAACTAACAGCCGTTAGTGGGAACGCCGCCTTTATGTGGAGCCCCCAAGGTGATCGTATTGCTGTTGGTGAATCGCTGGATAATGAAGACTATTTGCTGAAACGGCTGAAGCTGGTAGATGTAGCTTCGGGTAAGTCCAGGATACTTAAAGAGACATCAATAATCGCCTTTTTCTGGGCACCGGATGGTAGCAAGATAGCTTATGTGGCGGTGGGAGATTCGGGCGAGAATCTCCAATGGAGGATTCTGGATTTGGACAATGGAACGGATACTCAAATTGCTAGATTTGAGCCCTCACATGATCAGTTGATCTGGTACGCATTTTTTGATCAGTTTGGAGAGTCGCATCAAGTTTGGTCTCCTGATAGCACTCGTATAATATTTGCAGGTTCACTTGATCAGGAAAGTACACAAGATGGGAGTAGGATTTACATTGCAGATTTGAATGATGTAGGTAGTCTACGAGTAGTGGGCATAGGGCACCTTGCGACTTGGTCTAGCTAGTAGTTATCTAGGCTAACCCAATCCTTAACCGTTTCTGGGAGAATGTCTATCATTACTGTCAATCATAAATGTGGCTGGCCCGTCATTTATGAGATTCACCATCATGTGTGCCTGGAAAACCCCAGTAGACACTGAAAGGTTCAACTGACGGAGTAATTCGGCCATTTGTGTCATCAGGGGTTCTGCAATTTCCGGTGATGCGGCGCCTACAAACGAAGGGCGGCGACCTTTCCTAGTGTCGGCGTAAAGAGTGAACTGACTTACGAGTAGGATATCCGAACTTGTATCAATTGCAGATAGGTTGAACCTCCCTTCGTCGTCGGAAAATATCCTCAGATTGGCAATTTTTTCGCTCAAATATACGGCTTCTTCTTTGCTGTCACCGTGACCGATACCGAGGAAAACTACTAACCCTTTCCCTATTGAGCTCACCTCATTGCCACCTACGGCAAGAGAAGCACTGGATACGCGTTGAATGAGGGCGCGCAAAGTTAGCTCTAAGAGTTAGTTGATGGTTTGGAAGACGAGTCTTTGGGGGAGTCAGAGGGTTTAGTTGAATCTGATTTGGTGCTGCTACCCGCATCTTCTGATGCGCTTTTTGAGGAGTCCGATGATGATTCAGATTGTGAATCGGAGGACGAACTGCTTGATGATACTGAAGAAGAACCACCACCGGGTTGTTTTCGGGCGTAGTCAGTAGTGTAGAATCCAGTTCCTTTATATATTACCGGTACGGAATGAAGCTTTCTATTCGCGTCTCCTTCACACATAGGACACTTTTGAACCGTTGGCTGGTTGAATCCGTGAACCAGTTCAAATATATGTTCGCAAACCGAACACTGGTAGTCGTAAAGGGGCACTGTTATAACCTCTCAAAAAAAATTAACAGCCTTAACAACAGACTGCTAACAACCGACCCAATTTAGCATTCGCAGATTGGGGTGTCAATCTGGGCAGCGTTGCCCATGGGCATGCCCTATGCTATACTTCCGTGCGCAAATGCCCTTTTCGTGATTAGGAGTTTATATGGTTGATGAGATCGAGCAAATAAGTAGCACCGGAGCAGCAGTGCTATCGGAGATCCCGCCTGATCAGGATCAGGGTCCGATCACTATGAAAGAGATGCTAGAGTCCGGTGTTCACTTTGGACATCAGACTCGGAGATGGCATCCAAAAATGAAAAAGTTCATTTTTGCTACTCGGAACGGAATTCACATAATTGACTTACAGCAAACTTTGGAACTATTGGGTAAGGCCTGTGACTATATTTCTGATGTGGTTGCATCTGGGGAAGAGGTGTTGTTTGTTGGGACCAAGCGCCAAGCTCAGGAGGCGATTGTAGAAGAGGCAAAGCGGTGTGGTGCGTTTTATGTCGACGTACGTTGGCTCGGAGGTATGTTCACCAACTTTGCTACCATACAGAAGCGGATAGATTATCTCGTCCAGCTTGAGGAACAGAAGTTGAAGGGGCAGTTCACCGTGCTTTCTAAGCAGGAGGCACAGAAGCTAGACGATAAGATAGAAAAGCTTAACCGTTATTTGGGTGGTATTAAATCTATGACCAAACTTCCCGGCGTTATCTTTATGATAGACATTGGCAAGGAAGCCATTGCGGTTGCCGAGGCAAAGCGTATGGGAGTGCCGATAGTTGCTATGGTCGATACTGATGCCAACCCTGATCAAGTGGATTTCCCAATTCCTGGAAATGATGACGCTATAAGATCCATCAGGCTAATGACACAGAAGGTGGCTGATGCAGTACACCGAGGCATGCAACTCAGGGCGGCAATTGAGACTGATATAGCGACGCCTGTTGTAGAGCCTATCCCGCCTGTAATCGAACCTATAAAGGTTGTTGAACCTCAGGGTGATCCGTCAGAGGAAGAGCCTGAGGCAACGGCTGAGGCCTAGGAGATAAATCCGAGTTGGCAATTACTACTGAACAAATTAAGGCTTTGCGAGATTTGACTGGTGCTGGGGTGATGGATTCTAAAAAGGCACTTGAAGAATCCAACGGTGATATTGAAAAGGCAGAGCAGATACTTAAAGCTAAAGGGATAGAGAAAATAGCTGGTAAGTCCGATAGAGAGACCAGTGAAGGCCTAATACATTCTTACGTTCACAGCGGTAGCAGAATAGGCTCACTTGTAGAAATTAATTGTGAGACAGACTTTGTTTCTAGGACTCCAGAATTTGCGGAATTAGCTCACAACTTGGCGATGCAAATTGCTGCTATGGCGCCTGAGTATGTGGATAAATCAGAGATCGGTGAGGATGAGAAGCGGAGCGCTGAGGAGATTTGCTTACTTCAGCAACCTTTCATACGTGACAATGCACTAACCATACAAGATATTGTTACGGAAGTGGCTGCTAAAGTGGGTGAGAACATACGCGTGAAAAGATTTGCTAGGTTTACTCTCGGGGAGTAAACAAGAAAATGGCTAAGCGTGCTTACGATCGAGTTCTACTTAAGCTAAGCGGCGAATCTTTGAAAGGTTCCAATGATTACGGTATAGACCCGGTTGCTCTTGCTTATCTTTCGGGAGAGATTAAGGAAGCTTCTCAGACAGGTGTCCAACTTTCAGCAGTTATAGGCGGTGGAAACTTTTGGCGAGGCGAGGATTGGGAAGCGAGAGGCATGGACAGGGCTACAGCCGACTACACAGGTATGTTGGCAACTTTGATGAACTCTCTTGCCCTTCAGGATTCTCTTGAGCGGGCTGGATTAGAAACGCGAGTAATGACGGCAATCGACGTGCGTTCGGTTGCCGAGCCTTATATTAGGCGTCGTGCAATAACTCATTTGGAGAGGAACCGGATAGTACTTTTTGCATCCGGAACTGGCAATCCCTATATGACTACAGACACGGCGGCAGCATTGCGCTCACTGGAGATAGACGCCGAGGTCGTGTTCATGGCGAAGAACCGAGTTGATGGTGTTTACGATTCAGACCCCAATAAGAATCCTAATGCAAAAAAGTTCGAACAGTTGGATTATATAGATGCCTTGAACCGCAGACTTGAAGTAATGGATGCAACCGCTTTATCCTTGTGTATGGAAAACGAGCTTCCGATAGTGGTATTCGATTTGTTTACTCCCGGCAGTCTTCCCAGTTTGCTGAGAGGTGAGACTTTGGGAACATTGGTTGGTCCGAAGCGTTAAGCCGGAAGATATGAAATAGTATCGATTGTTAGCTTAGCTGTTAGCCATGTAGTGCTGTTAATTTCGATATAACCTTAAAAATGGAGGTACTATTATGACGACATCCTCACTTATGGACGATGCAGAATCCCGTATGAATAAAACACTAGATACGCTAAAGCGTGACATCAATACTGTGAGAACTGGTAGGGCTACTCCTAGCCTGTTAGACAATGTTTTGGTCGACTATCACGGTGTGCCCACTCCTTTGAATCACTTGGCTACGATAACTGCTCCGGAACCAAGGCTCTTGGT
>CEUS01260273.1_pt1 | contig 11182 bp, 10 predicted proteins | sample 427031 | NCBI WGS metagenome assembly CEUS01 (sample SAMEA2622837, study PRJEB7988) | marine metagenome | biome: marine biome (ENVO:00000447); feature: marine epipelagic mixed layer (ENVO:xxxxxxxxx); material: "saline water (ENVO:00002010), including plankton (ENVO:xxxxxxxx)" | depth 140 m | reverse complement strand
AAGTTTGGTCTTAGATATTGCAATACCGATAAGTATGCAGCGAACACTGCATTAGCGGTGGAGCTAGTACAAGCAGGGGAGGAAGCTGGTTTTGAATCGGCCTGGACGGTTGAGCACACAGTGATTCCTTCGGGTTACGAGTCGGTGTACCCATATAGCGAGTCAGGAAAGATTGCAGGTGGGGCTGAGGATTTAATTTTGCCTGATCCTCTTATTTGGATGGCCCATATGGCTGGGGCCACTGAGAGAATTAAATTTGGAACCGCAATTTTGATTTTGCCTCAGCACTCACCTGTTGTGTGTGCCGCTCAGGTAGCAACTCTGGATTACATGTCTGGTGGGAGGGCGCTCCTTGGGATCGGCGTAGGTTGGCTCAAAGAAGAATTTGACGCTATTGGAGCTCCGTTTGAACGGAGAGGCGTTCGAACCGACGAATATGTGGCGGCGATGCGCGCATTGTGGGCGAACGATTGTGCTTCTTTTGAGGGGGAGTTTGTTCAGTTTAGAGACACTTATTGTCTTCCACGGCCTGTAAATGGTTCGGTCCCAATCATCGTTGGGGGTGACACCGATTATGCCGCTAGGCGGGCCGGTCGGTTAGGAGATGGTTACTTCCCAGCTCGTGACACTCCTCAGGAACGAATCGATCTTGCTCGTCGGACAGCGGAAGAGTGCGGGCGCGATCCGGATGCTCTTGAAATAACAATGCCTATGCCGGAAGATCCAGATGACATCCCCAACATGAAAGCGCGAGGCGTTGACCGTTTAGTTGTGCCGGTGACTGCTATGGCTGGGATGCCAACTTTGATTGATTCACCTGAGGATGCACTTAGGTTTGGTGAAATCATCGCAAAGTATGCAGATCTGTAGGGATTTACGCCCAACCCCCATTAGTGAAGTTCGCTAGTTCGTCGCGGTCATACTGTTCAAGCAACGCCACTTCCCAATCTAGGTAGTCCTGCATGGCTTGATGAGCGACATGACTATCGCCGGGGTCGTATGGCAGCACAACTTGCGGACTGTGGCTGGGGACTTCGTCGGCCCCAACTTCTAGGGGGTCATCGCTTAGTCCGGCTTCATGAACATAGGTTTCCCACCCCATCTCTAGGAGCCACGAAGCTGTCATCGTGGCTCTCGTTAGGTCGTCATCGGCCAGAACTATCCGGGCGCCTCTGGTCGCGACATATTCGTCGGTTGCTTGGATGAGCTGTCCTCCCGGAGCGTTCCTAAAGTATTGACGGTGGCCTTTTTCGTATTCGGCTGGTGAGCGCACGTCGAAGAGATAGAGCGTTCTCGCGACGTCGGATTTCCAGGACTTAAGCGTGGTTTCATTAATTCGGGTTATTCCGAAACGGTCGCTTGTTTGCTTCGCTGCAACAGCAGCCTTGCGCCGAGCTTCGTCGCTAGGGGCTGCAGCAACTGCTTTAGAGCCATTTTCTAATTTAAATCCGGCGAGTTCCCACCCCATAGTTCCGTTCTCTAAGGCAACTACAGGGTTAGGGATGCCTGCTCGCACTAACGACTCTGTTCCGAGGATGCTCCTTGTTCGTCCGGCGCAGTTGACGACAACAGTTATGTTTTCTTTCAATAGGTCGAATACCCGATATACGAGTTCTCCTCCAGGACAGGAACGCCCGCCGGGTATGTTCATGCGGTTGAATTCTCGTTCGGTTCGGGAATCAAGGATGAGGAGTTCTTTGCCCTCAGCGATCCAATCATTCAGTTGTTGTGCTTGTACATGGGGTGTTTGGTAGCGGCGCTCTACTAATTCACCAAAGAGCTTCGAAGGAACGTTTACGCCTGAGTAGACCTCATAGCCTTTTTCAGCCCAAGCTTGGGTGCCGCCGTCGAGAAGACTGATGTCTGTCCATCCGTTTTGCGTGAGTACATCGTGGAGTTCCTGTCCTTCTCCGTTTCTGTCGTCGGTAATAACGATTGGGGCAGATCTTCGGGGCACTAACTTGTGCGCCTGCGCTGCTGCGTCCTGGGGGCGGAGACTGGCCGCCCAGAATATGTGCCCTCTGTGATAAGTGTCGTGGTCGCGTGGATCGAGAATGGCTAGTTCCTGTGGAGCTTGGATTGCTTCAGCGAGTTGGTGAACCGAAATCGTGGGAGCGGTCACGGTCGGGCATCGACGATTGGAAAGCGAACTTTCATAGTTTTCCACTGGTGGCTGTTCTCGTCCCAATAATTGCGTGGTGGTAGGTCAAGCAGGTCGTGCCCGTAGCAGTGAAAATTGAGTGACCCTCCGGTGACTTTTATGGAATGGACTTCGTCAGGCAAGAAGCCAATTCCTGTGCCGTGCTTTACTACGAATTCTTCAGAGACATCGGGTGGTCCGTGACCGGCTGCTTTCTTGTATTTGTGATTTACTTCTTCACCTTCAAGACCAACGATGCAGGCCCAGGTCAAATGATCGTGGGGTGGCGCTTCGGTTCTTTCTGCAACCGACTGCACGTAAAGCGCAAAACGGTGATCATCGTCTTGGGAGATCAGATAGAGGGTGCTCCCATCTCCTGATTTTTCAGGAGGGAAGTCGTCCCAAGGAAAGAGATCCCGTCGGTTCGCAAGTTCGAGAAGCCGATTCCGTATTTGTTCGACGGATTCGCGGGTGATACCAGCGCGATCGATCGTTCGAATATCTGACATCGCTGCCGCGACTGCTTCATTTCGTTCGGGGTTGTGGGTCATTTTTGTCCGTTGAGGCTGCGACTAGCGGCCTTTCCATTCCGGAGGTCGTTTTTCGGCGAATGCCACGGGTCCTTCGATGTAGTCGTCACTTTGGGTCATTGCCTTCACCGCTGCATATTTGCCTTCATGTGCAGCGCGAACACCGGCCTGATCTAGGCCCATCATGGCGGCTTGTTTGGTGGCTCGGATGGACATTGGAGAGCATTCGAGGATCATTTCAGCCCAGCGGCGGGCTTCATTGAGTGCCTCGCCTTCTGGTGCAACAGCGGTGACGAATCCAAGTTCATATCCTTCTTGGGCATGGACGTGGCGGCCCGTCAACATCATGCCCATAGCGCGTTTAAGCCCGATTTGTCGGGGTAGGCGATGGACGCCCGCTGCGAGCGCGGCTAAACCAACTTTGGGTTCGGGTAGAGCCATCCGAGCATTTTCGCTGGCAATAATGATGTCGCATGCGAGAGCTATCTCGAATCCTCCTCCCATCGCTACACCATTGACGGCGGCGATTACGGGTTTATCTAAGTCCCACCTTGAGGTAAGTCCGCCGAACCCACTTGCCGGCATCGCAGATCTATCACCGCCTTCTGCTTGGTAGCGCAAGTCGTTGCCAGCGCTGAAGGCACGGTCTCCGGCTCCTGTGACGATAGCGACCCAAAGTTCGGGATCATTTTGGAACTCGTCAAAGAGTTCGGCCATTTCTGCATTGCCTGGGGGGTGCAATGCGTTCATTCGCTCGGGGCGGTTAATTGTGATGGTGAAGATTCTTCCATCGCGTTCTGCATAACAAGATTCAGTCATGGTGAGAAGTTAGTCCATGTGCCCGATAGAGCGTCCGAAGTTCATTATCTGTCGTCTGACGCTTCACTTTTCGAGAGCATTTTGAGGAGCCTTTCTAAAGCTGTTCCGTTCGGAGTTTTGGGTGCGGACGCGACGAACGGCCAGCTGGAAAGCTGGCCGTTCGTTGTGGGCCGGGGAGGATTCGAACCTCCGTAGGTGTGAACCGACGGGTTTACAGCCCGTTCCCTTTGGCCGCTCGGGCACCGACCCAACGGCCGTCACGTTATCGGTTAGGCGTCACTAGCCCAATAACTCTTGTTGGTTTAGTCAACACTTGAGCCAGGACGGGGTCTGTATATTTCCTTGCATGGCTTCATTTGACGTTGTTTCGGAGATAGATATGCAGGAAGTTCGCAATGCCGTGGACCAAGCAGCCCGCGAGGTCAACACCCGGTACGACTTCAAGGACACGGGATCTGAGGTCACATTTAATGACACAGATGTTTCGTTAGTAAGCAGCAGCGAAGACCGTCTTAATGCTCTTCGCCAGGTGTTAGAAGAAAAGCTTGTGAAGCGAAAGGTCAGTCTCAAGGCTCTTAGTTATGGCGAAGTGGAAGATGCTGCTGGTACTTCCGTTCGTCAAGTCGTTCTTCTTCAGGCGGGGATTAGTAGCGATAAAGCTAAAGAGCTGAACAAATTCATTAAGGCTCTGGGCATTAAGGGTGTTCAGTCGCAAACTCAGGGTGAACAAGTAAGGGTTATTTCAAAAAAGCGCGACCACTTGCAGACGGTGATTAGCGAGCTGAAAGAGGCAGACTTTGATTTGCCTCTGCAATTTGAAAATTTTCGAGACTGATTCAGATACCGTCTCGCCAGCTACCGTCACGTAACCGAGAGATTCTTTTGTCCATGGGTGGGTGCGTTGTAAAGAGGTTTCGGAACGCCATTTGTCGACCCGCGAGCGGGTTCGCTATATACATCTGCGCTTGATTAGCGTTAGCAAGGCTGGGGATTGAGCGGCTGGCGACATCTAGTTTTTCGAGAGCCGCTGCCAGCGGTTCGCCATCGCCGATCATCCTCGCGGCCGTTCGGTCTGCTTGAAATTCTCGGCTTCTGCTGATTGCCATCTGTATAAGGGCCGCAGCGATTGGTGCGACGATAATAAGTAGCAGGTCAACAAGTGGATTTCTATCCCGGTCTCTGCTTCCCCCACCAAAAATCATCGCGAATTGCGCCATGTTGGCAACGAAGCTAATTGCCATAGCGACTGCGGCAGCGACCGACCCTATGAGGATGTCGCGGTTCTTTATGTGGGCCATTTCATGTGCCAACACACCTCGAATTTCGCTCCATGCCAAGTGCTGCATGAGTCCTTCGGTGATGCAGACGGCTGCGTTTCTCGGATTCCTGCCAGTTGCGAAAGCGTTGGGTTGTGGGTCAGGGCTGACATAGATCCGTGGCATTGGCTGCCCGGACCGCTCACATAACTCTTTCATGATTGTCCAGTATTCCGGGAGTTGTCCTTCTTCAACTTCGACTGCTCGAGCGGACCGAATAGCAAGTTTGTCGCTCATCCAATAGCTACCTCCCACCATGGCTAGGGCGAGAAATAGTCCGATTGTTAATCCGCCTGATCCCCAGAAACTGGAGATGAACATGATTAATGCGCCCATAGTGGCGAGCAGCATGGTGGTCTTGAGGGTGTTCTTCATTGGGGGGTCCCTCCACGGTTGGTGCTTGTCTTTAAACGTATCGGCTTTCGCTAGCGCTATCTCATCAGAGGCCTCGCATTTAGTGATCGTGCTAGCTCTGGTGGTAAAGACCATTTAAGAGATGCACGGCTCCGAGGAGTCTTCAGTTTTAACGGAAATAGTTGGACTTACTCGTCCGACAGGTCTGTGTTGGGTTCCGTAGCCTCAGGACAGATTTCCCGATCGACTGCTCTTCGATCCCAGCTACCTTCAGCTCGTTCGACCGTGTATGCCACAACAACATCGTCAATAGTTTCTAAGTTCACTCGACCCGCTTGAATATCGAGCGTGATGGGTTGTGGTTCACAATCTCGGCCAACAAAGCGCCATGGCAACTGCAGTGACTCTAGTAATGGGATGATCTCTCTGGCTGGAACATCAAGCAGCGCCATTGCGTCCACTAGTTCGACACATAGGTCTTCCTTCACCATTTCCGGATCCCAACAAGCCATGTTTCGTGGCCCAACAGCAGCTTTCTTTTGATACAGCTTGAAAACTCGCTCAATATCGGCTTCAGGCCGAGCAGCTTGCTGGTCCCATAGGTTTTCGATGAGTTCTTGTTCCGGAGATTTCTCTGGTGCGGCCGTCGTGGCCGTTGTCGTGAATGTTGGCGGTGTAGCGGCATCATCTTGTGACGAGCAACCCGTCACAACTGCGATACACGCGAGAACGGCGATGGAAAAGAAGAGTTTCATGAGCAGTGATGTGGTCGTGATCGTACCAGCGCGTTTTGATGGTGCCGTCGGCGTGCAGTACGTATTGTCTTTGGCCTTCACTATCCAATTAGAGGTTTCTCAGTTAATGGGGGTGGTAGCCACTGTCAAGAAAGATTGTTGGAACGTCTTCGCTCCTGTACATCTGAACATTTCTCATGTCATCGTCAACGGCGAGTAACGGGGTGTAGCCACGGCGGCGGAGGCTGTTCAATTCGTCGCGCTTAAAACCGGGCGATGCTTGAAAGTCTCCGAGGGGTCTCATGATGAGAAGGTCGTACCTTATTTCTTTTCGTTCCAGCCATTCTGTAGTTGCTTTCTGGATCCACGTCGGCCGGGACGTAAGAAGCACAATGACTAGTTCGGGGTCAAGCAGTTCGACGAAGGTTTTGTTTTCTTCGAATATTTCATCTCCGCCACATTCCGCAAAGAAGCCATCCCAGTCGCGCCATGGAGGGTCCAGGTAATGCTGTCGATGCGCAGCGTCCGCGAGCACTCCGTCAATATCAACGACGACACAGTCCCCCTGCGGTACTGGCTTATGTCTCCATTGCCAATGGCGTGGAAATGAATTCATGAAGTCGTGATCAGGAGTCAGTCCTCCTGGGGTGCTTCGGCGGCGCGATCACGAATCTCATCAACAACGCTTTCATCGGCCAAGGTTGTGGTGTCGCCGAGCTTTCTTCCTTCGGCGACATCACGAAGCAGCCTTCTCATGATTTTTCCTGATCGGGTTTTGGGTAGATCAGGAACAAGCACCACAGCTTTAGGTCTGGCGATGGCACCAAGTTTGGTAGCAACGTGCTGCCTTATCTCTTCGCGCAGCTCGTCACTTGGTTCGTTGCCTCCTCTCAAAATGCAATATCCAACTATCGCTTGACCGGTGGTGTCATCTGTGGCACCAACTACCGCCGCTTCTGCTACTGAAGGGTGGTCGACGAGTGCTGATTCCACCTCAGTGGTGGAGATGCGATGACCCGAAACGTTCATAACGTCATCAACTCGACCTAGGAGCCATAAGTATCCGTCATCGTCGATTTTGGCGCCGTCACCAGCAAAGTATCGATCGGGGTATTCGGACCAATATGTTTCTTTGTATCTTTCCGGGTCTCCCCAAATACCTCGAAGCATTGATGGCCACGGTTCAGTGATTGTTAGATAGCCGCCTCCACGTTCAACTTTGTTGCCAGCGTCATCTACGACTTCTACCACGACTCCTGGGATGGCATGTGTGGCTGATCCTGGTTTGGTTGTTGTAACGCCGGGCATAGGTGTGATCATGTGGCCCCCGGTTTCGGTTTGCCACCAGGTGTCAACAATTGGACAGCGCTCTCCACCGATATTTTTGTGGTACCACATCCACGCTTCGGGGTTAATGGGTTCTCCTACTGTTCCGAGCACCCGAAGGCTGGAAAGGTCATGTTGTTCGACTTCTTGAGCACCCCATTTCATGAACGTTCGGATCGCTGTTGGGGCTGTGTATAGCTGGGTGACTCCGTACCGTTGAACAATGTCCCAGAGTCGATCCTTAGGCCAGTCGGCTCTATCACCTGTTCGAAATTCGGGCCTTGGTGTGTCGGGGGTTCCCTCGTACATCACTGAGGTAGCGCCATTAGCTAACGGGCCGTAAACGATATAACTGTGGCCAGTTACCCATCCGATATCAGCAGCACACCAATACACGTCGGAATCGGGTCGCAGATCAAAAATGTATTTGTGAGTGAATGCGACTTGAGTTAGGTAGCCACCGGTGGTGTGCATAATCCCTTTGGGCTTGGCGGTGGTTCCTGAGGTGTACAGGAGATAGAGCAAATCTTCGCTATTCAGATGTTCTGGTGGGCAGTCTGGTGACGCCGACTCCATTAGTTCGTGATACCAGTGGTCGGTCGTTTGGTTCCATTCAACCTCTTGACCGGTCCGCTGCACAATGATCACATTTTCGATGGTTGAAGTTGCCGCAACTGAGGCGTCCGCCGTCTCCTTTAGCGGGAATGGATCGCCTCGTCGATATCCACCGTCTGCCGTTATGAGAAGTTTCGCGTCCGCATCATCGATTCGATCCGACAATGAGTCAGCTGAGAATCCGCCGAACACGATCGAGTGTGGGGCGCCGATCCTCGCGCATGCCAACATTGCGACTGGAAGTTCAGGGATCATTGGCATGTAGATGCAAACCCGGTCACCTTTTGTAACACCGAGCGACTTCAAGACATTCGCGAATTTGGATACTTCCTCAAGTAGTTCGCTGTACGTGATGGTCCTGGTGTCACCAGGTTCACCTTCCCAGTAAAAAGCGACCTTGTTCCCTCGTCCCGCCTCTACATGTCGATCCAGGCAGTTGTAGGAGATATTTAGCTTGCCTTCAACAAACCATTTCGCGAATGGAAGGTCCCATTCGAGAACCGTCTCAAAATCTTCAAACCAGGTGACTAATTCTCTGGCTTGTCGCGCCCAAAAGCCGAGTCTGTCTTCTTGTGCCTCTTCGTAAAGGCTTCTATCTGCGATGAGCGCATCGTTTCGAAACGTTTCTGACGGTGGGAAGGTGCGGTCCTCTATGTAGTAGTCCTCAATGGTTGGCTCGGACATGTTGATCCCCTTTTCGTGGAAAGCACTCCGGCTTGGGTTTGACAGCTTGCGAGCCTAGTTCCTACTTCGCTTCTATTCGGAAGACAACCCCTTAATCTCCTACTCGCCACTCAGCAACGAAGAATCCCCCTAGACCTTCAGGGTCGGTGAGGGTCGCAGCTTCGTCGAGAACAGATCTAGCAGCTACTGCAGCAGCATCGGGTGATGGAAGTGCGCTTTGCCATTGTTTGCGAGCCCAATCCGTCATCGAATACAAACCTTGGTCTTTAAGCCATTCAGTTTGCGTACATATGGAAGGTCGTCCTGGGAGTTGATCAAAGGCGACGTCGCAGGTTATGTCTCTGCTTCCGGGCTCTTGGTACGGTGAGCCTGATCGTTGGTGGTTTCGATATGTCCGTAACCATTCACCCATCGGCCGTTGAGTGAAGGTTTCGGAATTCTCAACTCCGTAGTCGAAAACAAGGAGGCGGCCTCTTTCTAGGGTCGCTAGTGCTCGGTTAATCCACACAGCTGCCTTTAGTTGCAGCGGCAGACATGTGCCGCTCTCTGCTTTCGGAGCGATAGCTGATGCCATTGTTTGCGCCTCGGTAGGAGTGGCTTGCCAAGCTTCGGTTCCTTGTTCAACGTGGAGTTCTAGCCAACCCTTCGCCGTTTTTTTCATGACTCGCGGGGGGAGATTATCGAGCAGCTCATTGGCAAGAACTACGCCGGTGAAAGATCCCGCTGGCAAGTCCTGTAGGACTGCTATGGGCACTTGTTGTTGATCTATAAAACATCTTGTCGTTACTTCTTTAAAGGCAATTTCGCGCTGTGGGTCTGAGCGTTCAACCATGACGTATCGAATTGCATCTGAGCAGTCTTGAACAGATAAGAAAACATCTCTGCATAGCGTTCCAGGGCCTGAGCCAGCTTCGATGACGACGAAGGGATTTGGGCATTCGAGTTCATGCCAGACGCGATCTAGGTATTCGGCGATACATGCTCCGAAGAGAGTGCTCGTTTCTGGAGAAGTTATGAAATCAGCACCTTCGGTGCCTGCTCGTTGGCCTGTGCTGTAGAACCCGTGCTGGCCATAGAGAGCTTCTTCAACGAAGTGGTCGAATCGCGTCATAGAGGATGACCGTTCGTTGAGTTCAATTTTGGTCCCTTATCCGCCTAAGGCCGACAGCACCGATACCTCACCGAAATGTCCCACCAATCCGGGCAACACCCCGAAAGCCATGGTTGCCGCAATCGTTACCGTAAGCGCGGCACCCAATGAGCCTGTTACGGCGATGGGACGGTCGTCGCCGTCGGGAATAGGTTGGAACCACATTTGAACAAGAATTCGTGCGTAATAGGCAAAAGCGATAACTGTATTGATGGCCACCACTACGCCTAGTGCTGCCGCCCAAGTTCCTCCAGCGTCCAATAGGGCTCTAAAGAGCCCAAACTTGGCGAACCATCCACCTGCGGGTGGGATACCTGCAAGGGCCGCTAGGAAAATAGTCATAGCGACAGCTAACCCTGGTGCGTATTGGAATAGACCACCGTAACTATCGATGTCGCCCGATCGAGTTTTCCTCGCGACGGCTAGAACGACCGTGAACGCTCCCAGGTTCATAAATGCGTATATAGCCAGGTAGATAACGACTGCCTCAAACGCTCGCGCTGGCGCTTCCGCGGCTACGGCGAACGGGACCAACATAAATCCGCCTTGGGCTACACCGGAGTATGCAAGGAGGCGCACAATGTTGTTCTGGCGAAGAGCGATGAGGTTGCCGATGGTCATGGTGAGCGCAGAGATGAGCCAGAAGAACGGCTGAACGACGTCATCTCGGCCTGGGAAGGCAACAAACACGAGTTGGATTAGCGCCACCATTCCCGCCGCTTTGGAGGCGACAGCGAGGAACGCTGTGACTGGTGTTGGTGCGCCCTCGTAAGTGTCGGGAGCCCAGGTGTGAAATGGGACTGCTGAGACTTTGAACGCGAATCCGATCAAGATGAACAGAATCCCGAGAATTGCGATCGGGTTTGTCGCGTCCGTTGCCATGCTCAGAGCTATGGCGTTAAAGGTTGTCGAGCCGGCGAGTCCGTAGACGAGAGACATGCCATAGAGCATGACTGCTGAGGCAAATACGCCCATGAGGTAATACTTGAGGCCAGCTTCGTTCGATCGTGGTCCACCTTTTCGCCATGCCGCCAACATGTAGGCCGGAATGGAAAGTAACTCCAGAGCTACGAATACGCTCACGAGGTCTCGGGAGCTGCTCATCATGACCATGCCAAGCAGCGACGTGAGGATCAGGGTGTAGTACTCGTTTTCGTAGTAGTCGCCGTCGCGGATGTAGTCCACGGACATCAAAATCACGATGTAACCCGAGATGAGGAAAAGCGCTTTAAGGACTAGTGAGAAGTCGTCGACAACGTAGGCCCCCGCGAACATTGAACGCTCTGTGCCATCTACTGCAAGGGTCAGAATAGGAACGAGCGTCGCTAGCAGCCCCATGCCTGCCAAGGTGGGCATGGCTTGCTTAGAACGGTCGTCCCAGATGATGTCGACGACGGTGATCAACGTTCCGAACGCTAGAAGAGTTAGTTCGGGCGCGAGGGCATGCCAGTCAAGCGCTGGGCGCGTGAAGGCGAGCAGGACGTCCATGTTCAGTTACCGGCCGCTATCGCCTC
>CEUS01139752.1_pt1 | contig 11183 bp, 6 predicted proteins | sample 427031 | NCBI WGS metagenome assembly CEUS01 (sample SAMEA2622837, study PRJEB7988) | marine metagenome | biome: marine biome (ENVO:00000447); feature: marine epipelagic mixed layer (ENVO:xxxxxxxxx); material: "saline water (ENVO:00002010), including plankton (ENVO:xxxxxxxx)" | depth 140 m | reverse complement strand
GTTTAGTCCGCCCCCGCCTCCTCTTGACTCATCAACTAATGCATCATAAACATTGAACATCAAAACTGAGTCAACATAATCAGTTGCTTTAGCTGGATCTGCCTCTCCAATTGCAGCCTCATCAGTTCTTAAAACTGTTTTAGCATTTACAAGTGTAAATGAAAAAATAATAATAAAAAAAGATAAAGCAATTAATTTTAAAGAACTTGTTATTCTCATTTTAACCTCCTAATAATTGAAAGATTATTTTGATAACTCAAATAAAAATCTTCCTCAAATATTAATAAATCCTAACCCAAAAGAACAAAAATTTAAATATAAAACGATTTTTTAAATATAAAGAAAGTTTATTAGTAATGTTTATAGTTTTGAATAACGTACTCTTTTGACAAATATCCCTGTTTTAAGTCATTTTTTATAAGTTCTTTATCTCTTTTAGAAGGATCTCCGTAACCACCCCCACCACCTGTTTTGAAAACAACACTATCACCTTTGCTAAGCTTATAACCAGATTTTTTTGGCATATAGAAATTTTTATTATTTTTTTTTAAAACTTCTACATTATTTGCCCTGCCTTCTTTACCTTTATTAATTCCCCATGGTGGAAGTTTAGTTCTTTCAACAACTGTCGTAATATAAGTCTCCTCTAGCATCTCAAATTCTAAATCTAGTCCAAGGCCACCTCTAAACTGGCCTGCTCCACAAGAGTCCTTTGCTAATTCAATTTTTTTAATTAACCATGGATTCCTAGACTCCCAAATTTCAGTTGGAGAGATTCTAGTCCCAGCAGAGTTATGGTGCATTGATGTAACTCCATCACCTCCAGAAAAACCCCCTTGACCAACTGGATGTGGAGCTCCATCAGCCCAGGGTTCACCATCTTTTTCTCTTTTACCCCACCACACTGCTCCGATTAGACAACCGCCACTACTAGCTGGAAAAGCTTCAGGAAGTTTTTCAGATAATATTTTATATATAACTTCTATTACTTGAAGACCTGGCCAGCCATTTAAAAAACAAGGTGCCGGGGAAATTGGATCGAACATGGATCCTTTTCTTGTTTTAATAACAAGCGGTCTAAAAAATCCTTCATTAGGTTGTTCTCCATTCCCAGCCATCATACTAAAAGCTACTCGAGCTTTAGAAACTGTAGAAGGTAAAGGAGAGTTGATAGGGCCATTTTGTTGATCTGGAGTTTCAGTTAAATCAAGAATTAAATTTGAATCTTTTACCTCGATAGAAATTTTGAATTTTACCACACCTTCTTCAACACCGTTGCTATCCATTTGTCCAAACCCTTTATAAATACCATCTGGTATTTTTTTTAAACTTTTTCTTACGAGCCTCTCACCATGATTATATATTTCTGTAACCGAGTTATAAAAAAGATCATATCCAAATTTGTTCACTATTCTTTTTAGAGCATTAGCTCCTGCAATTACTCCATTAAGCTGTGCATTTAAATCTCCAATAATTGCCTTTGGAACCCTTGTATTTGCAATAATTAATTTGTAAATATCTTCGACCAATTCACCTTTATTATATAATTTTAGACCTGGATAAATTGTCCCTTCTTGAAAAACATCTACAGTGTCAGTTGAATAAGGTTCTTTTCCTCCTGTATCTAGCCAGTGAGCCTTAATAGCAGTGTATCCAATTAGTTTACCCTCTAAAAAAACAGGTTTAACGATAGCAGCATCTTGTGAATGAGAGCCAGACCCATAAGGATTATTATAAATTATTATGTCACCATCAAATAAGTTTTTCTCCCCTCCAACTTCTTTTACAGCTTCTTCAACACAAAAACTTAAGGTTCCCATAAATCCAGGAAGGCTAGGTGATTGAGCTAACATGCAAAATTTAATGTCATAAATTGCACTTGCAAAGTCCAATACTTCATAAATAATAGGTGAAAAAGCAGACCTAATAAGTGATTTCTTCATTTGTTCTGCGGCTGAATTTAAACTATTTCTAATTATCTCAGTAGTAATAGGATCATTTTTAAATGACTTATCGCTCTGTATAGATTTTGCTTTAAAAGTATTTATTGTCATAATTTAACTTATATTATTAATAATTATATTTATATTTGAAAACTTAATTTAAATGTAAAATTATTATTTAGTTACAAAAATAGTTGCATTCAAAATAGCTTCTGATAGCTTTAACATAAATAATAAATTTTATGGCTTCTAGAATTGGTGTAGATATTGGTGGAACATTTACTGATTTCATTGTTTATGATGAGGCAGGAAACAAAGTTATTATTGATAAAATTCCAACAACTCCTGAAACTCCTGAAAAAGCTGTTGTAGATGTAATAAAAAGAAATCTTAATAAAGAAGATTTACAAAAAGTTGATTTTTTTCTTCATGGCACAACCGTAGGTTTGAATGCACTTTTGGAAAGAAAAGGTTCAAAGGTGGGTTTATTATGTACAAAAGGATTTAGAGATATACTTGAAATTAGAAGAGGAGATAGAGATGAGATGTATAATCTGTTTTGGCAACCAGCACCACCTCTTGTTCCTCGTTTTTTAAGAATTGAAATTGAAGAAAGATTACATGCCGATGGAACTATAAATCAAAAACTAAATTCTAATAATATTAAAAATGCTTGTAAAAAATTTATTGATGAAGGAGTTAGTAGTGTAGCAATTGCTTTTATAAATTCTTATGCAAATAAAAATCATGAATTAGAAGCAAGTAAAGTTTTAAGTGAGTCTGGTTTTAAAGGACACATATCTTTATCTTCAATGGTCTCTGGTGAATATAGAGAATATGAAAGAACCACAACTACAGTTATAGATGCTTTTGTTAAAGCAAGAATGTCAAATTATCTTAATTCTTTAAAACAAAGTCTAAAAGAACTTGGATATAAAGGTGCATTTCTTGTAACGCGCTCTGGAAGTGGCTCAATGACATTTGATGAAGCAGAGGATCGACCATTTGAAACTATAATGTCAGGACCTGTAGCGGGAGCTGAAGGTGCTGGAGAGTTATCTAGAAAGCTTGCTAATACTAATATGGTAACAGCTGATGTTGGTGGAACAAGTTTTGATACTTGCTTAATTATTAATGGAAGACCACAAATTCAATTTGAAGGCAAAATAGTTGGCCTACCAGTTCAGTCCCCATGGGTTGATGTTAGATCTATAGGAGCAGGTGGTGGATCAATAGCATATTTAGATGATGGTGGATTAATCAGATCAGGACCTCAAAGTTCTGGGGCCGTTCCAGGACCTGCTTGTTACAATAGAGGTGGTAAAGAACCAACAACTACTGATGCTGCTTTTTATTTAGGTATGCTTGGAGAAGGTAAACTTGCATCAGGCTTAAAGTTAAGCAGATCTCTTGCTGAAAAAGCATTAAATTCAGTTGGAGAGAAAATAAATCTATCTGCATTTGAAACAGCTAAAGGAATCTTACAAATTAGCAGTGCAAACATGGCTGATGCTATAAGAGAAATTACAATTGAACAAGGCATTGATCCAAGAGAGCTTAAATTATTAGCTTTTGGAGGTGCTGGACCATTAATGTCAAATCTAATAGCTCAAGAACTTGATATTAATGAAATTATAATACCTCCTTACTCTGGTAATTTTTCAGCTTGGGGTTTATTAGGTGCTGACTTACTTCAGATGAATGCAAGAACAAAAATTTTGCGTTTATCAGATGAATCTATTGAAGAATGTAATTCAATACTTGAAGAGCTCTTTAAAGAATTACAAGAAAGACAAAAAATAGATTTTGATACTTCTAAAAATATAAAAGATATTGCTCTTGACATGAGATGGATGGGTCAAGAACATACGATAACTCTAAAATTAGAGAGTGAAAAAGAAGGAAAAATTAATCTTAAGGCTAATCAAATCAAAGAATTATTTATGTCAGAATATCTTAGAACATTTGGGAGTAAATTAGATACAATAATTGAAATTGTTTCAACAAGAGCTTCTTTAAGAGTGCCGCTTCCTAGAAAAGTAGAAACTGGCAATATACAGGAGGAAGTTATTGAAATAAGTAGTAATAAAATTCAATGCTTTTCATTTAATAAAAATGAAATAATTGATTTTGAGATTGTTTCTAGATCGAATATTAAGTCTTCTTTCTCTGGTCCAAAAATTATTGTTGAAAGTACAGCTATTACCTACGTAGATGTAAATTATGAAGTTACAAAAGACTCACATAACAATTTAATTTTGAGCAATAAGGATATGAAATAGTTTATGGAAAACTCGTTACATCATTATAAATGTGGCATAGATAGAAAAGCCGATGTAGCTGATGTCGATCCAGTAACTACACAAATAATAAGAAATTCTCTAAATTCTGCAGCAGAACAAATGAAAAGAGCTTTGTGTAGAACTGCTATGTCTCCTGTTATTTATGAAGTTCTAGATTTTGCTGGTGCAATATATGATAACCACATGAGACTCTTAGCTCAGGCTCCAAGTCTACCATTATTTATGGGAACGCTTAATTTTTGTATTGAAGAAGCAGTTAAAGGAGTTGGTGGAGAAGACAAATTAAATGACGGTGATATAATTATTTATAATTCTCCATACGGAACCGGTTCTCACCCCCAAGATGCAGCTTTAGTAGCTCCTGTTTTTTTTGATAATGAATTAATTGCTTATACGGCAATTAAAGCACATTGGCTTGATATAGCTGGTAAAGAACCTTATTCAACTGACACTGTAGATGTATTTCAAGAAGGTACTGTTTATCCTGGCGTTAAATTATTTAATAAAGGAGAGTTAGTAGACGACATTTATAAAATGTGTATTGCCAATAGTAGAGTTCCAAATTCTGTAGCAGGAGACATAAATGCTCAGGCTATTGGTGTGAGAGCAGGCGCAACTGCTTTAAAAAGAATTCTCTCAAAATATGGTGTAAAAAAATTTAGAGCTTCAGCAGAATCTATTTTTGATGCAGGGGAATTGATTGTAAAAAATTATTTAAAAAACATACCAAATGGAGAATACACTGGTTCAGGTCAGATGGATAGTAACGGTGTCGAACCTGGAAAAGTGCCTTTTAATATAAAAGTAATAATTGAAGATGAAAAAGTTATACTAGATATGTCAAATGCTCCTATACAGCAAAACGGTCCTATTAATTGCCCGCTACCTTCTACAGTTTCAACTGCGAGAGTAGCAATGAGTATGCTTGCAGGAAGTAATGAAGCTCCAAATGAAGGTTTTTTTAGACCGATTGAGGTAATAACAAAGCCTGGAACATTATTTCATCCTGTATCACCAGCACCAGTTTTTTTATATGGGTGGCCTGCTTTACAAGCAATGGAAGTATTTTACAAAGCTCTAGGATCAAAATTTCCAGAAAAAGTTCCAGCAAGTAGTGGTGGTTGTATTAACGCAATAGTTTGGTGGGGAATAAGAGAACAAAATGGTGAACCTTGGGCAGATGGAGCTCCTCATCCTGTAGGACAAGGTGCAAGTAGTTTTGGAGATGGTGCAACGTGTTTACATCATGCTGAATCAGCAACACGATTTGCTCCAGCTGAAGTTTGGGAAAACAGAAATCCTTGGTTAGTAAATAGAGTTGAATTAATTAAAGACAGTGGAGGAGCTGGCAAATATAGAGGTGGTCTAGGAGTTAATCTTGAGTTTACTATGCTTGAAGACTCTTATGCTACTACAGTATGTGAAAGAACTTTATTGCCTCCATGGGGACTTAATGGAGGTAAAGAAGGTCTTGCAAATAATTGTTATCTTATAGAAGAAGATGAAAAAGTTTTAGAAAAACCAAAAGCAACAAGAGTGCTTGTAAAAAAGGGTAATAGAGTATTAATTCAATGCGGTGGTGGTGGGGGATATGGTAATCCTGCAGAAAGAAATCATGATAAAATTTTAGATGACTATAAACAAGAATATATTTCTAAAGAATATGTCAGTAAATTTCACCCTGAAGTAAAAATTTTATAATATGTATAGAGTTGCAACAGATGTAGGAGGAACATTTACAGATTTAGTATATTTTGAAATTGATACAAAATCTGGAAAGGCTTTATCAATAAAAACTGCAAAAAGTGATACAACTCCAAGCAGTTATGAAAAAGGTGTTTTTGATACTATAAATAAAGCTAATGTAAATATTGAAAAATCTATTTTTTTTGCTCATGGAACAACTGTAGTCATAAACTCAATTACAGAAAGAAAGGGTGTTTTAACTGGATTAATTACAACTTCAGGTTTTAGAGATAGTATAGAAATAGCAAGGGGAGATAGACCTGATTTTTTTAATCTTCGTTATCAAAAACCTAAACCTTTTGTATCAAGATATTTAAGATCAGAAGTTCCTGGAAGGATAGACTTCTTAGGCAAAGAATTAACTCCATTAGATTTATCAAATTTGGATTCAATATTAAATAATTTTAAAAAACACAATGTTAAATCAATTGCAGTGTGTTTAATTCATGCTTATGCTAACTTCTCTCACGAAAAAAAAGTAATAGAATATATAAAAAAAAGTTGGCCTGAAATTGATGTGGTAGCTTCCCATGAAATTACGAGAGAATGGAGAGAATATGAGAGAACAAATACAACTGCACTATGTGCATATGTAAAACCCATTGCAAGAAATTACTTAGATAAGTTAAATAAAAAATTAATAGATTCAAATTTTTCAGGAAACCCATATGTAATGCAATCAAATGGCGGGATTGATACTTTTGAGTCTACAAAAAATATTCCTCTAACAATGATTGAATCAGGACCAACAAGTGGTGTCTTAGGTGCAGCAGAACTAGGAAAATTAATAAACGAAAAAAATATTATTACTCTCGATGTCGGAGGAACAACTGCTAAATGTTCATTAATAGAAAATGGAAATGTTAAAATCAATACTAATTATTGGATAGAAAAAAATCGTCAATCAGCTGGTTATCCTGTTATGTTACCTGTTGTTGATATTGTAGAAATTGGTAATGGTGGAGGAAGTATAGCTTGGGTAGATGATTACAATAAATTACATGTCGGCCCACAAAGCGCTGGTGCAGATCCTGGACCAGTTTCATATGGCAAAGGAGGTAAATCAATTACTACTACAGATGCAAACTTGGTAACAAACAGGATTAATCAAAAATTTTTTTGTGGTGGTGAGATAAAAGCTGATATGATCTCAGTAAATGAAAATATAAATATTTTATCCAATAAATTAAAATTCTCTAATGAAGAAACTGCGAGAGGCATAATCAGAATAGCTAACAATAACATGATTAACGCCTTAAAGTTAGTTTCTGTTAATAAGGGATATGACCCAAGAGAATTCACTTTAGTTGCTTTTGGTGGTGGTGGTGGTATGCATGCAACTTCACTAGCAAAAGAATTAAATATTCCAAAAGTCATCATTCCAGTTAACTCTTCAGTATTTTCTGCATGGGGTATGTTGATGAGTGACTTACGAAGAGATTACATTTTAACCAAATTAACTACAATGAATGAAGAATCTGCAGATGTTTTGAATAAAACTTTTGAAGATATGGAAAAACAAGCTATCGATAGTTTTAGTTTAGAAAACATTTCTAAGGATTTAATTTCTTTTAAGAGATTTGGGAGCTTTAGATATTTAGGTCAAGATCATTCAGTTGAAATACCAATTGATAATATTGATTTTAATAAAACCGCAATTGATAAAATTATTAATGATTTCCACAATCAATATGAAAAAGAATTTACCTATAAATTGAATAGTCAGGTTGATATGATCCAATTTCATTTAGTAGCGTTTGCTAAAATTGATAAACCAGATTTACAAGAGAGAGAGAAAACAGGAATAACAATTGATAAAACAATTAAGGAAAATAGAAAAGTTGATTTTGATGAAATGGGTGTACATGATTCTAAAATTTATGATTTTGATCTCTTAGAACCAGATATGGAGTTTGTGGGTCCAGCAATTGTAGAAGATCCAAGTACAACTGTAGTAATTTTTCCAGATCAAAAATGCAAAGTAGATAATTATGCAAATTTACACATTTCAATTTTTGGAGAAAAAAATGGATAAAAAAAGTTTAGATCCTATAACTACAGAAATCATTCAAAGCTCTCTGCAGGCTGCATGTGATGAAATGTTCGTTGCTATGAGAAAAACAGCAATGAGTTCAATTATTTATGAAGTTTTAGATTTTGGGACAGCAGTGACAGATGCCAAGGGAAATATTGCCGCTTCAGGGGCAGGTATACCTGCTTTTATAGCTATGTGTGATAAAGCAGTTCAAGCAGTTATAAAAAAATATAATGACTCTGAAATAAACGAAGGTGATGTATTCGCAACTAATGATCCTTATAATGGTGGTGTTACCCACTTAAACGATGTGATAGTTGTAATGCCAGTTTTTTCCAAGGGTGAAAAAATTGCTTGGACAGCAAACATAGCGCATTGGCCTGATCTTGGTGGAATGGCTCCAGGAGGAATTTCTGCAGATGCAACAGAAATATTTCAAGAAGGATTGCAATTACCAGTTATTAAAATGATAAATGAAGGTAAGCCCATACAGTCAGTAATAGATATTATAACAGCTAATAGTCGAGTACCACAATATACTCTTGGTGATATGTGGGCTGCTATAGCATCAATAAGGGTCGGTGAAAAAAGAATAAAAGATATTGCAAACAAATATGGAAAAGATATTTTTATAGACTCTGTTAAGCTTTTTATGGATTATGGTGAAAAATCGTCATTAGGCGCTCTATCTAAATTACCTCATGGAACGTTTCATGGTGAAGATTTACTTGATGATGGTAGAAAAATCCAAGTTGATGTAACTATCAATGAAAATGAGTTTATTGTTGATTTAAGAAATAATCCAGAACAAGACAATGGTCCTAATAATGCTTCATATGATGGGACGGTTGTTTCAGCACAAATGGCATTTAAAGGAATTACTTCAAGTGATTTTGTTTGTAATGCAGGTACGTTTAGACCATTAAAAGTATTATGTGATGAAGGGTCTATGTTTAATCCTGTAAGACCAGCAGCTCAAGGAATATATTATGAGACAGATATAAGATCATATGATTTAATATGGAAAACCATTTCACATCTAAATCCAGATAAATCCTCAGCAGGAAGTTTTGCGTCAATTTGTGGAACATTTATGGGAGGTCAACATCCCGACACAGGAGCAACATTTATAATTATTGAACCTCAAGTAGGTGGTTGGGGTGCTAGTAGTGTTGGAGATGGATGTAATGCAAATTTTTCAGCTTTTCATGGTGATACTTTCAATACTCCAGCTGAAATTTCAGAGGCAAGACATGGAGTATATGTAGATCAAATGAGATTAACAGATGAAGATGGTGGGGAAGGTAAGTTTAGAGGCGGGAAAGGTATAGTAATGGATTATAGAGTAAGATCAAAAAATGCTTGGGTCTCTGTTGCTTACACCAGATCGAAAAGTCTCCCTTGGCCTTTAGATGATGGAAATGAAGGTGGGCCAAATTATATTGAAGTAATTAGAAAAAATGGAGACAAGGAAAAATATTCAGTTGTAACAGGTTTATCTTTAGAACCTGAAGATGTGGTAAGAATACATACTGGAAATGGTGGTGGCTGTGGTAAACCTGAAGAAAGAGATAAAAAACTTATCGAAGAAGATTTACTAAATGGATATATTACGCCCGAACAAGCTGAAAAATATTATAAATTCAGAAAATAAAGTCTAATTAATAATTTAGAGAATTATAAAAGCTGGTTTACCTAATTTTTTTTCATTAACTTCAATACCTAAACCATAGTTATTGGATGCTTCAAAAGATCCATTATTTCTTTGAGGGGCTCCTTTAGAGTAGTTAACATTATTATAACTGTTAAAATCAGTAGAAGAGAATCTAAATTTTTCTGGGGTACTATGAGCCAAATGTGAAATTGCAGAAGTAGCAATATCCCCTCCCCATGAATCCTCAATAGTCATTGCTATTCCTAGTTCAACACACAAATCTCTTAATAGTTTAGTTTTGGATATTCCCCCAATTTTACTAATTTTAATATTAATGATATCCATCGCGTTATCATTGTAAGCTCTTAACAATGAGTCTACTGAGTCTATACTTTCATCTAAAATAAAAGGTTTATTTGTTTTTTTTCTTACAGATAAATTTTCATTATAAGAAATACATGGTTGTTCAACATATACATCTAATTCTTTTATTCCATTAATAACATTTAAGGCTTCATGCATTAACCAACCAGTATTTGCATCAGCAACTAATACATCCTTTTTGTCAAGTATGGACCTAACAAGTTTTATTCTTTCAATATCTTCGTCTGGTTTGCCGCCTACTTTTAGTTGAAATTTTGAATACCCTTCTTTTTTATATTTTTTAACTTTTTTAGACATCTCTTTTGAGCTTTCTTGAGAAATAGCTCTATACAATTTTACTTCATTCCCAAACTTACCTCCTAACATTTTCCAAAGTGGTTGTTTTGTATATTTACCTAGTATATCCCAACACGCCATATCAATTGAAGATTTTACATAATTATGACCTTTTAAATTTCTGTCCATTTGAATATTCATTTCTGAAAGATTTGTTGGATCCATCCCCAATAGAGAATTACCAAATTTTTTTATACCTGCTCTCACACCTTCAGGATAAGCTGGTAAATAAGTTGGTCCTAGTGTGCATACTTCACCAAAACCAAAAATATCTTTATTAGTATTAATTTTAACTATTGTTGAGTCAAAAACTGAAACAGAACTTTGGTGTGACCAATTATATCTTCCTTCTTTTAATGGTAAATCAAATTTGTAAACTTCAATTGATTTAATTTTAATCATAAATTTAAGCTATATTAAATAACTAATTAGCTCAATAACAGACCAGTAAAAAATTAAATCTTATTGTAATATGGTGAGTCTAAAGCATCTAATTTTGCTTTAGCGATAACTAACTGCTCATAGGCAATTTGATTGTCTTGCCCTTCTAAATCTTGAACTTCTTTCTCTATAACTGATTTTTCCAATGTATTTATTTCATTCACACTTTCAGCAAGAACTATACATTTTTCAGGATTTACTTCAGTAAAACCACCAGACACAAAAAATGATTTTAAAAGATTTTTATCTTCTCCATAAACCATTACCCTTCCTGGTCTTAATGAAGACATTACTTTGCTGTGTCCAGGAAGAACACCAAAATCGCCATCCTTTCCTGGAAC
>CEUS01283466.1_pt1 | contig 11188 bp, 8 predicted proteins | sample 427031 | NCBI WGS metagenome assembly CEUS01 (sample SAMEA2622837, study PRJEB7988) | marine metagenome | biome: marine biome (ENVO:00000447); feature: marine epipelagic mixed layer (ENVO:xxxxxxxxx); material: "saline water (ENVO:00002010), including plankton (ENVO:xxxxxxxx)" | depth 140 m | reverse complement strand
ATCTTTTTTTATTTCTTTTTTAATTTTACCAATACCTGCCGTTCTAATTATCACAGACATTCCTGAAGGGATCCCAATAGAATCTAGTATTTCTTTTAATTTTTTTCTTTCTTCTTGATCCTGAATCTTTCTTGAAATACCAATATTGCTATTGCTGTTCGGCATTAATACACAGTATCTGCCTGCGAATGAAAGATAAGTAGTTAAAGCAGCTCCTTTTAACCCTCTTTCTTCTTTATTGACCTGAACTAATATTACTTGTCTAGGTTTTATTACTTCTTGAATTTTATATTTTTTAAAAAGATTTAAAAAAATCTTTTTTTTATTTTGATTTTTTTCTTTTTTATTATTGTCATTTTTATTTTCATCATCATTTTCTTGTTCATTTGAATTGTCTTCATTCACCTGATCAGAGAAAGAATTTGCATCTTCTTTTGTAATTAATTCTTTTAATTTTTTTTGATCTGCAACTGGTATTTTAAAATAGTCTGGATGAATTTCAGCAAAAGGTAAGAAACCATGCCTATTACCTCCAAAATCGACAAACGCAGCTTGCAATGAAGCTTCGACTCTCGAAATTTTTGCTAAATATACATTACTTTTTATTCTATTTTTGCTTGAGGATTCAATTTCATATTCTTCAAGTTTGTTATTATCAACGAGAGCAATTCTTGTTTCGTTGTTGTTTGATGAATCAATAAGAAGTTTTTTTGACATACTTTTTTTACTCCAAAATGGTAACTGTTATTAAAATTCGAAAAATTTTTAATTTTTATGTTATGGTTTATAGCTAAATTATCTAAATTGATTTTATGAAAATTATTCATATTTTCTTATGTTTATTGTCTAATATTATATATAACATAATGTCATATTTTTAACAATTTCTCAATTTAGTATATTAAAATACCCAGGTATTTATGAAATATAATCGTTTTATCAATCTATTTATAATCTCAGTATTTCTTATAATTATATTGATTAGCTTTGGTATTGTATCAATATTTTGGAAGTATTCATCCTCTATACCCGATTATTCAACTTTAAAAGATTATGATCCTCCAGTTACTACCAGAGTTTTTTCTTCCGATGGGAAGTTGCTTGAGGAATTTTCAATTGAAGAGAGGCTATTTGTTCCAATAGATCAAATTCCACAAAAAGTGGTTTACGCATTTTTGTCATCTGAGGATAAAAATTTTTTTAAACATAAAGGGCTAGATTTTTTTAGTATTATAAAAGCAGTAATAATAAATTTAAAGAATATAAATAGCGATAAACGTCTTGTTGGCGCATCAACAATAACACAACAAGTTGCAAAGAACTTTTTATTATCAAACGAAGTTAGTTTTGAAAGAAAAATAAAAGAAGCTATTTTATCTTTTAGAATTGAAAGATATTTATCTAAAGAAGACATATTAGAATTATATTTTAATGAAATTTATTTGGGATATGGTTCTTATGGAGTTGCTTCAGCAAGTTTAAATTATTTTAATAAATCTCTTGAAGAATTAAATCTGGCAGAGTGTGCATATTTAGCTGCTCTTCCAAAAGCTCCAAATAATTATCATCCAGTAAAAAAGAAAAAACAAGCGATAGCAAGAAGAAATTGGGTTCTAGAAGAAATGTTTCAAAATAAATTTATTAATCTTACAGAATTAGAAAATTCAAAAAATTTAGACTTAAAAATTATTAAAAGAGATGCAAAAGAATTTTATAATGCTAATGATTTTACTGAAGAAGTTAGAAAATTTCTTTATAAAACATATGGATATAAATCATTATATAAAAGAGGTTTAAACGTTAGATCAACTATTGATACACATTATCAAGATATAGCCTATAAAACTCTTCAATGGGGACTACATGAATATGATAAGAGAAGGGGATGGAGAGGTTCATTAGATAATATAAAAAATAATAAAATCAAATTTAATGATTATAAATTTTTGGATCCATATCCAGATAATTGGGAAATCGCATTAATTGAAAAAATATCTTCAAATGATATTTATTTAATAACAAAACAAAAATTAAAGATTAAATTAAAATTAGAAGATGAAAATTTATGGATAAAAAAAAATAAAAAACACTCTTTAAAAATTGGAGATATTATTTTTGTAAGTAAAGAGAATAATAAATATCTTATCAAACAAATTCCTAAAGTTAATGGAAGTCTAATTGCATTAGATCCTTTTACAGGTAAAATTTTAGCATTAGTCGGAGGATATAATTTTTCATTAAGTCAATTTAATAGGGCAACGCAAGCCAAGAGACAGCCTGGTTCAGCATTTAAACCTTTTGTATATATTACCGCTTTGGAAAATGGTTTCTCACCATCAACAGTCATTCTAGATGCGCCATACGTGGTTGATCAAGGCCCTAATCTTCCAAAATGGAAACCTTCAAATTATACCAAAGAGTTCTATGGTCTTAGTACGATGAGACTAGGAATTGAAAAATCCAGAAATTTAATGACTGTAAGACTTGCTCAAAAATTAGGAATGGAAAAAATTAAAGAATTATCAACAAAGTTTAACATAGCTAAAAATATTGATAATAATCTTTCAATGGCATTAGGGGCTGGAGAGGTCACTCTTTTAGATTTGACAAATGCTTACGCAATGATTGTCAATAATGGAAAAAAAATATATCCAAGTTTTATTGACACTGTTCAGGATAGAAAAGGTAAAATAATATTTAAACATGAAAATAGAATATGCAAAAAATGTTTAACAGATGATATATTTAATGCAAAAATTCCTGAAATTATTGATAATAAAGAACAAATTATTGATCCAGTCATAGCTTATCAAATGGTATCAATGTTAGAGGGCGTGGTATTAAGAGGAACAGGAAGAAAAATCAAATCATTAAATCGACCTCTTGCCGGTAAGACGGGTACTACTAACGACAGTAAAGACGCATGGTTTGTGGGATTCTCACCTAATCTTGTAGTAGGTGTTTATGTTGGATTTGATATTCCTAAATCTCTTGGAAATGGTGAAACTGGATCGTCAGTTGCAGTTCCCATATTTAAAAAGTATATGGAAGAAGTTTTAATAAATAAATATAAAACACCGTTTAAAGTAGCATCAGGTGTCAGTTTTGTTAAAATTGATCCTGTTAATGGGTTGCCAACAGATTCTAATGAAGGAATAATTGAAGTATTTAGACAGGGTCAAGAACCTTTTCAAAGGTTTATTTTAGATGACAAAGCTAGTATAATGAACAACGAAGATACACTAACAGGAACAGGCGGACTTTTATTAAACTAATATGAATCAAGAAATTGAAAATAATATTGATCAAGCAAGTCATAATATTGATTTGCTAAGGAGGAGTCTTTGACCTTGATAAGAGTAATAAAGATTTAACAAATCTAAAAACTGAATCAGAAAATCCAAGGCTCTGGGATAATCCTAATAACGCTAAACAATTATTAAGAAAAATAGCATTGCTTGAAAAAAAAATTCAAACTGCTGAGACACTTTATAGTGACTTTAATGACTTGAAAGAATTATATAAACTTACAAATAATAATATTGAAGACAAGTTATTAAATGAAATTCTTCAACTATCAAAAAAAGTCAGGGAAAATAGTAAAAAATTTCAAATAGAAAATCTTCTATCCAATGAAATGGATATAAATAACTGTTATCTCGAGATACACGCTGGAGCAGGAGGGACAGAAAGTCAAGATTGGGCACAAATGTTAATTAGAATGTATTTAAGATGGGCTGAGTCTCAAAAATTTAAGATTACAAATATTCAAGAAAGTTTAGGGGATGAGGTTGGAATAAAATCAAGTACATTAAAAATAGAAGGAGATTATGCTTTTGGTTGGTTAAAGTTTGAAAGTGGAATTCATAGATTGGTTAGAATATCTCCATTTGATTCAAATAAAAGAAGACATACTAGTTTTGCAAGTGTTTGGATTTATCCTGAAGCTGATGATGAGATAGAGATTGATATGAAAGATAGTGATCTTAGAATAGATACATACAGAGCTTCTGGCGCTGGAGGGCAGCATGTAAATAAAACTGATAGCGCTGTTCGAATTACACATCTGCCAACAAAAATAGTTGTTCAATGTCAAAATAATAGATCCCAGCATAAAAATAAAGCGACAGCTCTATCCATGTTAAAATCAAAAATTTATGAATTTGAATCAAGAAAAAAAGATGAAGAAAAAAAATCTATTCAAGGTTCAAAAAAAGAAATTGGTTGGGGCAGCCAAATCAGATCTTATGTACTACATCCATATAAAATGGTGAAAGATTTAAGATCAAATTTTGAGACTAGTAATACTGATAGTGTATTAAATGGAGATATAACTGAATTTTTAGAAAAATCTCTTATTAATTTTAAAAAGAAATAAAAATTTAAAATTAAAAAATAAGATTTATGAGGATTTAATAGTTTGTTTATATTTTAATTAATCCAATATTTTTTTTGCCACAAGAAATCTTTACGAATTGATTATTTTTTAGGTGGGATTTATTAATTGTCATATTTATATCACTTGCTATTTTATCATTAACTCTTACGCCTCCATTTTTAATCAATCTTTTTGATTCACTTTTACTTTTAGCTAAATTTAATTTAACTAAAGATTCAGTAAGTAGAATGCTCCCTTCCTTAATTGTAATTGATTTTAGTCTTTTATCTATTGAATTTTTTTCGAAAGTATTCTTTGCCATTTCCTGTGCTACATCAGCTTCTTTTTTGCTTCTACAAATTTTTGTTACCTCAAATGCTAATATTTTTTTTGCCTCATTTATTTCTGAGCCTTTTAATTTTGATAATTTTTTTATTTCTTCTAGATCTAAATAAGTGAAAAGTTTGAGAAATCTTTCAACGTCATTGTCATTAATGTTTCGCCAATATTGATAAAAATCATAACTATTTAATTTACTATTATCCAACCATACAGCACCAGATGCAGATTTTCCCATTTTTTCACCTGAGCTAAGAGTAATTAAGGGTGAGGTTAAGCCATATACTTCTTTATTGTTAATTCTTCTTACAAGCTCTACCCCATTAATAATATTTCCCCATTGATCAGATCCTCCCATTTGAAGTTTGCAATCATAATTTTTATTTAAATGTAGGTAATCGTATGATTGTAAAATCATATAATTAAATTCTAAAAAACTTAAAGGCTGCTCTCGTTCTAATCTCAATTTAACTGAGTCAAATGTTAACATTTTATTTATTGTTAAATGTGTTCCTATTTTTCTAATAAAATCTATATAGTTTTGTTTTGATAACCATTCATAATTATCTAACAAAATACCTTTTTTATTTTTAAAATTAATAAATTTTTCAAAAACTTTTTTAATAGATTTTTTATTTTTATTTATTTGTTCTAGTTCTAGCATTTTTCGTGATTCTTCTTTGCCTGAAGGATCTCCAACCATAGTGGTTCCACCTCCCAATAAAGATATAGGGATATGACCATAGTGCTGAAACCAGGATAAAAGCATCAATGGAAGCAGGCTCCCAACATGCAAACTATCTGCAGTAGCATCAAATCCAATATATCCAACGGTTTTATTTTTTGATAATTGCTTATCAATTATAGAAAGATCTGTTGATTGATGAATAAATCCCCGAGAGCTGATTTCATTTAAAAAATCTGATTTATAAATTGACATGATAAATTTTATTCTAATAATTATATTTTATTTATAATGACCATGTCTACCAGAATTTATAAATCCCTTGGAATTATGACCGGAACTTCGCTCGACGGTATAGATTTATCTATAATAAAATCTGATGGTAGCAATAAATTAACATTAATTGATGGAGAAGTTATTAAATTTAGCAATAAAATTAGAGATTCCTTAAAATCCGTGATTGGATTTAAAAAGCGGAATAAATTAATTGAATTGGTTGAATTGGAATATACAAATTTTGTTATAAAGAAAATAAAAAATTTTTTAAAAATAAATAATCATAAGATAGATATAATTGGATTTCATGGACAAACTATTTTCCATAATCCTAAAGAAAAGATATCTTTACAAATTGGGAATCCTAAAAGATTATATGAAACTTTTCGAGTTCCAATAGTTTATAATTTTAGAATGAATGATATCATTAATGGAGGAAACGGTGCTCCTTTAACACCTATATTTCATGATTTATTAAGAAGACATTTAAAATTAACTAGTGCGGCATTTTTAAATCTTGGGGGAATATCAAATATCACAATTTCAGATAATAAAAATTTAATTGCTTTTGATTGTGGACCATGTTGCAGTATTTCTAACAAATTCATTTATCTAAAATTAAAAAAAGAATTTGATAAAAGTGGTTTTTATGCTTCTCAAGGAAAACATGATTATGATATTGTTTCAAAATTATTAAAAAATAAATATTTTAAAAAAGATCCTCCTAAATCTTTAGATGTACAGGAAATAGATGTCTCCACAATTAATTCTCTTAATCTTAATGATGGACTGGCAACTATAAATGAATTTATAGCAGAAACCATAAATTTGGCGATTAATAAATTTTCAATAAAGATTAATAAAATTATATTATTAGGCGGGGGAAGAAAAAATAAAGATTTGAAAAAAAGATTAAATAAAAAGGTAAACAAAATTTTTTTAGATATAGATGATTTAAAAATAAATGGTGATTTAATAGAATCTTATGCTTTTGCTTATTTAGCGATTAGATCATTAAAAAAAATGTCATTGTCATTTCCAAAAACAACTGGAGTCAAAAGATCTATTACGGGAGGAGATATTATAATTTAACGACTTATAATATTATTTTTAATATAATTGTCTGCTATTCCAATTAGTTGATCCATGTGATTTATAAAAAAATGATCAGCACCCTTAATTGTTTTAAATTCAACATCAATTCTTTTTTGTTTTTGGAGTTTCTCACTTAAAATCCTTGTAGTTTCATGGGAAGCAATTTCATCTTTGTCTCCATGAATAAATATTCCAGAGGTTGGACAAGGAGTTAAGAAGCTAAAATCTTTACTATCAGCTGGAGGCGAAACACTTATAAAACTGTTTATTTCAGGTCTACGCATAAGTAACTGCATCGCAATCCAAGCTCCAAATGAAAAGCCTGCTACCCAACAAATTTTTGAATTTGGATTATTTGTTTGAAGCCAGTCAAGTATTGCAGCAGAGTCAGATAATTCCCCATCACCACCATCAAATTTTCCTTCACTTCTTCCAACTCCTCTAAAATTAAATCTTAATGTAGAGAATCCATTATTATAAAAACACTTAAATAAATTAAATACAACTTTTGTGTTCATAGTCCCACCTCTAGATGGATCTGGATGAAGAATTAAGGCAACTCTTGAACCATCTTTATTGCTAGGAAGATAATTCGCTTCTACTCTTCCTTCAGGACCTGGTATTAATATTTCTGGCATTTATTGAAGCTTCTATCAGTTATAAGATAATTGTAAATAAACATTTAAATAAATTTATTATATAGATAAATTATGAAAAATAATTATATATATCCGTAATGCAGGATTTAGGTTTCAATAAGCCAATAAAAGATACTAAAATAGTAGTAGCAATGTCTGGAGGAATTGATAGTTCTGTAGCTGCAATTTCATTAAAAAAAATGGGATATGAAGTGATAGGCATCACAATGAAGCTTTATAATCAATCAGAGATTGTAAAAGAATCCAAAAGCTGTTGTGCTGGTAAAGATATTAAAGATGCAGTAGAAATTGCCAAGCAGTTTAATTTTCCTCATCACACATTGAATCTTCAAGATATATTTTTTGAAAAGGTAATAAATAATTTTACCGAGTCATATGCTAAAGGAGAAACCCCTATCCCTTGTATTAAATGCAATCAAACAGTTAAGTTTACAGATATGTTAAATGTTGCAAAAAAAATGAAAGCTGACGCTCTCGTAACAGGACATTATGCAAGAATAATGAATAATGATAATTTAAATAAAGATATAAAATTATTTAGGGCTTTAGATAGTTCAAAAGATCAAACTTATTTTTTATTTGCAACAACAAAATCACAACTCAATTATTTACGTTTTCCATTAGGTAATTATAAAAAACAAGAAATTAGAGATTTTGCAAAGGATTTAGATATAAAAATAAAAGATAAGCCAGATAGTCAAGATATTTGTTTTGTAACAGAAGGATCTTATTCAAAGTTTATCTCAAAATTGAGTCCTGAATCTTTCATAGAAGGAAACATAGTTGATACAAATGATAATATTTTGGGAAGGCATGAAGGTATAGCTAATTTCACAATTGGGCAAAGAAAAAAAATTGGTATCGGAGGCAATATAGAACCATTTTATGTTTTGAATATTAATTCAAAAAATAATACGATTATTGTAGGATCAAAAAAAGATTTAAAAAAAACAAAAATATTTGTTGAAGGTCTGAATTGGATATCGAATGATGTAAGTGACAATATGGTTTGTGACGCAAAAATTAGATCAACCCAAAAACCAAAATCAGGAAGAATAACTTTTGAGAATGAAAATAGAGTAATTTTTGAGTTTGATGAATCTCAATTAAACACCTCAGCAGGTCAAGCCTGTGTTTTTTATAGAGGAGATGAAGTTTTGGGCGGAGGTTGGATAAAGTCTAATTAATATCTATAAATTAGAATAAGTTCTAAAAAAATACTTTACTTATTGAAAAATCTACTTTTTTTTTAATATAATAGAACTATATATTTGTTTATATATGTAAAAAAATGAAAAATTTAGATAATAAAAGTAATATAGAGGCGATAACAGAATCTAATTACAAATTTGGTTTTGTAACTGATTTAGACTCAGAGAAGCCACCGAAGGGTCTTTCGGAAAGCACTATAAAATATATATCAAAAAAGAAAAATGAACCTGAGTGGATGTTAGATTGGCGACTTCAAGCATATGATATATGGTTAAAAATGAAAGAACCAGAATGGTCAGAACTTGAATTTAATAAGATTAATTACCAAGACTCCTATTACTACTCAGCTCCAAAGGGCTATGAAGATAAACCAAAATCATTGGATGAAGTAGATCCTAAATTACTAGAAACATATAATAAATTAGGAATACCTCTTGAGGAGCAAAAAGTTTTAGCCGGCGTGGCAGTAGATGTTGTTTTTGATAGCGTTTCTATAGCGACCACATACAAAGAAAAACTTAATGAACTCGGAATTGTATTTTGTTCAATTAGTGAAGCTATTCAAAAACATCCAGAACTTATTAAAAAATATTTAGGTTCTGTTATACCCGTAACTGACCATTTTTTTTCAGCTTTAAATTCTGCTGTTTTTACTGATGGTTCCTTTGTATATATTCCGGAGGGTGTAAGGTGTCCAATGGAACTTTCAACATATTTTAGAATTAATGAAGAAAAAACAGGACAATTTGAAAGAACTTTAATAATTGCAGATAAAGGTAGCTATGTAAGTTATTTAGAAGGATGTACAGCCCCTCAAAGAGATACTAAACAATTGCATGCCGCCAATGTTGAATTAATTGCTTTGGAAGATGCTGAAATTAAATATTCTACTGTTCAAAATTGGTATCCTGGTGATGAGAATGGAAAAGGTGGAATATATAATTTTGTTACGAAAAGAGGAATATGCCAAGGAAATAATTCAAAAATATACTGGACTCAGGTAGAAACTGGATCCGCTATAACATGGAAATATCCTAGCTGTATATTAAAAGGTGATAATTCTATTGGTGAATTTTATTCAGTAGCAATAACAAATAATTTTCAACAAGCAGATACAGGAACTAAAATGATTCATTTAGGAAAGAATACTAAAAGTAAAATAATTTCTAAAGGTATTTCTTCTGGAAAATCAAAAAATACTTATAGAGGACTTGTAAGATTCTCAAAAAAATCAAAAAATTCTAGAAATTACACACAATGTGATTCACTTTTGGTTGGAAATAAGTGTAGTGCAAATACAATTCCATATATTGAATCATCCAATAATTCTTCTATAATTGAACATGAAGCATCAACTTCAAAAATCAGCGAAGATCAACTATTTTACTTACAACAGAGAGGATTAAATAATGAAGAAGCAGTGTCATTAATTGTTAATGGTTTTTGTAAACAGGTACTTCAAGAACTACCAATGGAATTTGCGGTAGAAGCACAAAAGCTAGTTGGAATTTCATTAGAAGGAAGCGTAGGTTAACTGTGCTAGAAATTAAAAATTTAACAGTATCTGTTGAAAATAAAATAATATTAAACAATTTTTCACTTAATGTTAAAGAAGGTGAAATACATGCAATTATGGGTCCTAATGGTTCTGGAAAGAGTACCTTATCCAATGTTCTTTGTGGAAAAGAGGGTTATGAAATTAAGCAAGGAGAAATAAAATTTAAAAATAAAAACTTAATTGATTTAGGGATTGATGAAAGATCTCACTTAGGTTTATTTTTAGCTTTTCAATACCCAGTTGAACTTCCAGGAGTCAGTATTACTCCATTTATGAGAACTGCGTTAAATTCAAAATTAAAAGCAAAAGGATTGAAGGAAATTGACTATATAGATTTCGTAAAAAAAATCAAAAAAGCTGCTAGTTTTTTAGGAATTTCTGATGAAATGTTAAAAAGGTCAGTAAATGATGGTTTTTCAGGAGGAGAGAAAAAAAGATATGAAATTTTGCAAATGACTTTGCTTGAGCCTGAATTATCTATAATGGATGAAACTGACTCAGGATTAGATATAGATGCCCTAAAGGCAGTTTCCAAAGGAGTAAATCATTTAAAAAATAAGAAAAATTCTTTAGTTGTTATTACCCATTATCAAAGATTATTAAATTATATTGTTCCCGATTTTGTTCATATATTAGTTGATGGAAATATTATCAGAAGTGGAGATAAAAATTTAGCCGTTGAGTTAGAACAAAAAGGATATGAAAATATTCATGGATAATATTACAGATATATATAATAAAAATAAAAAAAATATTTTAGGAAATAATTTGATTTGGTTAGAAGATTTCAGAAATGAAATTATTAACGGAATTAAAAAAGAGGGATTGCCAAATAAAAAAAATGAAAAATGGAAATATAGCGATTTAAATAATATAAATAATATACGATATAAGCAAAATATATTTGATAAGACAGTAAAAAAACAAGAAATTGAAAGTATAGATTTAATTGATGGTAGGTTTTATATCTCAGAAGAATTAAAAGA
>CEUS01241433.1_pt1 | contig 11193 bp, 8 predicted proteins | sample 427031 | NCBI WGS metagenome assembly CEUS01 (sample SAMEA2622837, study PRJEB7988) | marine metagenome | biome: marine biome (ENVO:00000447); feature: marine epipelagic mixed layer (ENVO:xxxxxxxxx); material: "saline water (ENVO:00002010), including plankton (ENVO:xxxxxxxx)" | depth 140 m | reverse complement strand
TTTGTGAAGAATGCAGCCATCCCGAATACGAGCACGAGTAAAATCAAGGCAACACGATCCCAAGAAGTGTTCGCGATCATGCGCTCCAGGAGCGTTTCCTCTTGGATTAATGTGAAATCGAAACCTTCACCTGGAAGAATTTCTTCTGAGCCTGAGATAGCCGATGAATCCGATACTCCTCCCAGCTCAGCCTCTGCTGTGTCGATTGGAGGGACTCCCTCGACAGTTGTTGAAGGCGGAGCAGTATTCGCCAGTGCTTCTGCTGCTGCCCTCTCTTCCGCTTCCGCTCGCTCAGCGGCCGCTTCCGCCTCTGCTGCTGCGGCTGCAGCTTCCTCGGCCATAATAATCCGCGCTTCCTGGGTCGTGTAATCCAGCCTGTGAGAACCCAGCCTAGGACCCAGGTCGTAGAGAAATGTGAACGGCCTCGTGATGTCGACTGTATCTTCGACCATCATGACCCCGGTGATCGTTGCCTCTCCGTAGGAAACACCCCCTGAGGTCAGACCCAACATCACGATATTATCTGGCGAGATGTCGATCGTGTCTCCACCCTGTTCGATCGCCCAACCCTCTCTAACAAAAAGACGGAGACGCGGGCCATCCACCGTGTAGAGCATGAGATGATCTGCGCCTCCACGCCTTTCGACAGAAGCTAACGCGCGCTGGTACATCTCTTCACCCAAGAGATACTCTCCAACCCTGTCGCTCCACATGTGTGAGAGAGAGATGCCAGCAGATCCTTCTCCAGGCTCAGTCAACTCAAGCCGCTCAACAACACCTCGACGGCGAAGCTCGAACCACGATAGCCCCACCACATCTTCTACCGTACCCGTTGGTAATTCGACCTCAAACGAGTAGGCATTTGCTACACGACGGGCTGTGTTGCGTATGCCACGGGAAAGTGCTCGGACGCTGATGGAGACCTGAGAGATTCCGTCGATATCTCCACCCACACGAAATGCTTCGCCGACGTACTTCCCTGTGTACTGCTCCTGGAAGCCCGGCCTCCGAAGGAAATCTCCCATACTACGCATGTACGACTCACGGTAATTCGTCACTCTGATACCCGTAATCGTACCATCGAGCTTCATCCCCACTAATGTCTCGATCGTACCGCTATACCCGTACTCCTCGGGAGGCAAATCAGAGGTGAGGAAAACGTATCCGATCAGTTCCTGACCTCGATACGCCTGCTTTACCAGAGGATCCCCCGTAGCTGGGGAAAAGAGATCTGCCTCAGACATTACTTCCCGGAGGAGTGATTCCGACACACCATTGATGTTCTGACCCTTTAGATCATTCGGTGCAACAAAGGACATCAGAACTGCTGCGAGTAATGTGAGGCGTTGTCGGTGCGTCATCAGCAGGGTCACAAACAAAATATCACTCAAGCACCTTACGATCTGCGGATTCAACCAACAGAAACTGCATCACCCAAGTCATCTCCATCGCTAACAGCCATAGCATCACCACGTGCACCGATGCCGATTGCAACTATTGCCCAGACACCCATGACAGGAGCTGCGATCAGGGCAATAGTACCGAGTGAAAGCCCGATAAACGTACCAAGCCCAGCATAGATCCAACCACTGACCAAATCACCGCCCCGGTATACTGCTGCATCGATAAAGGCCTTGGATTTGTATTTTTCCTCTCGTGATACCACAGTGAACAACACTTCCCGAGCTGGTTTAGTAATACCATAACGGCCCGCGCGATAAATCACCTGAACCACCATTAGAGTCACCAGAGTGGGATAGATTCCAAGGGCAATGAATCCCACCACTGTGGCCACAGGGATTAGTGCTAGAGCCACCCCCACATTTAGCCAACGTAAGATCCGCGCAGTCAGATACACCTCGAAGAGAATCGTTAGGACGTTGACGGTCAGATCGATTTTCGACAGAAAGGCTCTGCGTTCACCTCGATCAGTCATTACTTCGTAGACAATGTCAGACTGTGCGAAGTAAAGAACGGTAGACGCAAATGTCATCAAAGCGATAAAGGCGGCGATGCCCGTGAGATACGGCGAAGCGAAGACTGCTTTCATCCCCGACCATGCTCCACCAGAAAGCGGCCGGCCTGACTCACCTACAGCCTCAACCTCACCGGTTTCAAAGTTTCGGTGCAAAGCCCCGGCAAACCATGAAGCTATCTCAAGAGGCACGCACGAAATCAGAAGGAGAGTGAACACTGGCACCTGTTCTGCCAAAAAGACTCCGACCAGCGGCCCACAAATCCCTCCGAGAGAAACCCCTACAGCGATGAACGCGAAGAGTCTCTTTCCTTGGTCGTTGTCGAAACAGTCGGCTACGAGACCCCAGAACACTGTTACCACAAAAAGTGAGAAGATGCTCGCCCACACATAGAAGACTCGATCAATCCACGGGCGCGCTTCCACCGGGAGGAGAAGGAGGCTCGCCCAAAACCCAATTAGACAAGCAATAAAGAAGCGATTCACGAGAGGTACAAAGACGCCACGTGAATACCTGGACGCTACCCACGAGTATGCTGGAACTGCTACGAAAACCATGACCGCGAACACGGCAGTCCAGAGGACCTGGAGGTTGCCTCGGTCTTCGGCCGCAATCTCATCTCGCACGGCCCTCAGGATGTACCACGCGAACATGATGAAGAAGCCGTAGGCCGCAGCCCAAAGCATTCCCTTGAACTCTTCGTCATCCTTGAAGTCAACGAAGTAGCCGATCAGCCCTTTTAGCACGCGGACCTCCAAGCAGTTAGCAGGCCACAAATCTCGATGGCTAAGCCTCGGTTAGCCCCCTGTTCGAAACAGCGTCGGCTATGGGCTCAAGCGCTGCATCATAGGGTTCCTGTAGCCGCCTCACCAGAAGTTGCGAGCGCGGTAGGCGTGATTCAGGACACTGGTCCGGTGCAAGGATGGGCGGAACTACCTAGACTGTCTACTTCCGAATAAAGTAATCTCCGTATTCCTATGATGACGCTAAATCGAATAAGGCAAGGAGCCGCAGCACCATGAATCAAGATTGCCACATTGTCCCTGAAAGATCACTGACAAGATCCGCAGGTATCATGCTGACCCTAGCCTTAGCTTTATTGCCCAGCGCTTTTCTAGCCAACACTCTCGAGGTCCGCGCCCAGGAACCTGGCCAACAGGTAGTCCTTGTAACAGGCTCCACATCCGGGCTGGGCCGTGAGGTTGCACTTCGGCTCGGAGCGATGGGATGGCACGTCATTGTGCATGGACGCAGTCAAGAACGCGGACTAGAGGTCGTGGACGAAATCAACAGTCAGGGTCCCGGCAACGCACGATTCTACAGAGCTGATCTAGCTTCTTTTGATCAAACGAGAGAATTCGGTGAATCGCTCCTGAGGGACTACGAACGTATGGACGTTCTGGTGAACAATGCAGGCTTCGGTTCAGCACCAAATGAGCGCTTGGTGTCCGAAGATGGACACGAATTCCGATTCCAAGTGAACTACCTATCCACTTTCTTGCTCACCCACATGCTCATGCCTCGCCTACGCTCGAGCACACCTTCCCGTATCGTAAATGTCTCTTCGTTGGCTCAAAGCCCAATCGATTTTGATGATGTAATGATCGAAAACAACTTCAGCGGCGGGAGAGCTTACGGCCAAAGCAAGCTCGCCCAGATCATGTTCACCTTCGACCTGGACGAGGAATTAGATGGCACGGATATCATGGTGAACTCTCTTCATCCAGCGACATACATGCCTACTGGGATGGTGCTAAGAGCTGGCGCTCAACCCCGTTCTACTATTGACGAAGGCGCGGATGCGGTGATGCAGTTGGTAGTATCTGACGAAATTGAGGGCGGCCAATTTTTCCGGGGTCTAGTACCGGCACAAGCAAATGCCCAGGCATATGACATGCAGGCCCGAGCTAGTCTTAAGGCACTAAGCCGGGAGCTAACTGGAATCCGCTAAGCTATGACCTGAGGGGCTCCTAACGAGCTTCCCCCAAACGCTTATCAGGTGATAGGCTCACCTACTGGCGGGCATGCCAAGCTGCTAAGACCTCGGCTTCCCGTTCAGCGGAAATGCCCGCCCTTAGATCCGCCTGACGTTCTGGAGGCCTGGAGAAATGAAAATCCAAAGTCTCCTGAGCAGTGACCGCTAGCGGTCGGAATGTCAGACCAGCCTCGATCTCTGGTGTCAGATCAAACCGAGCGAAACCTTCAGATCCTGGGGTAGGCGGTCTCCAAACTGGCATGTGTGAATACGGGCGAATCCCTATTTGGGTTAGGAATTCAAGGTTGACCCAAGTGAATGTCGTCTCGGCAGTAGTGATTCCCCGGATCCCATAGAGCAATTCAGCCATAGGCCTAGGTGTCCTAGGCCCGACACCATTGAATACTCCGGCCGTACCATCTTCTGCCATGCGGATCATCCATTCTGTAAAGTCTCGTACATCGATGATCTGCACGGGGTCAGTAGGATCACCTGGGGCAAGTACCTCGCCACCACGGTTGATGCGTACTGGCCAGTACGTGAAGCGATCAGTGTCGTCACCTGGGCCGATAATGAGTCCGGGACGAACAATATTGGTACGGCCTACGAAGATTCGTTGCGCTTCGCGCTCTGAGAGTGCCTTAGCGAGCCCATAGGGCAAAGACTCAGAATCCCTACTAACGCCAGCACTTTCGTAGGTGTAGGTCGGCGCATCAGCGGTCATCGGTACGATGCTCGTATCCGAATAGGCCGAGCGTGACGAAACGTAAAAATACAGACCCACTGAATCCTTCAAAAAATCAGCTGCCAGACGCACCCACTCAGGGTTAGATCGGGAATTATCAATAACAACGTCCCATGACCGACCCGCGAGTGCGTCGAGCTGCCCATTGCGGTCCCCGACGAGTCGCTCGACACCAGGAAAGAGGTGCGTGTTCGTTCGACCACGGTTAAAAAGTGTCACGGTGTGCCCGCGATCTAATGCATAGCGCACCTGATGAGGACCAATAAAGCCGGTGCCTCCAAGTATGAGAATACGAATAGCTCTTCGGGCAGGCGACTCAGGTTTACGAAAGGAACCTGCAACTAGGGATTCCGGGCTGACCCCAAGGCCCAAACCGCCAGTAGCAGCAGCTGTTAGTCTCAGGAAATCTCTTCGATCAGTCGGCATCTAAGCTCTCCAGTTCTCATGCATGGATCTCAGCCTATCGCTGCTACAACCTGCACCTGCTAGTGCCATTTCTACAAGCGCATTCACATCATGGCGTGGTTGGCACATCCACAGCTCTTCTTTTGATTGCCTAAAAGGATAATTGCAGCACATCTTAATCGTTACGGTACTTGCATGTGCCCAACGCAAGCAGTTGGCCATCGACAGGGGCAAGATAAGGCGAAGTAGAAGATGGCCTCGTTAGTTTAGGAGGATGACTATGAGTGATACTCGTCGGAATCACCACGGGCATGGCAAACGGCTCGGAATCTATGCTGCTGGAGTCCTTATAATCATGCTGGCGATGCCAGCAAAAGTCTTCGGCCAGTCAGGTACAGATAATGTGACTTTCGCGGCAGATATAGCACCGATCCTCCAGCGTAGCTGCCAGAATTGTCATCGTGCAAATTCAATAGCTCCGATGTCATTGATGACGTATGAAGAGGTGCGGCCTTATGCCCGGCGTATCAAGGAGCGAACGATGCTCCGGGATCGGATGGGAGTGATGCCGCCCTGGTTTATTGAAAAAGATGTCGGTATCCAAGCCTACAAGAATGATATCTCACTGAATGACACAGAGATTGCGATGATCGCCGAGTGGGCAGACAACGGTGCCCCTCTTGGCGATCCGAATGACATGCCAGCCTCTCGCGTATTTGCGGCTGAAGATGAATGGGATATCGGTACCCCAGATCTAATCGTTGACCTGCCTTCGTACACAATGGGAGCAGAAGCTCCTGATTGGTGGGGCATGATCCCTCCCGTATCCAGTGGGTTGGCGGAAGATCGTTACGTATCAGCGATGGAGGTAAAGGAAATCAGCAACGTCGAGGGGGGAGCTGGAGGGAAATTCATTTTCCATCACGCAATCATCACTTCGACAGATGAAAACGGTAGGCCGAACGGAAGTTGGCCGGTACATGAAGTGGGCCGAAATGCAGAGATATTCGACCCTTTAGCTGGTCGGATGCTGAGAGCTGGAACACAGTTCATGATACCGGGCGCACATATGCACGCCAACGGCCAAGAAACGACTGCTCATCTACAGCTCGGCTTCAAGTTCCATCCGAAAGGATATGAACCGGAACGACGGAGTACGCTCCTGAATTTCGGTAACGGTGAAATCGATTTACGGCCTATGGAAGATGGCCAAGAGGTACACATATTCCACACGCTGCAACAGAACATGAAAATCACAACCTTCGAACCACATATGCACGCCGCAGGTGTAAGAATGTGTATGGAAGCGGTTTGGGGTGGACGGACTGAGACCCTAACGTGCGCAGGGTACGACCATAACTGGGTAAAGGTTTACAACTACGCAGAAGATGCCGCGCCTCTTCTACCAAGGGGCACCCTCCTGCATGTGACGGCCTATTTCGATACTACAGAAAACAACAAGAATGTGGTTGACCCCAGGAATTGGGGTGGATTAGGGCACAGATCAATCGACAATATGGCAATTATGTTTGCCCCTGGACTCACGCTCAATGATGAGCAGTTTGCGGCCGAAATTGAAAAACGTCGGCTACGCCTCGGTTTAGCTAAAGGTGAGGGTATGCTCGGATGTCCACTGTGTGGTTTCGAGGAACTACCTGGAAATGGCAGAAGATGAAGAAAGCCACCCTTATTCTAACGCTAGTCGCGTCTGCGGGATTCCCGCTTTCAGCAATCGCGCAATCACCGCGTAGTGGTCAGAACATCGCGCCCGTATACGAAGGATTCGAAACGAACCCAGACGGCTCGTTCAATTTGCTGTTCGGGTATTACAACCGGAACTGGGAAGAGCAGATCGACGTACCCGTTGGTCCCGAGAACTATCTCGAGCCCGGAGGGCCAGACTTAGGACAACCCACTCATTTCTTTCCCAGACGGAACCAATTCGTCTTCCGGATTCACGTTCCAGCTGATTTCGGAGATAAAGAGGTGGTGTGGACCCTCACAACTAATGGCATAACTGAAAAAGCATACGCAACCCTTCGGCCTGCTTACGCAGTCGATGCCGTAGTCATGAGCGCCAACTTCGGCGCTGGAGGACAAACCGGATTTCGGCCCTCGCTAACCGGAAACCTCCCACCCGTACTTACGGTCGAAAGTGAGAAGACGATGACTGTGGGCATCGGAGAGCCAGTGACCCTAAGTGCGATTGCAACTGACGATGGAAAACCGGGCCGACAATCAATCTCATCACGTTCTATCGGTCAAAGCCATTTCGTGCCTAATTCAGCCACTGGACTGCGGCTTTCGTGGTTCAGGTATAGAGGTCCTGGTGAAGTGACGTTTGACCCCCCTCAGACCAAGGTTTGGGAGGACCGCAGAGATGGCGGGAATTCACCGTGGTCAGCTGGCTGGCAAACCCCACCGATACCTCCAGACAACAGATGGACGGTGCAAACAACGTTCAATGAGCCAGGAACCTACGTATTGAGAGCGCTCGCTCACGACGGTGGGCTGATCAACTATGAAGACGTAACTGTGATTGTGCGTTGATAAGACCAGATAGCTCTCAGTAGTTCTAGGCTCTGCTGTTAATTGACTTAACGGACTTCAAAGAACGAGCTATCAGCACTGAATGCGGAGAAAATCCCGAGCGCGCCATGGACGTTCGATGGTGGCTCATTGAGGTCTCGTGAATCCTGCTGGAGCCCCCTATATAGGTCCACGTACTCTTCGTTCACCCGATATAGCTTCAAACGGTGTTGGCCATAGTGAGTCAACATTACCACCCGCACCACTGAACTATCAGCTGCAGTGGGTTGCTGGATCAGCCTTGAGGCGAAACGTGAGAAAATCGCTGTAGTCGGCAGGATCTGTGGTGCCTCTTCTATATTGTCTATGACGACGAAATGAAGCTGATCACCTGCATTCGTCCACTGGGCTGTGATTCTCGCGTTCAGAAGACTCCCTGGGCCCTGGCCACGCTGCGGAGGAAAAGTTGGAGCAATCAAGCTGTCGGCAGATAAGCCCAACCCGACAGGAGCCATAGGTACAACGGTTTCTGCTGTAGCGGTTCGCCCATTCACTGTCGCTTCGAGGCGGAACACGTCCCCTATCTGGATATCTAGATCGTCACCTGGATAATGGTACCGGCCAGGCTCACCCGACGTGGGCTGAAGATCAAAGCGTTCGGTCCCTCTGAATATCGTGATCTCTGCATTGGATATCACCGGCGCTACCTCGGTTGAATCGGCATCAACTGGCAGCACACCACTTACCGTCACCCACTCGACTGGCTCATCCGAAAAAATAAATGCTTGAATGACGAATGTGTCCGGGTCGGGAGCCACAAAATCCAAGTCCCCTCCACACGCCATGAACCCCAGAACACAAACAAACATCGTGAGCACATTTCGCATCATACTTTCTCTCATCGCAGACCTACCCGAAGTCCAATACTCGGGGTAAATCCGAGTGTTTTAACATCCGTGACAATCATCGGGAGTTCATCCAAGTCGAACTGGCGGTACCAGATGTTGTTCCGTCCATAGGCATTAAAGAGTGACAAATTCAATTCATAGAAAAACTGATCACTCTCAAAACGCCTTGTAGCTGCCATGTCCAAGCGATGATAAGCAGGTAGCCGCCGGCTATTCTTTTCACCGACATGGATATACGAAAGCATACGCCCATCCAAAAGTTCTATCGGGTACTGTGCTTCTGGGATCGTATATGGTCTGCCTGATCCGTAAACCCAAGTGCTCGACAATGTCCACGGACCCGCTTGGTAGCTAGCCACAGTTTTGAACTCGTGTTGTTGATCATGACTGGCCGGAAAGGGATTCCCGTCGTTAAAACCCTCGAGTTCGTAATCGACATCAGCAAGCGTGTAGCTGATCCATCCAGTCAGACGACCTCGCTTTTTTTGAGCTAGAAACTCAATTCCACGCGCCTCACCCGTGCCACTGAAGAATAGATCGCTTAGCGCTTGGCCGGGCCTACGTCTGGACCTGGTAGAAAACTGAGAAACGCCATTTAGATCCTTTTGGTAGGCTTCAACATCAAAAAGATAATCATCGTCTTCCCAACTCGTCCCTACAATTCGGTGTTCCGCGAACAACGGATCCAGTCGCTCTCCAGCGAGAACCCAGAAATCTCGACTCCCCTCAAGCACATCCTCATTCTCAATCCGTTTCACAAACTGGTAGTAGCGACCCCATGCACCTTTTAGCCGGACTTGGTCGGTGATCTTGAAGTGCAAAGAGGTACGTGGCTCCCAGTAAAGTTTCTCTGTTTGGTCATAGGACGAAGCTCGAACTCCAACGGTTACGTCGAACCGGTCAGAGGGCAGCCAACGATGTTGTGCATACCCAGACGTGAGGGCGCCCGTGCCCCCGAGGTCTAATCCACCACGAACTGAATCTCCCTGAAGCCGCTGGAAGCTGTACGCGACATCGGTGTCAGTAAATTGGAAGCCAAATCCTATGTCGGATGCCTGAAATGGGCGCCAGGTGTTGTCTAACCTGACGGTAAAGTCAGTGACATCATTGTCCTCACGGAAACCCCGTGAGAACCGGGTCGATGCCACGTCGAGTGCGGCTTCACTGAAGTACTCCGAATACGCGACAAGCGCATCGCTCGTGAAACGACTACCCCAGGCACGTGACCAGCGACCACTAGCCCCTCGGTTGCCCCAGTCAGAGACATCCACCCGATCCGGTGTAAGCCTTGTCTGACCATTGGGGGTTGTGATCTCACTACCTAGAGACGACTCGTCCAACTTGTCCTCACCAGCATATACCGAGAGTGCTATGACGTCGGAGTCAGTTGGTGAGTAACTCAGCTTAGAGTTCAAGTCATAAAAAAAGAAATCGGGCTGAATCGCTTGCTGTTGAAAGTTGCCAAACCCACGACCACCGGGACCACCACCTCGTCCTCCCGGGCGATTCGGTTGGGGCTCATCTTCTTCTTCACCTTGAAGCGTGTTGAAGATGCTATTGTAGAGCCCAGTCCTGATGACATCAGTGTATGAGCGCCGGGCTGATACAAGCCATGACCCTTTCCCACCGAGAGGCACTTCTGTAACGGCGCGGGCACTCAAGAGATTCATGCCGCCTGACATGTTGAACTCTTCGTTGTCTCCAGCCTTACCGATCATCTCAACCACACTAGACGTGCGGCCACCGTATTGGGCAGGAAATCCACCCTTGAACAAACGGACATCTTTGATTGCATCAGCATTGAATGCGCTGAATACCCCGAAAAAGTGGTCTACATGGTAGACCGTCATGCCATCGAGAAGAACAAGATTCTCATCGGGTGTCCCTCCACGAATGAAGAGCCCCGAACTTGCGTCATTGGTCCCGCTCACTCCCGGAAGAAGTTGCAGGGTTCTGAAGATGTCGGTTTCTCCGAGCGAAGGCAGTGTCGCAAGCTTTCGAGGAGAAAGCTTGATGACACTGATCTCGTCCGTCGGCTGAATGATGTCGGTGCTTGTCTCGACCGTAACACCCTCTAACTCAAAAGCATCCGGCGTCATGAGAACAGACAGAGGAGTTGCTGAATCCCCAGTGATTTCCAATTCAAGAGGCAGGTACCCGAGGTACTCTACCCGCAGAGTGTATTCTCCTATGGGGACGTTCACTAACGTAAAGCGACCAAACTCATCAGTGAGTGTTCTGAAACGCTCTCCCATCAAGAAAACCACCGCATTCGGAAGCGTCTCGTTGTTCAAAGAATCCCGGACGATTCCTGTTACGTCACCCTCCTGAGCCGACAACGTATTTGAGGGAGCATTGAGGCCCAGCCCAAGACACAGAACACCCAACCACATGAGAGTGCGTCTACGATGCTGTGGGCACAGCTTCTGAGCAAAGACCAACCTCAGCCCTCCATAGTTAAACTCTGAATTCTACTACGAGAGTCCCACAGACCATCATTCGTTAATAGCTGACCAGCGCAGCAATCCTCAATACGGGTATCAAGCCTCTCCAGTCACCTAGGTTGCTGCTACGCCTGAGAGGCATTCCAGGCCTGGAGGACCTCTCTTTCTCGCTCCCGAGTCCAACCGAAACCCCGGTTCTCTCTTTCCTCGG
>CEUS01245219.1_pt1 | contig 11196 bp, 11 predicted proteins | sample 427031 | NCBI WGS metagenome assembly CEUS01 (sample SAMEA2622837, study PRJEB7988) | marine metagenome | biome: marine biome (ENVO:00000447); feature: marine epipelagic mixed layer (ENVO:xxxxxxxxx); material: "saline water (ENVO:00002010), including plankton (ENVO:xxxxxxxx)" | depth 140 m | reverse complement strand
AAGCCCTAGCTATTGGAGGTATGGCTGCTCAAATTCCAATAAAAAATAATGAAGAAGCAAATTCTAAAGCTATGCAAAAAGTATATGATGATAAATTAATAGAAGCATATAATGGCCATGATGGAACTTGGGTCGCTCATCCCGGATTAGTTTCTTTAGTTAAATCAGTTTTTGATAAACATTTATATTATTCTAATCAGATAGGTAATCTTCGTGAAGATATCGCAATAAAAAATAGTGATTTATTAAAACTTCCAGTTAAAACTTCTGGTGGAAGAGTGGGAATCATTACTAAAAAAGGCTTACAAACAAATATAAATGTTGGAATATTATATATTGAGTCGTGGTTGAGAGGCAATGGTTGCGTACCATTATATAATCTTATGGAAGATGCAGCTACTGCAGAAATATCTAGAGCACAAATTTGGCAATGGATTAAACATAATGCTAAAACTGATGAAGGAATCAATATTACAAAAAAATATTTCAAAGAAATATTATCTGAAGAATTAGAAAATATTAAAGATAATATAGGTGATAAAAATTTTGTAGAAGGAAAATTTAAGGAAGCAACTAAAATTTTTGAAGATTTAATTATATCTGAAAAATTTGAAGATTTTTTAACCATTCCTGCATATAAAAAATTAGATCAATAAAAATGAAAAATATTATTGTAAAAAAGTTATTTTTTTGCCCTATCAAATCTTTATCTTTTAATGAATCTAAATCTTTTAAAATTATATCTAACTTAGGCATTGAAAATGATAGATGTATCGCTTTTACTCGAGGTTTGGATAAAAATTTAGCAGAACAATTTAATGAATCTAAAACTAGAAACCTAAACTCTTTTCTAACTTTAAAAAATTCACCATTTTTAAAAAAATATAATTTTTTATTTGATTCCAAAAATAAAATTATTAGATTATATGTTGATAAAAAAGAAATAATTAATTGCGATATAGAAAATAGAGATAATATAATAAAAATTGAAAAATTTATTGAAAATTTAGATAAAAAAATAAAAAAACCCATTCATTTAATATATAATAAAGAATTCCCTTATTTCGACACTACACCTGAAGCCTCAGTATCTATGATTAATCTTAATACAATTAGAGATTTAGAAAATAAAATCAAAAAAAAAATTAATTTTGAACGTTTTAGAGGCAATATTTTAATAGATAATCTTAATGCTTGGCAAGAATTTGAATATATTAATAAAATGATCAATATAGGTGAGGTTCAATTTAAAGTTGACTCAAAAATTCCTCGATGTGCGACAACAAATATTAATCCAAATAATTATAATTTAGATATAAATCTTCCTAATACTCTTATAAAAAAATATGGTCATAAAGATTTTGGAGTTTATTTAATACCTAAGAATTCAGGTTTTATTAAAGTTAATGATAAAATTTTTTAAATATTTTATAAATTTATCATATTTGATTAATAATTATGTATAATATAAAAAAAATTTGGTGAAATAGTTTATGGGATTTATAAAAAAATATTCTAATCAAATTAATGGTTATATTTTTGTTCTTCCAGCATTCTGTATAATTGGATTATTTGGAATATTTCCTGTTTTTTTTGGTATGTATATGAGTGTCCATAAATGGAAGGTTTTTAAAGGTAGGTTTTTAGGATTTGAAAACTATCAAAAAATTCTAGGTGATATTGGTTCTTTTTGGTTCTTTATCTTTGGTCTTTTAATAATGATTCTATCATATTGGTTTTGGTCAGAATATAAAAATAAATTTAAAAATAAATTTTTAGTTTTTGTAATTTCTATTATTTTATTAATAATTAGCTTATTTATTATAAATTATAGCTGGTCTTCTATGATGGAATCAGGGGATAAAGATTTTTTATATTCCTTAATATATATTTTTTATTATTCATTTTTTGCAATAACATCTGAAGTTGGTTTAGGTTTATTGATTGCTTATGCTCTATATCAAAAATTAAAAGGTAAACAATTCTTTCAAATGATTTTACTTGTTCCTTATATTACTCCTGCAGTTATGGGAGGAGCAGTTTTTTTTCTCATCTTTGGTAAAGCAGAAAATTCTATTTTAAATGAATTCATAGGTTTGTTTGGATATGATCCACAAATGTGGTTATTTGATAAACGTAAGTTAAGTGAAATTTTATTTGGAATTAAAATAGAAGGTTTTTTTGCAGGTCCAAGTTTAGCTTTAACTACTTCTATATTTTATGGTATTTGGTCTTACACCGGTTATTATGCAATTATTTTATTGGCTGGTTTATCTATTATTCCTTCTGATCTTTATGAAGCTGCAAAAGTAGAAGGAGCAACAAGATGGCAAACATTTATTAATATAACAGTGCCATTATTAATGCCCATTATATTCTTTCTTTTATTAACAGGATTTATAAATTCATTTCAAGCATTCAATCATATTTTAGTAATGAAAACATCTTCAGCTGGGGAAACGATGGATGTAGTAACTATAGAAATTTTTGATCATTTTTGGGACAGAGTAAAATTTGGATATGCAGCTGCTGAAGGAGTAGTTCTTTTTATAATACTTAATGTTTTAGCAATTTCTCAATATGTAATTTTTAGAAAGAGATTAAATTATGATTAAATTTTCACATAGAGAATTAATTATTCCTTATCTTATTTTATTTTTTGTTCTAGTTCTATCAATTTATCCTTTGCTTTATATGATTAGTACCTCGCTTATGACAGCTGGCGAAGCATCAAATCAATATTTATTTCCAAAAAAATTAATGTTTGAAAATTATGCTCAAGTATGGGAGGCTAATAACTTTCAGAAATATACAATAAATAGTGTTATCATTAGTTTTATAATTGTAACTGGAGTTTTATTTACCAGTATTCCAGCTGCATATGCATTTGCTAAAATAGATTTTCCATTCAGAGATGTTATATTTTATGGACTTTTAATATCTTTAATGATTCCTGAGATTATTGCTTTATTACCTCATTTGCTTATTATCAGAGGAGATATATTTCCATTACCTTTTGGACCATCATGGATGAATTCTCTACAAGGTCTAACAGTCCCATTTTTTGGTAATGTTTTTTTAATTTTTCTCCTCAGACAATATTTTAAAAAAATCCCAAATGAACTATGGGATGCAGCAAGAATGGATGGAGCAACACATTTTTTTTATTTACGAAAAGTGGTTATTCCCATGAGCATGCCCATAATAGTTACAGTTGCATTATTTGCCTTTATTTTAGCTTGGAATTCCTTTGCATGGCCCCTACTTATCCTTACAAAAGAAGACTGGTTCCCAGTTACAGTTTCTATTTATAGTTTTATAAGGGAAGTTGGTGCTAATTATAATTTATTAATGGCGGCATCATTAATTTCTATATTTCCAGTCCTAGTTCTATATTTTTTTACACAAAGATTATTTTTAGAGAGTATTTCAAATTTTGGTTTAAAACAATAAATTGCTAACAATTTTTTGTCATATATATTAAATTTAAATGTAGTATTTTTACCTTAAAGGTTTATTTATATTTTAGGTGTATTTTTTTAAGAGGTATAATATGAAGATTTTTAATAAAATTATTTTTTTAATTTCTCTTTTTTTATCAGCTCAACTATTTGCTGTAACTGCATCAGATATTGAAAATGCTAATCCAGAGGGACAAACTGTAGAATTTTGGGTTCAGTATTCTGATGAAAGACTAGATGCAATGAAGGCAAGAGCTGAAAGATTTGAAAAAGAAACTGGTATTAAGGTTAATATTACATATAAAGGCCATTATGGCAAAGTTCAATCTGCTATGATGACAACAGCAGGTACTACAGATCAAGCGGATGTTGCTAGAGGTTATGGAAATGCTGCTGCTGATATGTATCAGATTGGAGCAGCTATTGATCAAAATATTTTAGCTAACAGTAAAAAATGGGGAGTTTCTAAAGCAGATATTGATGATTGGGGAGCTAATTGGACAGTTGGTTTTTCACCTTACTTTGACGGCAATCCTAAACTTCTTCATGAAGTTGGTAAATCTATTGAGGTGGTTTACTATAATAAAGATTGGTTGAACGAATTAGGTTTATCAGAACCCCAAACTCCAGCTGAATTTGCTGAAGCTGCTTGTGCTGCAACTAATAGCACTTTTAGCGGAAAAATTGGAGACACTGCAAGCTTAGGATATGAGATAGATACTGATGCTAGTAATTTTGCAGCTTGGGTATTTGCTCATGGAGGAGATGTATTTGATTATAATGGAGGCCAATATATTCTTAATAGTAGTGAGGTAGTAGCTGCAATGGAATTTATTCAAGGCATGGCTAATAAAGGTTGCGCCCAAGTAACTAGGGATAAATATGCAGATCAACAATATTTAGGTCTTGGGTCAAATCTATTTGCTTTAAGCTCTACTTCTGGAATTACCTATTTTCAAAAAGCTATTGAAGAAGGTTATAACGGACAATGGGAGATTTCTAAAGTTCCTCATACAACATCAGAGCCAGTAATGAATTTATATGGTGGTGGTTTAATCATGGGTAAAACTGGAAATGCAGATAAAATGGTTGCTGCATATCAGTGGATGAAATATATCACAAATGCTGAAAACTCCGCTGTATGGTCTACTGAAAGTGGTTATGGATTTGTAAGAACTTCATCTGCTGAACATCCTTTAATTACAGAAAAAAGGAATCAATTTCCCCAATATGATAGATCTCTAGGTTTAATCCAGTATGGAAAAGGTGAGCCTTCAGTCCCAGCTTATTATTCTGTAAGAGGTGAAATTGAAAAAGCATATGCGGGAATAATTAATGGAGATGATATTATGTCTACATTGAACGCATTAAATGATGAGGCCAATGCAATTCTTGCAGATGCAATTGCTCAATAAATAGTTATTTACAAAATTAAAAAAAGGTGGTTTTTATAAACCGCCTTTTTATTTATTATGATAATAGTATGTTCTTTAAAAGATCACGTTAAAGTTTGTGTTGATTATAACATAAATTATTTAATTTCTGTTATCGACCCCGGCTTTGAACCCAAAACCCCTAATAATGTTGATTACCATTTAAAACTTGGTTTCGATGATATTGAAGAAATTAAAAGTAATAATTTTATTCACAGAAAATCTGGATCAGGAGCGTATGAAAAGTCAAATTCCTTAGAATCACAAATTTTACCAAATAATTATCATATAAATAAAATTATTGATTTTGTTTCAAAATGGGATCAATCATCACCTATTGCAATTCATTGCTGGTGTGGAGTTTCCAGGTCAATGGCCACTGCAATATATGTACTTTGCAAATTAAGACCAAATAATATTGAATCAAATATCAAATATATTAGATCAATAGCACCTCATGCAAATCCAAATAAACTTATGATATCAATGTTTGAAAAAAATTTAAATATAGAAGGAAAAATTCTTAACTCTTTAAAAAAATTTCCATATACTGTAAATTATGATTGCGATACTAATTTTGCACCGATTTCAATTTTTAATATAGATATATAGTAATGGATAATATTAATTTAAAAGATCATGTAAGAACAATCAAAGATTATCCTGTAAAAGGAATAATGTTCAGAGATATAACTACACTTTTAAATAAATCTGGAACTTTTAATGAAGTCATTAAAAGAATGACCGATGCCTGGAAGAATGAAAAAATTGATGCTATTTTAAGTATTGAATCAAGAGGTTTTATAATGGCTGGAGCAATCGCTTATAATTTAGATACAGCTTTTATTCCCCTTAGAAAACCTGATAAATTACCAGGTGAAACTTATAAAGTTAATTATTCATTAGAATATGGCTCAACTGAAATGCATATACATAAAGATGCACTTGATAATTTAGAAAATCTATTAATTATAGATGACTTATTAGCTACTGGGGGTACAGTTTTAGCAGCAGTAGATTTAATAAAAAACTTTAAAAATAAAAATATAGTAGGGGCAGGATTTATCATTAATTTACCTAATTTAGGGGGACAAAAGAAATTAGATGATTTAAAAATAAATTTGAAATATTTGATGGAGTTTTAATGTTTTTAAAAATTTATAAGCCATCTAAAACAGCAATGCAATCTGGAAAAGCTAAAACTAAATCTTGGATCGCTGAATATGTTTCTGATAAAAGTTTAACAAAAGATTCTTTAATGGGTTGGAATTCTTCAAGCGATACAAAGTCTCAAATAAAAATTTATTTTTCTTCAAAAGATGATGCCATTTTATGGGCAAGAAAAAATAAATACAGATTTGAATTAATTGAATCTCAAGAAAAAAAAATAACACCAAAAAAATATTCTGATAATTTTTCTTTTTATAAAAAAGAACCATGGACACATTAATTTTTAATGGTTTTTAATAGATTTTCAGTTAAGCCTCTTTCTGAATGTACTTCTATTCTATCAGATGTGGCATCAAATAAGTTTTCACCTGATCTTATAATCAATAATTGTAATATCTTATCTGTATATACAGATAGGATAATAAAAAATAAAGAAATATGGATTTCTAATGGAAGAATTGCTTGTATTAAAAATAATGGTGAATCAAAAAAACATTTTAATAATTCATTTGATATTTATGATGCTTCTGATGGTATCATTGCCCCAGGTTTAATTGACCCTCATATGCATATAGAGAGTAGTATGATGACAGGTTGTGCATATGCGGAGGCAGCATTATTAAATGGTACAACAACAATTTTTTGCGATAGTCATGAAATAGGTAACGTATGTGATATTGAAGGAATAGAATGGATGTTAGAAGATTGCAGACAAGCACCTTTATCAATTTTTTTAACTATACCAAGTACTATCCCAGCAACCAATGATAAAATTGAAACTGCAGGAGGTGATTTATCTCCTAAAAAAATTGGATCTTTATTTGATAAATGGCCAGAAGCACTTGCATTAGGAGAAAAAATGGATTTTGTTTCTGTTTGTAATGGAGATAAAAGAAGTCATAAAATAATATCTGAATCTTTAAAAAGAGGAAAACCTGTATCCGGACATTTATTTGGTAGGAATTTTATATCAGCATATGCTGCAAGTGGAATAACTGATACTCATGAATCTGAAGAAAAAACACTAACTTCGGAACTTTTAGATTCTGGAATTTGGATATTTTTAAGAGGAGGAAATCCTGATACTCCGTGGCACAGTTTACCCGAGGCTATAAAAGCAATAACTGAAATGGGTGCTAGTAACAAAAGAGTATGCGTCTGCACTGATGATAGAGATGCGGATGACTTATTTAATTTTGGCCTTAATTGGGTAGTTCAACAAGCTACAAAATCAGGCTTAGATCCAATATCATCTTGGAGTTTAGGATCATTACATCCAGCTCATAGATATAATATCGATCAAGATTATGGAGCATTAGGTGGAGGTAGAAGAGCTGATATAGTACTTTTAAATAATAATTATGAAGTGCAAAATACATGGTTTGGAGGAAAACTTGTTGTTGAAAATAAAAAAATTACAGAACTATTAGACCAACAATTAGAAAATAATAGATATGTTTACCCAAAAAAAGCATATAAAACTATTAAAATATCAGATAACTATAATTTAATTCCATCATTGCCAAACTTTCCATTATCAATTAATGCAATTAAAACTGAACTTCCAGGAATAATAACTAAACACTTTTCAGTTAAAATAAATAAGAATTTTGATAATTGGAATGATATTTTAAAAAAATATAATCTTACACATTTAGCAGTAATTGAACGATATGGAAAAACTTCTGAAATTGCACATGGTTTTATTAAGGATTTTAATCTTAAATCTGGCGCTGTTGGAAGTAGTGTGGGTCATGATGCTCATAATATTATAATTGCAGGAACTAATGAAAATGATATGAAATTAGTATTAGAAGAAATAAATAAATCACAGGGTTGTATTATTATTGTTGATAATGGAAAAATTATTTCAAAAGTTGATTTACCTATAGCTGGATTATTATCTGATAAAAGGGCGACATTAGTTGCTGAAGAAACTAAAAAATTTAAAAAATATTGGAAAGAATATAACTGCTCTATCCCTTATATGGGTTTTAATTTGTTGCCTCTTTCAGTAATACCAGAATTCAGAATAACCAATAAGGGATTAGTAGATGTAAATAAAATGAAAATTATCCCATTATTTGAATAATATTATTTTTTTATTATTTAAAAAAAGTAATTGTGATATTAACAATATAAAAGCGCCCTTAGCTCAGTGGATAGAGCATCGGTTTTCTAAACCGAGGGTCCGAGGTTCGAGTCCTCGAGGGCGCGCCAATTAATTTATAATTTTGCTAATATATATTCTAACCAATTTTCTAATTCTAGATTTCTAATTTTTTGGTTTAAAATATCTTCTCCAATTTTTAAAAATTCTCCGTTAGATTTATTATCAATTATATCTTCCATATTTGATATTATATCATTAGCATGTTTTTCATTTTTAAAAATATTCTCATTTATTAATAATGATTTTCTAGCAATTAAAATTCTAGATAATATATTAAAATTAAATTCAGGATGATACTGAGTTCCCCAAAATTTGCAATTATCCTTTGTAAAACTTAATGCTTGGATTTTACTATGATTATTAGTTGCTAATATTTTTGAATTGTTAGGAACATTTTCTATTTCATCTAAATGTGAACATAAGGCATCAAATTTATTAGATTTATTCTTATACATTGAATGATTTTTTCCATTATCAGTAATTTTAATATCTCTTGCAAAAATCATTTCTCTACCATTAGGAGATTTTCTTACTGTTCCTCCTGCAGCTGTCACATAAATTTGTAAACCCCAACAACTTCCAAAGATATTACATTCTTTATCTAAAGTTGCTTTCGCTAATTCAATTTGTCTTTTTATTGGTGAAGTCATATCATAAATATTTAAACTACTTCCAGTCCATACTATTCCATCAAAATCTTCAATATTTACACCTTTAGGCATATACTCTTCTTTTTTACCAGGGTGTATTGTTATTATTTCTAATGGTTGTTTCGAAATTAATTTTAAAGTATTTGAATAATGTTCAAATGCATCTATACAATTTGCATCATTTAGACTCTTCCAGCCATCATGATCGTATCCATCAACCATTAAAATTTTTATTGACATCATCCAACTCTAAAAATGTTTTATATTTTATATTTTTTTTTTCAATACTTTTATTATTTATTATAATAAGTTATAAATATTAATAATTTATGAAATGCATATATGACTAAAAATATTCTAGGTTTTATTGGAGGTAGTGGAGTTTATGATATTGATTTTATTGATAATAAGAAATATATAGATGTAAAATCTTCATGGGGTAAGACTTCTGATAAAATAATTGAAGGAGAATTAAATAAAAATAGTATATATTTTTTATCAAGACATGGCAAAGGTCATAAATTATCACCTACTTCAATAAATTATCGTGCAAATATTGAAGCATTAAAACAGTGTGGCGTTACAGATATTTATTCATTATCTGCAGTTGGTTCATTAAAAAAATCTCTTACTCCAGGAACTTTTGTTATTATTGATCAATTTATTGATAGAACAATAAGACGAAATAATAGTTTTTTTAATGAAGGTATAGTAGCCCATGTTCCAATGGCTAAACCAACTAATAAAACATTAATGAAATTAGCAAAAAATACTTTAGATAAATTAAAAATTAAAAATAAGTATGGAGGAACTTATATGAATATCGAGGGACCACAATTTTCTACTAAATCTGAATCTAAATTATATAAAAAGTGGGGTTGTGATGTAATAGGTATGACTAATGCAACTGAAGCAAAGCTTTGTAGAGAAATAGAAATAAGATATTCTTCCATATCTATGATAACAGATTATGATTGTTGGTATGATGATCATGATGATGTTGATGTTGAAATGATTATACAAACATTAAATAAAAATGCAAAAATGTCAAAAAATTTTATTAAAAATGTTTGTATTAAATTCTATCAAAAATTATATTTTGAAAAAGATGAAACAAGCAAAATATTAAATAATTCTATTATTACTAATAGGAAGTATTGGGATAAAAAAATAGAAAAAAAAATGGAATTTATTTTAAAAAGATATAAGAAAAAAAGGTAATATGAAAGTTAACGGAAAGAATCTAACAACAATATGGTATAATCAAAATTATGATTTTGTTGAAATTATAGATCAAACATTACTCCCGCATGAATTAAAAATTATAAAACTAAAATCATTAAATAACGTTATTTTCGCAATAAAAAATATGTTAGTAAGAGGCGCGCCTCTAATAGGTGTTGCAGCTTCGTATGGAATGTATTTTGCTTCAAAAAAAGATTCTAATATTAACAATCTTTTAAAATCTTCTAAGTTATTATTAAATACTAGACCTACTGCTGTAAATTTAAAATGGGCTATTGATAAAATAATTTCTAAAATTAAAAATATAGATAAACATAAAAGATCAGAATTAATTTTAAAAATAGCAAATGATATTAGAAATAATGATATTATTTCATGTAGTAAAATTGGTGATAATGGACTTAAATTATTAGAAAAAATATATAATAAAAAAAAATCTAGAATAAATATTTTAACTCATTGTAATGCAGGTTGGCTAGCAACAGTTGATTGGGGAACGGCATTATCACCAATTTTTAAAGCTAATAGAAAAAAAATACCTATTCATGTTTGGGTTGACGAAACTAGACCACGAAATCAAGGGTTCAATTTAACATCTTGGGAATTAATGAATGAAAATATACCAAATTCATTGATTGTTGATAATGTTGGTGGACATTTAATGCAAAAAGGTAAAGTGGATTTATGTATTACTGGTACAGATAGAACAACATTGAATGGAGATGTATGCAATAAGATAGGGACTTATTTAAAAGCTTTAGCTGCTTACGATAATAATATACCTTTTTTTGTAGCAGCACCAATTTCAAGTATAGATTTTAGTATTATAGATGGATTAAAAAGTATACCTATTGAAGAGAGAAATTCGAATGAAGTATCAATGATTGATGGAATAAATAAAAAAGGAAAAAGAGAAAAAATTATGATTGTACCAAAAAATTCGAAATGTAAAAATTATGCATTTGATGTAACACCAGCAAAATTTATAAGTAAAATTATTACTGATAAAAAAGTCGTTCTGGCCAACAAAAAATCTATTTTATCTTTAATTAAAAAATGAAAAA
>CEUS01284095.1_pt1 | contig 11198 bp, 10 predicted proteins | sample 427031 | NCBI WGS metagenome assembly CEUS01 (sample SAMEA2622837, study PRJEB7988) | marine metagenome | biome: marine biome (ENVO:00000447); feature: marine epipelagic mixed layer (ENVO:xxxxxxxxx); material: "saline water (ENVO:00002010), including plankton (ENVO:xxxxxxxx)" | depth 140 m | reverse complement strand
CCGAACACAGAGCCTACGGTATCCCCTTCCCGCCAATAAAGGAGCGCTTCGACCGACTTGATGAGGCAACGCGCCTTATGCGCACATTGTGGAGGGAAAGCCCAGCCTCCTTTAATGGACGTTTCTACCAACTAGAGGAGGCTGGCTATCAACCGCAGCCTACCACGGGAAGACCCCCCATCCTCATCGGTGGAGCAGGAGAGAAACGCACACTGCGTATCGCAGCCGCACACGCCGACGAGTGGAACTGTGTAACTGTCACAGAGCCTGAGGGGTACGCACACAAGCTGGATGTTCTGGAGCAGCACTGCGAAGACTTAGGACGTGATCCCACGACAATCTTTCGCTCGATGATGGTTTTCCCCATTGCCGCACCCAATGTGCGCACGTTGAAAGCAATCTCGGCCAAAACTATGGCTCACTTCGGCCTCGACCTTGAAACGTCACCGAGTGTCATGATTGAGCGCATGGAGGGAAGAGGCGTCCTCAGCGGCACAACCGACGAGGTTGTCGAAAAGCTCGGAAAGCTTGCAGACCTAGGTTTAGAAGAGATTGTCCTCCAACACATCGACTTCGACTCAGACGAGGGGCCGGAGTACTTCGCCTCCGAGATCGCGCCACAGGTTGCCCATCTGTAGCGCTCTATTTTGGATTGTAGGCGATGCCAATCGTGGCCAGCTCCTGAACAAGTACTTCCTCCACGATGAGCCCTACAACGTAGGAGCGCAGGATGCCATCAGCATCGATAAAGAAGGTGGTCGGCATACCAGTTATCCGATAGTGGAACGCGATTGCACCGTCGGAATCAAGAAGGGCGGGATATTTGGCTACGAAGACATCAAGGAGGCCAATAGCCTGATTGGAATCTTCATTCAGGTTTACTCCGACAAACACGACCTTGCCATCAAGGGCCTCGTAGGCCTTCTGGAAGTCCGGTATCTCCATTCGACAGGGTCCACACCAACTTGCATACCAGTTCAGGACAACAGGAGTGCCAAGGAAGTCAGATAGGCGCACCACTCGTTTGGGATCACGGGCATTCGCAAGGGCAAAGTCGGGAACCGACCGCCCCATGAGGGGCCGGTGGTCATCGATAACCCCAATCTCACGGCCTACTACACCCAACGTTACCGGGTTCGAAAGGTTAACAGCCTCAAAGCCAGATTCGTCATCGTTTCCAATAAATACGAAAATCGACAAGACCACCAAAATAACCGCCAACCCCGAGACGCCCAGCACGGCATATCCGCCATACCGCTGTATCAGGCGCCTGTATCCACTCTCAGCCATCCCTTTCCTCACTGACGTTCTATCGTGCCATCACCGCCGGAATGACGCGAAGCCAAACGTACGCAACAAGAGCATCCTTTGCTTAATTGACAGCCTCGTCGCGAGAGGACTCAGCCCTGGATTGTTCATCATGGTGGAAGAACAACCCCCTCAGGGCTCGTAGCGCCACCTCCCTAAACTTCTTTTGCGGGAAGCCCGGTAAGCCATCGTATTGGCCCTGCGCCACTCGAGGGTAGGCAGCTGAGATCTCAGCGCCCAACAGAAGAGTGTTCGCGCTCAGGAAAACGAGAAATAGGAAAGCGATAACAGCTCCCAAAGAGCCGAAGATAAGATCGTAACGGCCGAAGTGCTCGAGATATATACCGAAGGCGAGCTTCATACCCTCAAAAACCACCGCGGCGAGGAGGGCGCCGGGCCAGACATGACTCAAACGAACGTGGGTTGCAGGAACAAGCCAGTAGAGGAGAGCGAAGGCCACAAAGGAGAATGCCGAAAGCACTAGAAAGGCTGCCACCGACCACCCTGCTCCGAGATTCCCGGCCAGCAACCCAAGCACCTGGGTGTCCTCGATAACTTCACGAGCGACACGGAGGGTAGTCGTTCCTCCGAGAGATGCCAAAAAGATGAGGCCGAGCATGGCCATCATTCCAAAGTCGACCAGTTTTTGGCGGACGAATGGGCGCCTTCCTGAGAGGTCGAAGGCGATTTCGAGGGAGCGCCGAATGACAGCAAACATGGCGCTGGCAACCCAGGCCATACCAACGAGGCCAAGTACGCCTAGCGCACCACTCGAGGGCCCAGTGAGTTCCCGTACAGCGTTTTCAATGTCCTGGGCACCGCCTGCATCAACTGGGAGCAGACCAATGAGCTCGTCTATCAGTATGCGCTCAAATTCATTGTCCTGGAGCACGAGCCCAAGCACACCTATCGAAAAGATGACCAGTGGAAAGAGCGAGAAGAGGACGTAATAAGAAATGGCAGCCGCCATCTGTGCACAATTGTCGTCAAGGAACCCTAGAACAGAGTACTTAGCCAGAAGCCACAGCCGCGAGAGGGACAGCATCCATTCCACTGTAGGCCTAGGTGTGAACGCTGGCCAACGCGGCATCTGTTCCGGATCAAAGCTACATAGGGCCCAAGCTGCTTGTTAACCCTGGTGGTCTGGGAGGACCGAATCAGCATAGCGAGTTCCCACCTGACCCTTGGCAATGATGGCATCTAGCTCAGACCGGGTGTAGTCGAGAAGGTCCAGATAGGCCCAGTCATTGTGCTCACCAAGAGCAGGTGCTGGGAGGCGAATCCCATTCGGCGTGTTCGCAAGCTTAAAGGGCATTCCCGGATAGCGATGGGTACCCACTTTGGGCTGGTAGACATCTTCAAAGAAACCCCTTGCATTGAAGTGGGGGTCCGCCTGAGCGTCGATGGCATCGAGGAGGGGGGCTGCGCAGATATCACGGGCCTGGAGAGCATGGAAGAGCTCGTGCTTATCACGCGTAGAGGTAAGGGAAGCAATAGCCTCGTCGAGAGTTTCCCGATTTTCGCGACGAGCCCGAGCTGTGGAAAAGCGACTGTCAGTTCCGAGACCCTCATTGCCGAGCACACGACAAAGGGCGACAAACTCATCATCAGCTGCTACATCGATAGCGATCCACTGGTCTTCGCCGAGCGCGGGGTAGGCATCGTGGGGAACGTTCCAGGGGTGCGTATTGCCTAGGGCGCTGACGACGCGCCCATTCATGCTGTAGTCCAACACGAATTGGCCCAAGATCGGAAGGAAGGACTCTGCGAGAGCCATCTCGATCTGCTGACCCTCACCAGTTTGCTGACGGTGACGGAGCGCAATGGCGACCGCAAGAGCACCGTGCAAACCTGCGATAGCATCAGCAGCTAGAGCTTCCCCGGTGAGCTCAGGCTCTCCTTCTGGGTAGCCACGCAGAAGAGTGTGACCAATCGTTGCCTCTGCATGCATTCCAAAGCCTCGGTAGTCACGGTAGGGACCACTGAGACCGAAGGCCGGCATACGCAACATGACAAGGCCCGGGTTAATCTCACGGAAGGCCTCGTAGCTGATGCCTGCCTTATCCATTGTCTCTGGAACATTGTTTTCGATGAAAACATCGCAACGAGAGATCAGGCGCCGAATCGTCTCGCGGCCCTCGGGCGCCATGATGTCGCAGGTCATGGAGAGCTTGTTACGAGCGCCCACATTGAAACCAGGATTACGGTTCCAAGGATCCTCTCTCGGTTCAAACTCGGGATATGTGGAAAGCGTCTGTCCCTGTTCCGCAACTCTGCGCGCTTGTTCACTATTGAGGATTACCTCCGCACCACGCGTGGCTGGCTGGATACGGTTAACGGGCTCCACTCTGATTACTTCCGCACCCCAGTCGGCAAGGAGCTGACTCACATGAGTACCCGCCCAAACGACTGTGACCTCAGCAACACGAATCCCCTCAAGGGGTAGACGCGGAGCCGGAGAGGAAGAAGGCAGCTGAGCCAGGTGGTTCAGGCGAGGAGCAAAGGGTTCCTGCTCCGTATGTTCCCCAAGAAGGGGAGCAGGACGAGCAGACGGCCGGGGGGAAGCAGACATTACAAAAGGACGCCCTGGGTAGTGCAAGCGCCCTACCTCAGGATGGCTAATGGGTTCCCACACCTCACGGGAGAGAAAATGTGGGTCTTCGAGGAGGTCCTTTGTTGTTTGTAGAGCACCGCAGGGAAGGTTCTGTTCCTGCGCAAGAGGAATGATTTCACGCTTTGTATGCTCAGAAAGCCAGGCCCGATAGGCCCCCTCAATCTCTTCACCTAATGCCGGGGGCATAAGACCGTGGGGTGCGGCAACATCGGGGTGCTCAAGAAGATCGTCTCGCCCGATAAGTCGAAGGAAGGAAGGAAGGCGGGGGCCCATGCCCATGATGCTCACATAGCCGTCGGCACAGGGGCGTACCCCGGCAGCTACGCGAAGGACAGAAGCGGTCCGGCCCCCGCCCACACCGGCATAAGAGGCCGCTAGGAGAGTCGCACTGCGACGATCACGGGAGCTGGCTTGGCACTCTGCAATAGAGATATCTATCCAATCTCCCGGACCCCCGCCTTCTACCCGAAGGCGCACCAGAAGGGTCGCGTAGGCAGCAACAATGCCAGCGTGGTACCCCGCAAAGTGACCAGCATGCTTCAGCGGGCCTAGGCTAGCGTGACCAGTCAGATGCATGGGCCCACCGAACCCCTGGAGAGTGACCTCCGAAGCACGGTACCGGCGATAAGGCCCAGTCTGACCAAAAGGTGTTATCGAAAGGAAGACAAGGTCTTCACGGGTAGCTGAAAGCTTGTCCCAACCCCATCCCCAAGACATGGGATCGCCGGGAGCAAAATCCTCCACAAGCACATCTGCATCTCGAGCAAGGGCGCAAACCTCCGCAGCGTTAGCGGGATCGGTCACATCCAGAATACGTGACCTTTTGTTTGTGTTGAGGTGGAGGAAAAGGCCCGATCGCTCGGGGTGGGGCTCATCACCAGGAAAAGGACCGAATGACCTTAATGGGTCGCCCCCAGGAGCTTCTAGTTTGAGCACATCGGCGCCGTAATCGGCGAGCAGTTTAGTCGCATAGGAACCAGCGACCTCACGGGAGAGATCGAGGACGCGAACGCCAGAGAGCGGTCCATCCATGCGGGCCCCCGTGCAAGATACATGCTTGCGGGGGCGGGGATCAGAGGCGTACGGTCACTCCCATGAAATACGAAGACATGTTTCACGTGGGAATCATCGTGCCAGACCTTGAGTCGGGCCTAGCAGAGATCGCAAAACGTTTCGGAGTGACGTTCCCGGATCCACCCCCAACCCAAGGAGCGGATGTGCTCGTAAAAACATCTGCTGGGGAGATGCAAGCAGAAGTGATCGGCGTCTACTCTGCCGAGGGGCCACCATATCTAGAAGTGATCCGAGCGATTCCAGGAACACCCTGGGAAGCTGGCGAAGGCTCTCGCATCCACCACTTAGGGGCATTCGTAGACGACCTCGATGATGAGGTTGCGCGACTAACAGCAGAAGGTGTGGAGCTGGAAGCAACACTGGATGTAGGAGGAGGGGTGATGGCAGTTTCGTATCTCAATGGTCCACTAGGAGTTCGGCAGGAACTGCTGCCTGGGCACCTGAGAGACGGGATGCTCGCAAACCTCCGAGGCGAGGGCGCGTAACGGTGATCAACTACGACGACGTTTTCCACATCGGCATCATCGTGCCCGAAATTGAGTCGGGGATGGCGGAAATATCGAAGCGTTTCGGAGCAAGCTGGCCCCGACCACCAGGAGCAGCAAACGTGCGCGTTCGCACGAAAGCCGGGGTTCAGGTCCTTTCCTCACGATTCGCTTACACGGCAGAGGGCCCGCCTTATATCGAGCTGATAGAAGCCGTTCCTGGCACCGTGTGGGAGGCAGGAAAAGGCTCCCGTATTCACCACTTGGGAGCATTCGTAGATGACCTTGATGAAGAGATTAGCCGGCTAACAGCAGAGGGTGCAGAGCTTGAAATGGCGACCGTCGACGAGGACGGCAAGCGGGTACTAGGGGTTTCATACATCAACAGCGATCTTGGGGTCCGGCTTGAGCTTCTGCCATCATCAGGGCGAGAACGCATCCTCTCTGTCACAAAGCCAGAGTGAGCCACGCTGTCTTCTTTATTAGTGACCAATCCAAGCGGTGATACGCCAGCCTTCCTCAACCTGAGCCACTAAGTAGGAAGCTTTGAAGCGAACGTACTCCTCACCGGTCTTGCGGTAGCGACCACAATCCACCGTCACGAAGGCCGATACAGGGCTGGTGAAGCTGACATCGACGGTATGTAGAACACTATGGTCGTAGTCATCAGGTAGCCCGGCATGGGCAGAAGCCCAACGGGCATCCGACTCCTCGACAGTAGCAATTAATCTTACCTTCCCTCCGCCGATGCTAAGAGAGGGAACATGGCAATAGGGGCGCATCATGGAGGGATCTTTTGCATGGAAGGAGTGCCCGAAATGGTCGCTATACTCCCGTACCCAGGTCGCCAGTTCAGCTTTAGTTGTCATCGCTGGCTCTCTTGTCGAAAGATCCGTCAAATAGCAAGAAACTGCTCCACTTTGTGAGTGTGGTGCTCAGCTTCAATCGTTCGAACTGTGCGGGAACGACTACGCATAACTAGAGAGTGAGTGCGGGCTCCAGAGCGCGTTACCTCAACGCCCCGGAGGAGGTAACCAGTAGTAATACCGGTCAGCGCGAAGAAGCAGTCATCACCACTTACTAGGTCATCAAGCCTAAGGACCTGACTCAAATCAAGCCCCCGATCGGCGGCAAGGGAACGGTCATCGTCATTACGTGGCCACAGGCGGCATTGCATATCGCCATCGAGAGCCTTGATAGCACAGGCTGCAGATACCCCCTCAGGAGATCCTCCAATGCCCAGAAGAATATCCACACCCGTGCCATCCATACCGGCCATAACAGCACCGGCAACGTCACCGTCAGTTATAGAGATGATCCGCGCACCAGCAGCTCGTATCTCTGAAACGATTTCATCGTTGCGGGGACGATCAAGAAGGGTAACGGTGACCTCGGACACAGGGATTCCGCGGGCCTCAGCTACCTGCTCTAAGTTCCAACGAACAGGAGCTGAGAGGTCAATCTTTCCTTTCGCCTCTGGGCCCACCACAATCTTCTCCATGTAGAAAATGTCATGCGGGTTGTACATAGACCCACTGGGAGCAGCAGCAATCACACTGACAGCATTGGCTCGACCAAGAGAGAGAAGGGTCGTTCCATCGATGGGATCCACAGCAATATCTACCTTGGGACCAGCACCGGTACCTACTTTCTCACCGTTGAAAAGCATCGGAGCCTCGTCCTTCTCTCCTTCGCCAATAACGATGAAGCCATCGATATCAATGGTGTTGAGCATTGCACGCATAGCATCAACAGCACCGCCGTCAGCGCCGTTTTTATCTCCACGGCCAGTCCAAGGAACCGCCCCTAAGGCTGCGGCCTCGGTAGCACGAGCCAGTTCCATGGAAATGTTGCGATCGGTAGGAACATTTGTCACGTATTTACCCCTAACTGATTGGACACAGGCTTAAGCGCGTCAGCAACAAACAAGATGTGTTGATCGAGTTCAACTCCGAAGTCGGCAGCGCCATTGCGGAGATCATCGCGGCTAACGCTACGGGCAAAAGCCTTGTCCTTCATCTTTTTCTTTACAGAGGAAGCCTTGAGCGTAGAAAGTGACTTGTCGGGACGAACCAAGGTGCAGGCAATCACGAACCCGGCCATCTCATCTGCGGCATAGATAGCGCGGTCCATATCCTGCGTGTACTCAAGCCCAAGGAAGGGAGCATGGCAGAGGATGGCATAACGGATGTCCTCAGGGACACCGCGGGCTTCTAGAAGCTTGGAGCCCTCCCTAGGATGCAGCTCCTCAGTAGGATGGATCTCCCAATCAAAATCATGGAGCAGTCCAACGATCCCCCACTTCTCCTCATCCTGACCAAGCTTTCGTGCGTAGGCCTGCATAACAGCTTCAACAGCAATTCCATGTCTAAGCGTGCGCTCTTCTTGCGCGAACTCAGAAATAATTTCCCAAGCGCGATCGCGCTGCATATTGCCCTCCACCGGCGGCGCAATCCTACCATCCGCAGTAGGGGAAGCAGGGCTAGATAGGGTGGGCGGTAAGGAACTGGACCCCTCGAGCTAGGACCTCACCAGTAAAGACGGCGCCCATACAGATATAGAGCAAACCAGTAGCACTTTGCATGGAGCGAATCTGAGCAGTACGGAGAGCAAGCACAGCGAGAACGAATGCGAAGACTAAGCCAACACCAATGCGGAACCAAAAGAGGGGATTAGCCAGCAAGCCCCCATCGACAGGGTTTGCCGGAGTAGGAGTTATGCGCTCAGGAACAGCCGCGTTTATGACAAGCAGGGCTACCTGCAGCAGGATGGCGAAGATCAAAATCCACGAGAGCTCCCGCATCGGCTTGCCAGGGAGAGAGCCCTCCGTGAGATACCAATGGCCCCAAGTCATGGAGGTAGTGACGGCACCCATTGACAGAGTACCGGCTAAGAGCGCAAACAGAACGCCTGCATATCCCCACGCAGGAGGCGACAGCAAACCTGCAAGAAATGCAACGCACACCACGCCGACCACAGATCCACCAATGGCGACAATCCTTCCGACAGGATCCCAACCCATGAAGACCATCACGGCATAGAACCCTGACGTGCCTACAACGACAAGCAAAAGGTTTTGCATTGGCGCAAACGAACTGGGATCGATGAGATAACCATCCACATCAGAGCCTATATCTAGGGAAACAGAGAGCCAGTAGCCGAGCCCAGCCACAATGGCGGCAGCGGCGGTCATAGTCAGCACAAATCCACGAGTAACCCCACCGCGCAGGTCGGAAGCAAGCGTAACCCAGAGACTCCCAATGGCTAGCTCTATAAGGATGATGAGCAAGGTATACGGCAGCGCTTCAGCGTTCACTGCTGCGAGTTTAGCAGCGCCTCTGTTTAGGGCTTGGGAACGCTGCATCTTTGTTCAAGATGCAGCCCGCGATCTTTCAGCCAATGCGGCAGAGCGAATGATTTTGCTACAGAGTCATTACGGCGGGGCAATGCGGTAGATACGTTCGTCGCTAAGGCTGATTACGTACAGTTCCCCGTTGGCATCCTCTGCGAAGGAGACTATACGAGCAGGACCTTCTTTCCAGAGCAGGACCGGCTCAACGTATCCTCCACCTGCTGCCGTTTGAGCATCGATAGCCCAGATGCGGCCAGTACAGAAGTCAGTGAAGAGGTACCAGCCGTAAAGGCCGGGGACCGTTTTGCCCCGGTAGACGTAACCTCCCGTAACGGAGCACCCCCACATATGGGGATTCAGCTCCTCAGAGTGGCCGTACTCCCAAACGGGGAGGGTCAAACCAGCGCGATCACAGCCGGTCTCAGGAGAGAAACAGCGCGATCCCTCCATGGTCCTCCAACCATAGTTCCCACCAGATCGGATTACGCTAATCTCCTCCAGACGGTGCTGCCCCACATCTCCGGCCCACAGGAGGCCAGTTTTATGGTCGAAGCTCATGCGCCAGGGATTGCGCACTCCATATGCCCAAATCTCAGGACGAACGCCGTCCCCTTCAAGAAAGGGGTTGTCAGTGGGGATAGCGTATGGCTCGTCGTAGGAGGCATTCCGCACATCGATACGGATAACAGTGCTTAGCAAGGTGGAGAGGTTTTGCCCATGGCCATGGGGATCGTTTGCGCTGCCGCCATCACCGTAGCCCAAGTAGAGCATTCCGTCGGGACCAAAAAGGAGAGTGCCTCCATTGTGGTTACGGTAGGGCTGTTCAACTTGGAGAATGTCAAACTGGCTAGTCGGAGCAAAAGCCCAAGTCTCATTAGCCCCAGTGGTCTCAAACCGCGCGATACGAGTCGAGGGCAGCTGTGTGAGAGGGCTGTAATAGGCATAAACGTATCCGTTACTCCCAAAGTCAGGATCGAGAGCGACTGAGAGCAAGCCCTCCTCGGTACCACAACAGACAGTAGTGGCCCGCTGATCGTGAACGGTGCGGGGATTGTCATAGGGCCCATCTCTTGGAATAGCCAGAATGCGACCTTCCTGGAGAACAATCAGAAAAAGGTCGTGCCCTGGGACATCAATCAGAGCCATTGGGCGCTCAAGCTCGGGAAGACCCGGAAAGGCAGGTTCCAGAACAAGCGCAGGGGCAAGTACCTCCTCAGTGTGTGAAGCTGGCGATGCAGTAACAACTTCAGCTTGACGAGATGCACCATCGCCTGAATCGCCACAGGCAAAGGAGAGGCCGCAGAAAAAGAGGCCAGCAGCAACCACCAAGGGATGCCGCAAGCCTAGGATCATGAAGCGAGCCCCTGGGCAGCCACATCCAGCGCAGCACCTACATCAGCTTCAAAGCCATGCTCGCGCAGAAGGCGTCCCAGGGAAGAAAGAAAGAGGAGCACGTTGCCAGCGGTGGATGACTCACCCATAAGCCCAACGCGCCAAACATTGCCGCGAAGCTCTCCAATGCCACCACCAACCTCAATACCGAAACGATTAAGGAGAGCACCACGCACAGTTCCGTCGTCGATACCTTCCGGAATCCTCACAGTCGTAAGGACAGGGAGCCGATGCTCTACATCAGCATGAAGAACCAGACCCATTGCCTCGAGCCCATTCTGAAGGGCGCGACCGTTGTTCTCGTGGCGCTGCCAACGCGCCTCTAAGCCCTCCTCCAGCACCAGGGCAAGCGCACGATGGAGTGCATACGTCATAGAAATAGGAGATGTGTGATGGTAGGCACGGCGGCTATCCCAATAGGCCTCTAAAAGACCTAGGTCGAGGTACCAGCTATTAGAAGGGGCCTCTCGAGCTTGGATTGCGCTCCAGGCAGCAGGAGAGAGTGTGAGCGGAGACGCCCCTGGAGGTGCAGAAAGACACTTCTGGGTACCTGAGTAGGCAGCATCAACTCCCCAGGCATCTATCTCAACCGGAATGCCACCAAGGGAGGTAACGCAATCGAGAAGTAATAACGCCCCATGTTCCTTGCATAGAGCAGAAATAGTTTCGACAGGCTGGAGGACACCAGTTGAGGTCTCTGCATGGACTATTGCAACAAGCTTTGTGGGACCAGCGCGAAGCTCACGTTCGATAGCCTCGGGAGGAACGGGGGAACCCCACGGTGCAGTCACAATGGTGACCTCGGCCCCCGTCCGCGAGGCCATCTGAGAGATACGTTCCCCAAAGTAACCGCAGATGCCAATAATGGCTCGCTCACCAGGTTGCAGGAGGTTCATTACAGCGGCTTCCATTCCGCTTGTTCCCGTTCCCGGAGTGGCAAGAGTTACCTCGTTCCCAGTTCGATAGACCTGCC
>CEUS01011667.1_pt1 | contig 11199 bp, 14 predicted proteins | sample 427031 | NCBI WGS metagenome assembly CEUS01 (sample SAMEA2622837, study PRJEB7988) | marine metagenome | biome: marine biome (ENVO:00000447); feature: marine epipelagic mixed layer (ENVO:xxxxxxxxx); material: "saline water (ENVO:00002010), including plankton (ENVO:xxxxxxxx)" | depth 140 m | reverse complement strand
CAGAAGCTGAGGCTGAGGCAGAAGCTGAGGAGGAGTCCGAGTAGATCTCGGACGACCTTAAATCATGGGTCGCAAAGGCAACGACCCGCAGTTTCTCACAGTGGGGCATATCAACAAGCCCCACGGAACGAAAGGTGAGCTGTTCGTTTGGCCCCTGACAGATTATCCGGAGAGCGTCTATGCTCCGGGAGTAGTACTGCGCCTGGGGTCGGAAGATGCTATTGAGCCAGACCTTAGTCTGCCCCCGTTATCCGTGGCTGGCGTAAGGCCATTTAAGAGAGGGTACCTAGTCTCATTTGTTGGTGTGGCTGATAGAGATGGAGCAGAAGCGCTTCGGGGGGCATATCTCTTTAAGGCGGCACAGGAGCTTGAACCGCTAGCCGAGGGAGAGGTTTTCTACCACCAACTTTTGGGGATGAGCGTGGTCACGGTTGATGGTGTGGAAGTGGGAGATATTATGGAGGTATATGAGCTTCGACCTGCTCACATGCTGGAAGTGCGCGGAGATGGGCGTGAGATCATGGTTCCATTTCTGAAGGACATTGTGGTGCAAGTCGACACTGCAGACGGGCGTATGGTGATAGATCCCCCAATTGGATTACTGGACCTTTAGGGAGGCGATGACATGCGCATTAACATCGTCACGATCTTCCCTGAATTTTTCGAGCGACCACTCGGTCTATCAATTCCGGCACGTGCTGAAAGAGCTGGCAAGGTGGAGTATCGAATTATCAACCTCCGAGATTACACGCACGACAAGCATAGAACTGTGGATGACATACCCTACGGGGGTGGGGCCGGAATGGTGATGAAGCCCGAGCCATTCTTTGAAGCGGTTGATGATTTGGCTCCGTCAGGTCCGATCATTCTCCTTTCGGCACGGGGCAGCCGTTTTTGCCACGAAAACGCCGTGCGGCTTAGTGTCGAGAATGAGTTCACCCTGCTGTGTGGTCATTACAAGGATGTAGATCAACGAGTTGCTGATCACTTGGCTACGGAGGAAATCTCTGTGGGGGATTTCATCCTGTCGGGCGGTGAGGTGGGGGCCCTCCTAGTCACCGACGCGATTGTCCGCCTGTTACCAGGAGTATTAGGCGACCATGATTCTGCGGCATCAGACTCGTTCTACGACCGTAGTAGTTTGTCCGCGCCCTCCTACACAAGACCCCCGGAATACCGTGGCCATAAAATTCCAGAGGTTCTTCGCTCGGGTGATCATGCAAGTATCGAGGCTTGGAGAGCAGAGGAGGCTGAACGGCTGACATGTGAGCGACGCCCAGACTTAGTGAAATCGGAAGAGTCTGAGGCCTAGGGGCGCTCAGGGGTTCACGGTCCCAAAGGACCCAGTTAGGTTAGTCGTCTCTTCTGGGGCGCCTTGCCCGCTTTGCCACGAGATTTGAGCATGACTGACCTCATCCACGAAATCGAAAAGGAGCAACTCCGGGAGGATGACCTGGACTTCGCTCCTGGTGATACGGTGCGCGTGCTCTACCTGGTGCGTGAGGGTGCGAAGGAACGCATTCAGGCCTTTGAGGGTGTATGCATTGCTCGTAAGCATGGTGGTGTGGATGAGACTTTCACTGTGCGCAAGATATCTGGCGGTGTGGGTGTTGAGCGGATATTCCCTCTGCATGCGCCGACAGTAACGGGTGTTGAGGTTATTCGCCGAGGTCGAGTTCGTAGAGCCAAGCTTTACTATCTTCGTGGCCGCGTAGGGAAGGCTGCCCGCATCGCGGAGAAGCGCTCCGCGCGCTGAGGGTGCCGGCAGTGAAGCCGGAGACGTCAGGGTCAACATGGCCCCAGGACCTGCTTGAGTACGAGCGAAGGTTCTGGGGCCGTGGCCTTTCTGTGGCAGGAGTAGACGAAGTCGGTCGTGGCCCACTTGCTGGCCCCGTAGTGGCAGCTGCAGTGGTGCTGCCCAAAGAGACCATTGTCGAGGGCGCCGATGACTCCAAGGCCCTTTCAGCGAGTAGGAGGAAAAATCTCTTCGATGAAATCACGGCTTTGGCGGACTGTATCGGCGTGGGTGCAGCATCCGTTCAGGAGATTGATCGTGGAAACATTTTACGAGCGACTACGGTGGCAATACAGCGCGCTATTAGTCATCTGCGAGACACACCTAATCATATTGTGGTTGACGGACTTCCACTAAAGAATCTGGGCCGCGAGCATGACGCCGTGGTGGGCGGCGATGGGTTGGTTCACTCGATCGCATGCGCGTCCATTGTGGCTAAAGTGATCAGGGACCGGTTAATGCATCGCTTAGCACTGAGGTATCCTGGATATGGGTGGGAAAGAAATGTTGGGTACGGGACAGTAGAACACCGCAACGCGATCAAGAAACTTGGTGTCACTCCTCACCACCGGCTTACGTATAAGGGAGCTCAGTTCAAACTGAAGATCTGAGTTTGGGTGCTAATGCAGTCCTGCTTCAGGGCCCTCATCCTTTGTATATAAACATCTGGGTTATCTACATCAGCCTTCTGAGGACCGCTTCATCTTTTGCTGGGCGATCCTATCTTCAGGGTGACCCGGTAGCTCAGCTGGCAGAGCAACGGACTTTTAATCCGTAGGCCGTGGGTTCGAGCCCCACCCGGGTCACTGGCAATAAACCAAGCCCCGCAACGCTTTTTCAGGCTGTGGGTTTTTGTATCTGTCGTATAGAGGTCCTAAGGACTCACGATGGGGCCAAAACTCAGGAAGCACTTACTGACTGGGCACTCCCTTCATTGCCACGAAGGGGGCAAGCAACAGTACTAGGTCGTAATGGCAGTTAAACCTTCAAGGACTCCGAAATCTTTCGATGTCGGATCAATGAACCCCATGCTGTTCATTACCGCCGAGAAGACTTCTCCACTCTTGTAGGCTTCGCAAGCCGCTTTGTTTTCCCAGATGTATACTCCGCCGTATACGCCACTCTCTTCGTCTCCCAGCCAGTATTTTCCTATGAGTCCGGGCATCGTAGCGAAGACTGGCGCCACTCCCTCCGCCTCTGTGACAAAGTCTTCTTGGGAAACACTGATGCCAAAGTTAATGACTTGGATGTGCATTATTGCTCCGGAAGTGACTGTTGCTAGAGCGGCTTACGGCATTCACGGATGAATGGCCGAGCAACGCTCCTCTCATGCGGAGCCAAGCTTTCGTAGGTATTCTTGGATGTCAAGCGTGCAAAGGACAGAAGGAATGCCTATGACTTTCTTTACAAGTTGTTACCGGACCACCTCGTAGTGTTTGGACTAAGCCATATCCGAATAATTTCAACTAAACCAGTCTATTAGATGCCAAATTCGACAACACGGCGGATAATCCACTAAGCGTGGATCCGGATCAGTGGGTGACCTGTGGCCAAAGAAGCGTAGACGCGATGGCTCACATGTTCATCTATGCCAACTGCCTCACCGACGAGGAGATTCGGGATGAGCGAGCGCGCGAACGCCGGCTCACATCGGACAGCGGTGGCGACAACCAGTAGGAGAGGCTCAGTGGTTGGCCGGGGTGTTTATTACTCAAAGAAAGCTGCTTAATTAAGCCTGGGCCTAACAAATCAGTGCACTGGCCTTCCCAGCCAGACCAACCTACCTCTGGCACTGTTTTGTGCTTCCGGTGATGGGAGTACGTTGAGAGAGCACTTCTGTTGGAGGATGTCTTGATGCGATTAGTAGTTGCAGTAGCTGTAGCAGCTGTCACGGCGTGCTCGCCAGTAGATCGAGTTTCTGATGGCAGCTATCAAATGATTGAGAATTGGATTACTGCACCGGAAGATATCGGTGGAGTATCCGGAGTAACCACGGACAATGAAGGCAACGTCTACGCGTTCAGACGTAATGCCAACAATGTGTGGAACCTTGATGCAGCGGGGGAATTGGTGAAGGAGTGGGGTCAGGATATAGCCATATGGACGCATAGTATCCGCGTCGACCACGAAGGATATATTTGGACGGTCGATGGTCAGGGCCACCAGATCAAGAAGTGGAGTCCTGATGCGAGTGAACTATTGATGACTCTCGGCGAGTATGATGTGGCCGGAGATGGACCAGACAGGTTCAACCGGCCTACCGATGTAGCGGTCGCTTCAAACGGGGATTTTTTTGTGTCAGATGGTTACGTGAACACGAGAGTTGCAAAATTTGATCGGACCGGAAAGTTCATCAGGGACTGGGGTAGCGGGGGCACAGGGCCTGGCCAGTTCGACACGGTACACAGTATCACTATCGACTCAAGGGACCGGGTGTTAGTGGCCGACCGTGAAAACAGTCGGGTGCAGATATTTGATCTCGAGGGCAATTTTCTTGAGCAGTGGACTCACCTAGGCACGCCCTACGCTTTATTTCTCACTGAAGACGATCGACTTTTTATCGCTGATGGCGTTAATGCAAAAGTATGGATCGCTGATGCCAGTGATGGGACACTTCTGGATACAATCGAGGGAACGGAAGGTATTCACTGGGTTGCCGTGGACCCGTCAGAAAATGTCTATGCTGCTTCGAATCGAAGCAGCTATTTGCGAAAGTATTCGAAAGTCGGGGCGATGAACTGACAGTTCATTTCCCTGAAGGCTAACAGAGGTAGGACACGAGGAGAGACTTGCTCTGGCGGGAGTGCTGAAAACTCAGCACTCTCCGGCAATCCAACCTGCTTTGTGAAGCTTATGCTGGTCATCCAGCATGCTATTGCGCGCGGGCGCAAGAGAATACAGTTCTCGTTCCGCAAACCTGGGCCGACCAGCCCACTTAAGAATATTGGTCGCCAACATCGTTCTCTCTTTGGAGAAGGGCCATGCGATTTGCATTTATGATTCTTGTCGCTGGGCTTTTGCCTGAAGCGGCATTAAGCCAGGACCTAGAAACTGTATTTCTCGAGGCCCTCACGTGGACCGAGGTCCGTGATGCTCTTGCGGCTGGCACCACTACGGTAATTATCCCGACTGGTGGAACCGAGCAGAACGGACCCCATATGGTACTGGGTAAACACAACTACCTCGTTCAATACAAAGCTGGAGAGGTTGCCCAACGTCTCGGAAATGCACTGGTAGCGCCAGTTATGGCTTATGTCCCAGAAGGTGACGTTGACCCACCTAGCGGACATATGCGTTTTCCCGGCACGATCACGACACCCCCAGAGGTTTTTGAGCAGGTACTAGAGTTCGCGGCCCGGAGCTTAAGGCAGCATGGGTTCCTCGATATCGCCTTTCTCGGTGACAGCGGTGGTAACCAGTCCTCACAAGCAGCTGTGGCTGAGCGACTTAACGAAGAGTGGGCGAACTCATCAGTTCGGGTGCATCACCTTACGGATTACTATCCTGGCCCGGGCGACGCTTGGCTGGTCACTCAGGGCGAACGAGAAGAGGACGTTGGTTCACATGCGGGTATGCACGACACTGCGAGCCTCTTGTTCCTTAATCCGTCCATGCTGCGGCTTGATCAATTGGTTCCTGGGACAGGCAGCAACGGCAACGGTGTCGTTGGTAATCCTGCCCGCTCAACTGCTGCGTATGGTGAGCAGATTCTAGAGATGCAGATCGATGCAGCTGTCAGTCAAATACGGGTAATTCGTGAAACTAGTCGACGATAACGTCAATCCATAAAGCCTTTAAAGAATGCAATACCAAAATCGGACTCAGAGGAGATTGCTATGCGCCCGACTCACGCCCTCACTCTAGCGACGTTTCTCGTATGCGCCGGAGGGGGTTATGCCCAGGAGCCTTATGACCAAACTTTCAGTCCTGATGTCGAAGTACCCGAAGGTTTTAGGGCCAACCGTACTTCTTACTCTGCGATTATGGACGTCTTGGCACCGAGCCGTCCGGAAGTGACCCAGGCCCAGCTCGATCAACTTCGGTCGATTCCACTTGAGGTCATCTTCAGTGCTGTCGGCGAATACCGAACGAATTATGCTAGTGACTTTGCGAACACCCGTCCTGGCGAGCGTTTGGTGGGGCGAGCTTTGACGATGCGGTTTCTACCTCCGAGACCGGATTTGGTGAGAGCTGCAAATGTTCTGGCCGAAGAGGGGAACTGGGATCGTAGATACTACGCACGTGCGGCGGAAGAAGCTGAGCCCGGTGATGTGGTGGTAGCCGAACTGGGGGGCTCGGACGGCCATAATATTTTTGGTGATATGGGAGCTACCGGAATTCAGATGCGTGGGGCGGCTGGCGTCGTAGTCGATGGTGGCATGCGCGATTATACCGGACTCCAAGACAGCCGATTTGAGGGTTTTCCCGTACTGCATCGGTTCTCAGATCCACATACCACTTCTTGGCTTGGTGTGGAATACAACACGCCAGTCCGAATCGGCGGCGTCACCGTAATGCCCGGAGATATTGTGATCGGAGACGATGGCGGGGTGTTTTTCTTCCCACCGGAGCTTCTGGACCAAGTACTTGAGTATGCGGCTGAGAGTGCAGCTCGAGAGGACTTTCAGCTTGAGTTACTGTTGGATAGGCGCTACCGGTTCCGCGATGTGTACCCGCTCTCACCAGAGTTAATGGAGGAATTCGAGCGAACACGCCGTTAAGGTGGAGGATGCTAAACCCTTCTATGTTCTAGGTAGAGTTAGTCCGAATCAGCATTTGAGTCTAGCTCGAGGTAACGGCTCAGGTAGTGGACGCCGACATAGAACGGAAGGGTGTCCACTAGAGCTACGACTATTTTGAAGATGTAGCCTGACGCAATAAAGATCCAAAGCTGAGGCCAGAGCGCAGAGTCGGGATCAATCGGTATTCCACGAGCATAGAAGTGGGTAATGGTGATGACTGCGAAGGAATCCACAAACTGACTGACCACCGTCGAGCCATTGTTGCGGAGCCACAGGTGCCGACCTCCTGTGAGGCGCTTCCAGAAATGAAATAGCGATACGTCGCAAAGTTGTGCCGTCAGATACCCAATCATCGAAGCGACGACAGCGCCCATCGTTAGGAAGCGGATACGGTAGAACGCGAAATCGTAGGCGTCGGTCGGTGGCAAGCCAGTTGAAGGGTCGAACTCGACCGCTGGTGGCAGGGCACCTCCGAGCCAGAGGAATAGAACGACCCAGAGGTTTAGTAGTAAGCCTACCCAGACCAAGAAAGTCGCCCGCTTCTGTCCGTAGAGCTCTGAAATGAAATCAGTGCAGAGGAAGGTCACGGGATACGGCAGGACACCTATCGCGAGAGCCACAGGAATACGCAGACCGAAAAGCTCAAAAGACAGGTCGATGAAACGCGAAGTACCCATGATGTTCAGCATCGTCATCGAGCCGAGGAAGAGGCCTGCCAGAACTAAGAAGACGCGTTCTCTCCGCGCGTGTAGCTCAGAAGCTTCGATCGGGTGTAGGGTGCTCACTGAGGGCGTCATGAGTTCATTATTGGACTACCGCATCACGTCCACGAACTTCTGGACCCGCTTCCCTTCGTATGTCTCCCCGATAAAGAGGCTGCCCTCGGAGTCTACCGCGAGATTATGTGCTCCGTAGAACTGCCCGGCCCAACGGCCTGCAGTGCCAAATGTGCTGACGACCTCAAGTGATTCTCTGAGCAAAATTCGAATCCGTTGGTTGGTCCCGTCGGGAACGAACAAGTAGGTCTGCTCCGAATCAACTGAGAAGCCGACATCCCATGCCGACCCACTGCCAAGTGTGTTCTTTGCGATGAAGACCTCATCAACGAACGTGCCGTCTTTATGGAAAACTTGGAGACGATCGTTTGTCCGGTCGGCGACGTATACGAGGCCGTCGTTGGCGATACGTACGGCATGCACAATCCGAAACTGGGGCGGTGGTGGGCCGTCCGGATCGTACTGACTGGGCGCGTTCTCGTGCTGGACAGCGCCACTGAAGGGGGGCGGGAGATTTTCTCCCAACTGTTCGAAGTACCCGTCGTCAGGCTGGCGTCCGTAAGCCCCCCAGTGCCGTTTGTAGGCTCCTGTCTCAGCGTCGAATACGATTACGCGATGGTTGACGTATCCGTCGGCTACGTAGAGTTCATTGGCCTCTTCATCGACGACCATATTTGCCGCGCCACCGAGGTTGGCAGTCTCATTGCTACCGCCGTTTCTACCCTGACGCCCGATTTGCATAAGGAATTCCCCCTGTCGAGAAAACTTCAAGACCTGGGCGTCACTCTCCGCACCTCCTCCTAGCCATACGTTGTCACGAGCATCGACGTAGATACCGTGCTCAAGGTCGGGCCACTCGTATCCCGGCCCTGGACCGCCCCACGCGGCGACCACGTCCCCTGTTGTACTGAATTCGAGTACCGGCGGGGCTGCGACCCACTCTGATCTGAGTTCGTTCGGCTGCAGCGTCGAAGGCCGGTGAACAATCCACACGTGGTCGCGTGAGTCTACGGCTACGCCCGCGACCGCTCCGATGATCCACTGATTGGGGAGCTGGTTTGGCCAGAGAGGGTCGACCTCAAATTGAGGGATGTTTTCTCCTCGCTGCGTGGTCGAGTCGACCTCTGTAGGCCGGCAACCGAGTGCCGTGACTATCAAAGTGGTGGCCAGGAATAGAAGGACTCGCATCTCGGGTTTCATCAGTTGGTCCGACATGCGAGCGTGGACAATGAGATCAGGTTTGCCACCTCTAGATCAGGCGTGGCAGTCGCAGGATTCGTCGCACCATGTCCCTGCTTCTCCTTTCGTCGATTGATCCACACGTTTCGCAGGCCAAGCATAGATGCCGGTGCTATGTCATGGTATAAGCTCTGGGCTACATGCAGGATTCCATCTGGCCCGTGCCCCAATCGCTCAAAAGCTACGTGGAAATTCTTCAACGAGGGCTTGTAGGATCCAACCTGCTCAGCTGTCACGACCTCATCAAATTCGATCCCGAGGCGAACCGTGCTAGCCCGGAAAAGGTCGTCATCGATATTTGAAATTATGGCAAGACGGTACCTTTCGCCTAAACTCCCTAGGGCCACGACCGTATCTTCGAAAGGCTCCCAGTCACTGATGGATTTTGCTAGGGCTGCGCGTTCTGTAGCTGAAGGTGTGAACTCTAATGCCTCTCCGAATCCATCAACCACCATGGCTAAGACATCTCTATATGGCCGATATGTGGTTGCTTCAATTTGGGATTCGAGGGTGCCAAACAGAGCTAAGATCTCCTCATCCGAAGTATTCTTTCCATGCTCGGCCAAAATAGTTCGCATGGCGTTCAGGATACCCGTTTCCCAATCAATTAGCGTTCCGTAGCAGTCAAACGTCAGGACTCGGAAAGCATCGAAATCCATCCAAACTATCCTTGCTTGCTGTGGAAGACCCTAGTTAGCCCGACCCTTTGTGATCGAACGCTGGTCCCTCTCATCCTGCGAAGGAGCCTCAATTGCCGGTTTGCTTGAGTGGTCGCGCAGCCCGTGCGATTGCAACAAGTCCCCAGGCTAGGGCCGCAGCAACACCGAGGTCAATGATACCTCGCCAAGGTACAGGCAAGCGGCCGACCAGGACGACTGCCCCTAAAATGGCTAATACCAGACTCCAACTCCGGATCATTTCCCTTTTGCCTGCGCCTACGAGGGACATGCCGTAAAGGGGTGCGACCCAGCGGTAGAACGGTTTGCACTCAAGCGCTAGTTCATTAGCTCGGTGTATCAATCGCGGTACCCAGCGACGTTCGAGCGCCAAAACGCCTTCGCCGTACCCAAACACAAACAAGGACAAGGCGAGTATTCCCCACTGGAAGGGTGTGAGTCCGGCGGTCAAGGTATCGATCCCGCGAGACCCAAGTCGCTGGATTGCAAAAAAGAAAAGCAGGGCGACGCCAATCAGCGCCCATGCACGAGCGAGCCTACCCATTGGGCCCTACCGTTTCAAGTCTTCGGTTGGGCATGCCGGAGACACTCGTGAGTTTCTGTGCTAGTTGAGTAGCCTCAGAGAGGCGACCTGGCAGCCCAGGCCTAGAATGCCAACCTCCCGCGACGAACAATCCATCGGGAAGCATCAGTCCTGCGAGAGCCTGCCATGTAATATCCCAAGCAGGCATTCGGAAATGTTCCGTCGAAAGTACCCGCGCCTCATAAGTGGTGGTCAAAAGGAACTGCTCCACAGCTAGTTTGCCAATTGCGTCCTCGTCCATCGCCCCAATCTGTGGATGTAGAGCACCGCCAAGGAACGCAGTGTATACGCCTGTGCGGCCGAATAGACAGTCGTTGAAGGTCACTCCACGAAGAGCCATGGCAGGCTTCGAAAAAGCCACTTGAAAACCCATCCCTCTCAGTTCTGTTTCGGCTTCTAGATGCACGATCGCAAGGGGGTTATGGTGCAACTGATCAATCAAGACAGAGGCTTTGGGCTCGGAGGAGCGTAGCACATTAGCGGCACCCTGAGCGTTGGTGGCAACGACGACGGCTGAGGCTTCTACAGGTGTCCCGTTATGGAAATGGACTCGCCAACCCCAACCAGATTTTTCCAGGTGTGATACAGAGGTCTCCAAGTGGAGCCGGTCTCCTAAGGTCGACGCAAGAGCGAGTGGAAGAGTCTGCATACCTTTACGGAATGAGCATGCTGGAGCAGGAGAGATTCGACCACCTGTTCGCAGAAGTCGCAGTATAAGGCTCCTGTTAACCCCGGCCTGTTTTAACAGTGGATTAAGTGAGGTTTCGACGTCCATGTCTGCCGGATCAGAGCCGTAGAGGCCCCCAAAAAGGGGTCCGACTACGGTCTGATAGATTTCTCGACCGAGTTTTCTGGCGAAATACGTGGCGACGCGCTCACCTCGGCAGGGGCCTCTCGTCAGGGGTTCGAGTAAGAGACGAAGCTTTGCCGGCGAGCCCACAACGTCCGAACTCATGAGCTTTCGCAAGGAGAATGGAACGGCTCGTAGTCGTCCGTCACGGTAAATAAGGAGATCGAGGTCAGACGGTGCTAAGATGACCTCCTGCTCCAAGCTAAGCTTCTTGACGAGGTTTCTAAGCGTCGGAGTGAGCCGGGCCCGCTGTGGTCCCCATTCAAGCAGGTGACCGTCGACCTCGCCGCTTCGGATAACTCCACCTACTCTGTCAGTTGCCTCAAACACCGTGTAATCAACTCCTTGGCGCTCGAGTTCAAGCGCCAAGGTCAATCCGGTAATGCCACCCCCAATGATGGCAATCACAAGTCCTTAACGCTCTCGGTATATGGGCTGAGAGGGAGTTCTCTGTGACCGTTTGTGCACCATATATCCGGATTTGCAGCGCAACGACATGGACTTAATCCAAAATTAGCCCTCTCTTCTTCCTGAGTA
>CEUS01007237.1_pt1 | contig 11200 bp, 10 predicted proteins | sample 427031 | NCBI WGS metagenome assembly CEUS01 (sample SAMEA2622837, study PRJEB7988) | marine metagenome | biome: marine biome (ENVO:00000447); feature: marine epipelagic mixed layer (ENVO:xxxxxxxxx); material: "saline water (ENVO:00002010), including plankton (ENVO:xxxxxxxx)" | depth 140 m | reverse complement strand
AAGAGTTCTGGAGGTATTATTATTCCTGATACTGCAAAAGAAAAACCCCAAAAAGGTAAAGTTGTTGCTTCTGGATCAGGTAGAGTTAATGACGATGGAAAAACAATCCCGCTATCAGTAAAAAATGGTGATGAAGTCATTTATTCTAAATATGCAGGAACAGAATATTCTGAGGGTGGAAAAGAATATTTAATAGTTAGAGAAAGTGACATTTTAGCTATTGTTGGATAAGCAATTTCTAAAAATCTAAAAAAAACAAATTAGTAAACGGAGAGAAAAATGCCGGCAAAAGATTTAAAATTTGGAGCAGATGCAAGGTCTAGACTTAAAAGTGGTATAGATATTCTTGCAGATACTGTAAAAGTAACACTCGGGCCAAGGGGAAGAAACATAATTGTTGACAAAAAGTTTGGTCCTCCTCAAGTTAATTCAGATGGTGTAACAATAGCTAAAGAAATTGACTTAGAAGATTCATTTGAGAATATGGGAGCTCAGCTTCTAAAAGAAGCATCAAAAAATACAAATGATGATGCTGGTGACGGAACAACTACAAGTACAGTTTTAGCTCAAGCTATAATTGCTGAAGGTTTCAAAGTTGTTGCTGCTGGAGCCGATCCTATGGCTATAAAAAGGGGAATAGACAAAGCTATACAAAGTGTCAGAGATTCCATTGCTGATCAATCTACACCTGTTTCAGGAAAAGAACAAATTGCTAATGTAGCCAAACTATCTTCTCATGATGATGAAATGGGAAATCTTATTGCAGATGTAATGGATAAAGTAGGTAAAGATGGTGTAATCACAGTTGATGAATCAAAAACTCTTGATTATGAAACGGATTTTGTAGAAGGAATGCAAATTGATAGAGGTTTTTTATCTCCTTATTTTGTAACTTCTCCAGATACACAAGAAGCTGTTCTTGAAAACCCATATATCTTAATTACTGATGGAAAAATATCTGCCGTTTCAGATCTTGTTCCAGTATTAGAAAAGGTATTACAAGCAAAAAAACCTATGTTAGTAATTGCTGAAGACGTAGAAGGCGAAGCTCTTGCAACACTAGTTGTAAACAAGTTAAGAGGTACTATAAACGTAGCTGCAATAAAGGCTCCAGGATTTGGAGATAGAAGAAAAGCTATGTTGCAGGATATTGCAATACTAACAGGAGGAAATGTTGTTTCCGAAGAAGTTGGTAGAAAACTAGATTCTGCTACATTAGAAGACTTAGGAAAATGTGCAAGAGTAGTAGTAAAAAAAGATGATACAACTTTTGTTGATGGAGAAGGTGCAAAAGCTGAAATTGAAGGAAGAATGAAAGAAATTGGTAGTCAAATTGAAGAAACAACATCAGACTACGATAGAGAAAAGCTTCAAGAAAGATTAGCTAAGCTATCAGGTGGTGTCGCTATACTAAGAGTTGGTGCTGCTACTGAAATAGAAATGAAAGAAAAAAAACAAAGAGTAGAAGATGCTCTTTCAGCTACAAGAGCTGCAGTTGAATCTGGTATTGTACCAGGAGGAGGAACTGTTCTTATTAAGGCTTCAACAGCTCTTGGTAAGTTAAAGCTTAAAGACCCCGATGAAAATACTGGAGTTGAAATAATCAAAAAAGCTTTGTTAGAACCAATAAGGGTTATTGCAGAAAATTCAGGTTTTGAAGGCGCTGTAATACTTGAAAAGATTTCTACAAGTAAGCAAGAAAACTATGGATTTGATGCTCAATCTGATAAATATGGCAACATGATAACAATGGGTATTGTTGATCCAGCAAAAGTTACAAGAGCTGCGGTTGAAAACGCTGCTTCTGTTGCAGGTATGATACTTACTACAGAAGCTCTAATAACTGATGTTCCTGAGCCTGAAGCTCCTATGCCTGGTGGAATGCCTGGAGGTGGTATGGGTGGCATGGATATGGGAATGTAAGTTTCTGAAATAATTTAAATAAAAAGAGTCACTTGAAAGTGACTCTTTTTATTTAACTATTCATACTATCGTATAACTTAGTCAATGATTCTATCCAAGCTTTTTGCACATCTGGCTCCCAGGAAGGATCAAAGTCTGGATATTTGTCTAAGATAATCTTGACTAAATTTAAATTTTTTTCAACTGGATTTTTTTTAGTTGGTAGATTTGTCACATTTGATTTTATAGATGATTTAGATTTTTCATTAGATGAAGTATTGTGTCTTCGAGCTAAAATATGTGAAGATAGTTGAATTTCTGAAAACTTTGCAGCTTGAATAAAAAAAGATTCACATTTAACTAAAACTCCTTCTTTAGTTCCAAATTTTCTAAAACCTTCTCTCAATTGGGACCTAGTAGCATTTTCAAGATCTAAATCAAAAATATGCTCATAAAATCTAAATAGCAATTTTCTCATAATTTTTTTCTGTAACGAAGAATCCCTTGAAACCAAATGCTTAAAATCATCTGAAGGAATACCATTTATATCTATAAGTTCAAAAAACTTTATAGCAGTCATTAATTGCGTACCATTAGAACCAGAAAATCTATTAAGCCATACGCTTCTATCAATTCTACTTGGCATGCCTTCAGATAAAAATTCCAAAAAAGTTTGGAATGTCTTGAATGCTACGTATGGGGGAATATTATTTTTTACAATTTTCATGTATTCCAGTTCAATCTTACAATGTACTAATCATTATATTTAAAAAATTCTAAACAAAAAGGGTTTTAAGAATGATTATTTCCCAGCTAGGACAATTTTTGAAATTAGAATTTAGAATCAAGAAAATTAAGTTATAAATAAAAAAATTGGGGCAAATAATGAAAATAGAAACAAACTTAATTAAAATACAGCCTGATCATCCTGTGTTTAGACATGAACCTGTAAAAAATCTATTAAATAAAAGAAACTCATCTCAACAAAAACCAATTGTAGTTAAAGATAAGAATGGTTTTCTGTTATTCAGTGGAGAAAAGGTCTATAGAAATGCAATTAAAAATAATAAATCAAAAATTGACTGCAATATTAAAGAGAAAATAAAAGATATATCATCAATAAATTTGTCAGAAATATATTTTTCTGGCCTAAAAACCCCTACTGAAATTGCTAAAGAATTTATCAATTTCAGAAAATCACATAATATTTCACAACAAGAATTGAGTAGAAGGACAGGGATAACTCCAGGAACAATACATCATTATGAGTCATTAATAAAAAAATTAAATCCCCTATTACTAAAAGCTCTAGATAAAGGAGAGCTTACTTTTAAAGAAGCAAGGTGCATAGCAGATATTGATGACTTTGAACTACAGTATGAAATTTCTAAGCCATTTATATCAGGAGAGGTATCTAGTGTTTATGTGGAAAAAATCATAGGAAATATAAAGAAAAACCCTAAAACTCCAATTGAAAAGATATTTAAATCTGTAATAAACGGAAACGAAATTAAGCCCGCGGTAAAGAAAGAAAAGGAAATTATAAAGAGTGATTCAAAAGGACTTTCTATTGAAGAAAAAATTCTGCATTTTGCTATAGAGTTAGATTCTGTAAAAGAGGAAGAAATACCTGAATACAGAAGACTAAGGGTTATATCGACTTTAAAAATATTAGACTCAAAGATAAAATCAACCTTAAATCATATGAATAGTTCTTTTGTAGAAAAAACAAAAGTCTATATCAATAGTAAGTAAAGAGGGAATTATGTTAGAAAGATTTCATGTTTCAGATGAAGATGCTGTAAGAATCAATCATAAAAAAATGCACTCTGTAACAAAGCAAGTTTTTATGAAGATGGGATTATCAGACGAAAACGCTGCACTTTCAGCTGATGTATTAATCTATGCGGACCTTAATGGTGTTGATACACATGGAGTATCAAATATGCTTAGATCTTATGTTAGGATGTACCAATTAGAAAAAATTAACCCTCGGCCGGATATAAAAATTGTTAAAGAATCAATTTCTACAGCTGCTTTAGATGGGGATAAAGGACTTGGTTTACACACAGCTCCATATGCCATGAAGTTAGCTATAAATAAGGCAAAAGAAGCTGGTGTGGGTATTGTTACTCTAAATAATGCTGGGCACCTGGGAGCTGCAGGCTTTCATGCTAAATTGGCTGTTGATGAGGATATGATTGGTGTTTGCATGAGCGGAGGTGGTGGTTTTGCTATGCTTCCTACATTTGGAGCTGAACCTAGATTTGGAACCCAACCAATCGCATGGGCAGCGCCTGCTGAAAAAGAAGCATATTTTATGTTTGATGCAGCAATGACTCAAATAGCTGGAAATAAAATCAAATTACTAGAGAGACTAGAGACTCCTGTTGCTTCAAATTGGCTTGCAAATGAAGATGGATCTCCTATAAATGATGAAAAATTGCTCTCTAAAGAAGATTTTCATGAAGATGGTAGATTAAAAAATCTCCATATGCTTCCTTTGGGGGGCGAAAGAGAAAATGGTTCTCATAAAGGTTATGGCTTTGCAGCGATAGTTGATATTATGTGCTCTATGCTAGGAGGTGCACAAGCAGGATTTTTGGGAGGAAGTGGACATTATTTTGCAGCATATAATATAGATTCTTTTAGTGATAAAAAAACTTTTAAGATAAATATGGATGATTTCTTAAGAGGTTTGAAAGAAACTCCACCAGCTCCTGGTCACGATAGAGTTTTATATCCAGGATTAGCTGAGTTTGAATCTAGAAATGATAGAAGCGAAAATGGAATTCCGTACCATCCAGAAGTAATTGAATGGTTTGAGTCTATAACATCAGAACTAGAAATAAAATTAGACTGGTAACGTTAGAAGTGAATAGCTTCATTGTTGGTATTAGCAGCAGCCTCTTTTATTACCTCTGACAGAGTCGGGTGAGCATGAGTTAGTCTGTGTAGTTCTTCGTTGGTTCCTTCAAGATACTTTAGCATGCCAATTTCTCCGATCATTTCAGTGGCCTCAGCACCTATAATATGTGCACCCAATATCTCGCCTGTATCAGAATCAGAAATGATTTTAGCAAATCCATTGGAGTTATTAATTGCTATAGATTTTCCTGCAACTTGAAAGGGTACCTTTCCAACTGAGTAATTTAGACTTTGCTCTTTTGCTTGATCTTCTGTGATCCCTATACTGGCAATTTGTGGTGAACAATAAGTACATCTAGGCATGCTAGTATAATCACTTATTCCTTGAACTTCTAACCCCTTAATTGTTTCTGCAGCAACGATTCCTTGGTCAAATGCAACATGAGCTAGAGGAAGCTTTCCTGTAACATCTCCTATCGCATAAATTCCATTTATATTAGTTCTCATAAAATCATCAACAACTATAAAGCTGTTATTATCTATTTCAACTCCAGCATTACTTAGACCTAATTGATCGCTATTAGGTTGTATTCCAACTCCCAGCATTACTTTTTCAAAGTCTTTAGAAAAAGACTCTCCGTTTGATTCATAGTCTAGAGTAACAGATTTACTATTTTTGGTTACATTTTTAATATTAGAAGATGTAAAAGATTGAATCCCTTGTTTTTTAAATTGCCGTTCTAGCTCTTTAGAAATATCAGAATCTTCTTTTGGAACCAACCTGTCCATAATTTCAAAAAGTGAAACTTCTACACCATACGCATTAAGGAAATAAGCAAATTCACAACCTATAGCTGAAGCGCCAATTATTGCAATAGATTTTGGTTTAGATTTTAATTCTAGGGCCTCTCTAGATGTAATTATAAGTTCTTTATCTATTTCTAAGTTAGGTAGAGATCTTGGCCTTGCTCCAGTCGCTATTATTATATTGCTTGCAGTGTATACTTCATTGGCAACTTCAACTTTAGAAGAAGAGTGTAATTTAGCAGCGCCATTAATAAGTTCGATATTGTTTTTTTTGATTAAGTAACCTATACCTTGTGTTAATTTTGATGAAACTTCTCTTGATCTTTCTATCGCTTTAGAAATATCTGCTTTAAATTCTTTGAAAGAAAAACCCCATTCTTCAGGATTTTTTAATTCATTTAGAAGTTCAGCATTCTTAAGGAGAGACTTAGACGGTATACAACCCCAATTCAAGCAAACTCCACCTAAACCTCCTATACCTGAACCATCATCTTTTTCTATCAAACCGACTTTTAATCCAAGCTGAGATGCTCTAATTGCAGAATGGTAACCCCCTGGTCCTGCCCCAATAACTATTAAATCAAAATTTTTTTCTGACATAAAAAATCTTCCTCAAATATTTTAATATTAAAATTATTCTACTCTAAAGAAATTATAAAGCTTCCGTATAACTACCCCAAAAATCAATCCAAATATAAAAAAAAGTAAAGTAACAATAACAACCAGTAAAATAACAGGAATAGGATTTGCTGGACAAGTTGTAGAAGCTGGACAAATATAAATATAACTTATCAAAGAGTAAATAATCGAAAAAATAAAACCCAAAATTGTAAATGAAATTGAAGAATAATAAATTGTTTTTGGAAGTTTATTAAATTTGATCATTTTTTTCTAACTAAATGAAGAATAATTATTATATAAATATACCATTATAAGAAATTTTTATGAGTAAAATATCTAAACCCTTTTCAGGCCTATCATTAGTAATTGGCTTATCTCTTGGACATGGAATTAAACATTTTGGACAAGGAGCCCTAACGGTAATTGGTCCTTTGCTAAAAACTTCAATGGGACTATCGGAAGTTTCCTATGCATTAATCTTTTCTTCGATGAACGTTTCTAGTGGGTTATCAAATATACCAGCAGGAATACTATCTGACATGTACAGAAAAAAAATAGCTTGGTTTCTTGCTATTTCTATGTTTACCATTTCTATTGGGTATCTAATGATTGGAATAACTAAAATTTATATTCTAATATTACTTGGAGTCATACTAATTGGTTTTGGAACGAGTTTTTGGCATGCTCCTGCTTTCGGTACACTTGCAGCAAGATATCCCGAAAGAAAAGGTTTTGCTTTATCAATGCATCTTACAGGTGCGCAAATAGGTAATACAATTGGACCGCCTATAATTGGTGGATTGATCTCAGGAGTTACTCTTGGATCAATCATAAAGTTCTCAGGCTTTGGATGGGAAAATGTTGCTATCATGATCGTTATTCCTATGATTATAACAGGGGTTCTTGTACTAACTATGTTTAAGTCTGCAGGTTCAGAATCAACATCAAACTGGTCATTTGAAGAGTACTGGGACAGAACTAAAACATTATTAGCAGACAAAATTATTCTTGGATTGATCGTTTTAGGAGCAATGAGAGCAAGCATTCATACATCTTTTCAGTTATGGCTGGCTGTTTATCTGAAGGAAGAACTTGATTACTCTGCTTGGGTTATTGGTTGGCATATAGCTCTTATTACTGCAGCTGGAATAATTTCAACACCAATAATGGGAATTTTGTCTGATAGATTTGGAAGAAAGCCTGTAATACAAGTTTCTATGACATTGATGGCAATATATTTATTTTTGTTTCTAATTTTTGATGAAGGTATTGGCCTTGTAATTCTAATTGGATTGTTGGGTATGTTTTTTTTCTCAGTCATGCCTATAGTAACAGCCGCAACTATGGATAGAGTCCCAAAAGGAAGCGAAGGAAGCGGAACTGCTTTAAATTTTATAGGAATGTCATTGATAGGATTTATGGCTCCTGTTATATCGGGAATTATTTATAGGACTTATAATTTTGAAGGGATAGCCATTTTCTCTGGAATAATTGCAATATCTGGGATTTTGTTATGCACATTCTTACCTATGAAAAAAATCAATTAACATTCGAAAGAAATTTTTCAGAATTAATTAAAGATTGAGTTATTGTTTGTATATATTTCTTTGTAACTTCTTTGATTTTAACTAAATTTTGATCCTTAAAATTAATACTTTTTACATCAGGCCAATTTTTTTTTGACAAAAACCTCATTGCCTTGATTGAATTTTTATCTACAAGTATGTAGCTATCTGTTTCAGTAGAATATTTTTTATCAACAAGACCTCCGTTTACGGATGAAAAAAGATGGTCTCCTTCGTGAAGTAAATTTCCACTAATTTGACAATTATATAAATCGGGTAAAAAGCCTGAAAATGAAAGAAGTTTTATCTCAAACCACCTCATAAGAAGTTCGTTTTTTTTCTGAAAAATTTGATCAAGTGTATAAGACAAATGATAATATAATTCACTATCAGGATTATTCTCTACAGAAAATTTTTCAGTTAACTCTAAAAAATAAAATCCTACAGAAATCAAAGAAAGATCATTTTTTATTACTGAATAGTTTTCTATTGTTTCTACTTGTGAAAGATTACTCAGGTTTTCTCCGACAGATATATAAGCATTAACCTTTGAAAGTATATCAAGGTGCCCCCCCATTCTAGATTTAGGTTTACGAACCCCCTTTGCAACTACACGAATAATACCATTATTTGAAGTTAAAATTGTGAAGATTCTATCGGCATCTCCAAAATCAAAGGATTTGAGAACAATAGCTTCTGTTTGAATAAATTTTTTTCTTTTCTTAAAGGATTTCATTAATATTAATTCTAGACCCTAAAGCATGTGTGATTGTAGTCTCATCTGCATACTCTATATCAGATCCTGAAGGCATGCCTCTAGCCAATCTAGTTACTTTTATCTCTTTTTTTATTTCTGAAATCTGCTGATTGATATACATCGCAGTTGCTTCTCCTTCAAGATTTAAGTTTGTTGCTATAACAACTTCAGTCACAGAACTGTCTTTTTGAATTCTATTTAGCAATTCTCTTATTCGAATCTCTTCAGGGCCAATTCCATTTGCAGGAGACAGAGATCCATGTAAAACATGAAACATACCCTTATATGCACCTGATTTTTCTAAAACATAAACATCCATTGCTTCTTCAACAACACAGATTATAGAGTTATCTCTATTTTCATCTGTACAAACATTGCAGGTTGTTTTTTCAGATATATTTTGACAAAGCTGACAAAATATAATTTTATTTTTAATATCTAGAAGAGATTCAGATATACTTTTTACTTGCTCTTCAGGCATCTTAAGTGTTGCAAAAGCTAATCTTTGCGCTGTTTTGGGTCCTATAGAAGGGAGTAGCCTAAATGAATCTATCAAGTCATTTAAAGCTTCAGGTATAAATGGTGATCTGTCTAATGGGACCATGCTATAAACCAGGGATATTTAACCCACCTGTAACCTCAGACATTATTTTTTTTGAAGCTTTTTCTGCTTCTTTTATTCCTTCATTTAAGGCTTTAGCAAGATTTTTTTCTAGGTCTTTGGAAGAAACTTGACTCAAGAATTCGTCATTTATTTTTATTGATTTTACTTTCGATGTACCTTGAATTGCAATCTCAATATTACCATCTTTAGATGTAGCAATAGTCTCCAGTTTATCTATTTTTTTCTTCAAGCCATTCATCTGTTTCATTAGACTTCCTGCTTGTTTTAATTTGTCCATATTGAACATTTGTTATCCTTCCTTTTCTTCTTCAACTTTGGCTCCCATGGCTAAAGCAGATTTTACAATTTCATTTTCCAACAAGTTCGTTTTTATGTTATTTTTTTGCTCTTCGTCTGGCTCTTCTAAAACTAATTTTATTCCTTCTCCATAAATTTCTGTAACTGACTTTCTCACAGCCTCACGAACTAAATCAATTTGCCATTCAGCCTGAAAATGATCATGTAAGGATTTACTCTTAAACTTTAAGACTAACTTATCCTCAATTTTTTTTGGAATCTCAACATTTCTAAGCAGTGCTCCTAAAACCATCTTTCCAAACTTAGCTCTACGTAAATCAAAAAGCACTTTCTCCCAATCCAATTTTTCCTTTGAATCATTTTGAGGCTGTGGAGGAGAGGTTGAAATCAAATTATTAGAAGGCTGAACAACTGGCTTGGATTCAGGTTTAGTCAATTCAGTATTATCACTATTAGAATTTTTATCCTGGTCTTGAGTTTTATATTTAAAAGACTCTTTTTTTTGCACCGATGGGATAGGTTTAGTATCAATTTGAACATCAGCTTCTTTTTTTGATTCTAGAGGCATTCTTTCTTCAAACATATAGGTCAAATGAATCAAAGATGAATCAAGCAAAGAATCAAAATACTCTGTTCTAATTGATATCATCTCAATGAATTTCTCTAAAATCAAGATAAGTTTTTTGGGTTCAGTCGATTGAAATGTATCAGCTGTCTTATTAATAAAATCAGAGGAATAACCTTGAATTTCACTAACTCCATTCGATGTAAAGACTCCTAATCTTAAGACATCAACAATAGAATTTGATAAAGACTTAAAATCTACCCCTCTCAATCTCAGCTCTTGTAATTTTTCTAACAAAGATTGTTTTTCATTATCTAATATTAGAGATAGCAATTCCAAAGATAAATTTTCATCTATTATTCCAAACAAATCTCTGGCATTCTCAATCGTTATCTCATCAAACGCAGTAGAAAGCTGTTCAAGTAAATTACATGCATCTCTCAAGGAGCCAGATGCATTATCAGCTATAAACCAGAGTATATCTTCTTTACATTTTATTTCTTCATTTTCAGAAATTGATTTTAATCTCTTTACTACTTCGGAGTTTGAAACATTTCTGAAATCAAACCTTTGGCATCTTGAAATAATAGTTTCAGGGAGTTTTTGGTATTCAGTAGTTGCAAGTATCATTATTACTTGAGGAGGAGGTTCTTCTAAAGTTTTCAACAATGCGTTGAAAGCCTCATTTGTCAACATGTGTACCTCATCTATGATGTACACTTTATATTTTCCAACAGAAGGCATAAATTGCACGTTATCTAACAAAGAACGGATATCGTCAATCCTTCTATTTGAAGCAGCATCAATCTCAATCAAATCTAAAAATTTTCCTGAATCAATTTCTTCAGAAATATTAGAGTCTAAGAGAGGTTCCCCTTTATTATCTACTCCTAAATTAAGAGCTTTCGCCAATATTCTAGCAGTTGAAGTTTTCCCAACACCTCTTGGACCAGTAAATAAATATGCATGAGCATTTCTGTCTTTGAGTAAAGAGTTTTTTAGAGTAGTTGTTATATGATCTTGACCCATTACATCAGAAAAATTTTTGGGTCTCCATTTTTGATATAAAACTTCTCTTTTAAAACTCATAATTTACTCAGAAATAACCTTATTTAATATTTTCTCAGTTTTGGAGAACATAATTTTTTCTTCCAAAATTTCTTCATGATTATATCCTAAAAGATGAAGAGCTC
>CEUS01045684.1_pt1 | contig 11201 bp, 7 predicted proteins | sample 427031 | NCBI WGS metagenome assembly CEUS01 (sample SAMEA2622837, study PRJEB7988) | marine metagenome | biome: marine biome (ENVO:00000447); feature: marine epipelagic mixed layer (ENVO:xxxxxxxxx); material: "saline water (ENVO:00002010), including plankton (ENVO:xxxxxxxx)" | depth 140 m | reverse complement strand
TCCGGTTACCGCGTGACCGTCATCGGAGACCAACCCAGGTAGTCCTCCTTACCAGCACTGTAGAGCCTTAGCTGCTCAATCGCTGGGCTTGATCGGAACTACCACGTATCTTGCGATCAAGCATCGCAGACAGCGTTGTGACCAGATTCATGCACCAAGGGATTAGCAATGAAGCAAGCAAGCTTCCTAGCTATGGCATTCACGATTGGCCTTGGCGCTGTAACAACCCTACCTGCACAGGAAAGCAGCCAGAGGCGATAGTTCTGAATAGAGAGTTTCTCCCAAAGACATGACCTCATGACAGATAACGGAAACAGAACTGGCATCTTCACTGAACTCAGAGAGCGCCAGGTTTTCAAGGTTAGCGCGATTTATGCCGTTGTCGCTTGGGTAGTGGTCCAGGTTTGTGAGATTGTATTTGAGACCTTCGCCATCCCGACAAGCCTCCTTCGGGGCGTCATAGTTCTAGCTGTCATAGGCTTCCCCGTGGCAGTCGCTCTGGCTTGGATTTTCGATCTAACCCCTCAAGGGATTCAACGAACAAGTACCAGGAAGTCAGCCAGAGGCCAGACAGCACCCGAGGGGAGCATCGCAGTCCTCCCCTTCCTAAATCTCTCTGACGATCCATCACAGGATCATTTCGTTATCGGTATCTGCGAGGACTTGCTGACCGGTCTCCAGAACCACCCACAACTCTCTGTAGTCTCGCGCAACTCTTCATTCGTCTATAAGGATCAATCGGTTGACGTTCGTCAGGTAGGTGAGGACCTGAACGTGCGCTATGTATTGGAGGGCAGTGTACGAAAGGTCGAGAATAGAGTCCGTGTAACTGCGCAGTTAATCAACGCGGCCACAGACCACCATATGTGGGCTCAAAATTACGACCGAGAACTATCGGACATCTTCGCTTTGCAAGATGAGATCACCCGAGAGATCTCTGCAACGATCGCGGCACAGTTAGAGGCTGACACCTCAGACGAAGCCACACCCGATGCTGTATCCAGAGTGTCAGCCTCGGGGGGCCGAAAGCGACTCGTATGGGCCACCGTCAGTGTGGCTGCGCTTGCTCTTACGGGTTATTTGGGAGGCGTTTATCTATGGGTAAACCGAACAGCTCTACCAGAATTGAGTGAAGCGGTTTCAGGCGATGATAACCTCGGCGCATGGCGAGTAGCAGACAGAATTCGTGGGGTTTTTCCTCTATTTGATATTATCCCCAACGAACTCAAAACATTCGAAGCCCCACCGATCTTACTCGAAACGAATCCGGCAGGTGCGGAAGTCCACTGGCGGGGATATGAGGACATAGAAGCACCCTGGATTTCCCTGGGCCAGACACCCATTCAAGGGGTTTCACTCCCGGCCACTAGGCTGTCGGTCAGAATTGAGATGGAAGGCTATGCCCCACTATTTCTAAACGATGCGAACCCCAGCCTTCAATTCTCCAATGTCCCCCCTGATTTTAGCGGCTTGTTTGGAGGGGAACAGGCGGCTTTTGACCTTGTTCCAGAGGAAGACGTACCAGCAGAGATGGTCTACGTACCTGCCGGCCAATTCGTCCCTGCAATACTCGGATCCGGCGTAAGCGCCATTCCAGTTGAAGCCTTCTTGATTGACAAATCGGAAGTATCGAATCTCGAGTTCAAGGAGTTCGTTGATGCAGGAGGGTATTCAAATCCTTCTTTGTGGTCGAATCTTGAGTTCAACTTCGAAGGGGAGTTAGTGGACTGGGAGGATGCCTCAAATCTGATGGTTGACGCCACGGGTCAACCAGGACCGGCGACCTGGGAATTCGGTTCATACAAACCTGGTACAGATGATCACCCGGTGACCGGAATCTCGTGGTATGAGGCAACCGCATACGCGCAATTTAGAGGAAAATCTTTACCAACCCTCACACACTGGGCTAGGGCGGCTTACCCACCCTCTGAGATCGCTGCTTCGCTGATGCCAAGTCTTGTAGGCACAAGCAACTTCGACAGGGAGGCACTGCACCCTGTCGGTTCTGAACAGGGTGGTGGCGCATACGGCAGCATCCATCAAACTGGTAACGCACGTGAGTGGATCTTGAATGAATGGGGACAAGGGGGTATGACGTTAGGGGGGTCCTATCGTGAACCCACATATTGGGCGACCCAACGCGTGGCCCAGCCTCACTTCAGTCGTTCCGACTTAAACGGTGTCCGCTTAGTTAAGCTGCTGGATCCCCAAGATGCAGCATCGTTCTCAGACCCAATCCCAAGGACAACGGCATCCAATATCCCCACTGAGCCGATGTCGGATGAGACCTACGAGGTGATTTCTGCTCAGTTCGCCTACAGTCCAGCCAACCTGGAGCCAGAAATTATTGCGGTCGATGATTCTGATAACCAGTGGATCAGGGAGACGGTGCGGATCAATACCGGCTACAGCACTGAACCCATGGAATTTCTGATCTACGTACCGAAGGGTTTCGATCCTCCATATCAGCCAGTGATGTTTTCCCCTGGGTCCAATGCCTACAGCATCCTGACACCGCTGACTGACTTCGATCCCGCGGTTTACCTGCTCGATTTCTTGCCGGTGAGTGGACGAGCGCTCGTTATACCAGCCTTTGATGGTTCGTACGAAAGGAAAAGTACTGACCTCTCGACTGTGGCCCAGACACCCGCAGCCGCGAGCCGCGCACTAGCTGAGCGAAGGGTACACTGGAGAATCGATCTTGGTCGATTGATCGACTACTTCACGCTTCGTCCTGACTTGGATCAAGAGAAGGTCATCTACTTGGGTTTCAGTTATGGGGCTTCTGGATTTCTAGCCTCTGTACCTTTTGAAGCTCGCATCAAGAATAACATTTTTATTAGTGGGGGCGGAGCAGCAACAAACAGCTATGTGAACCGGATCGTACGACCAACACTGATGCTTAACGGCTCAGGTGATTACGTATTCCCGATAACAAGCCAAGAATCGCTTTTCGATCGATTAGGGACACCTGCAGAAGATAAGCGTCACGTCATTATGAGTGCCGGACATTTCCCACTGCCCCGTAACCAGATGGTGGGTGAAATCTCTGATTGGCTCAATAAGTATCTGGGGCAACCCGTCAGATCAGGGGCTGCTAACTAAGGAAATAGGTGCCTCTTCCTTACATTCGACCGCGACCCATTTGAGCTGAGATCCGCCTTCTACGCTGGGCTTCTCTTGCTTCTGCTGCCCTGAGAAGCTCCTCAGGAATCTTCTCTCCTACAACGATGCCTCGCGGGGTCGCTGGGGCAAAGTAGATACGGGCGTTTGCCATCTCATCCGTAGTCTCAGCTCCGTATACAACCTCCGCCGTTGGATCAGGATTGTTGGGATTCCCTTCTGAATTATCGAACCACCAGGTCATGTGGAGCCTTGAGCCTGCCGGAACGAAGAGCGGTTCCTCGTATTCGTAGAGGAACTGCCAATTGAAGTCATAGTCCGGCACCCAGAGTAGGGTTTCCATCTTACCGTCTGGATACTCAAGCTCGTACCTCATGGCCTTACCACGCAGATGCATGTGCGGCCCGAGGGATAGGAGGTAAGTATCCTCCTCAAATGGCCGCTGATGCTTCACCTCATAGTTCGGATCACCGGCAGGAATTACAAAGCGTGTCGTAAAATTGAGATCCGTATCAACTACGTAGTCAATCACGTCACCGGGCTCATAGAACAAGAATCCTGCCCTGGTAAGATCCTCCACGGCCGAACCCGGACCGGGGGTTTTATGGTAGTGCATATTTGTGGTGATATATGGATCCTCAGGAAGTAGAACGCCCCAACCCTCAGGGTAGGTGAACGGCCCACGACCGGGAACGCCGACTCCCATATGGCTCGACACGATATGGTGAACCCATGGACCCCCAGGACGAAGTTCAGCCTTCGAAATCCACTTTGCTTCCGTATGTGCACCGTCCGGTACCGGCATATTGAACGTGGGCTGCCAATCTTGCACGGAATCCGGTACGTGCACCGGTTGTTCGAACTCAACAACGAGATCGGGCTCACCAATCCACCAGCCTGTGAGGCCTCGACCTGATCCTTCCTTTGAATCTTCAAGCAGCGTGGTTGACTCTGATGGCGATGCCCCTTCCGGAGTCTCGCCTTCAGGAGCTCCGGCATCCACCCAAGCGATTACGGTTTCCTTGTCAGCATCATCGATATAGCGCTCATCCTTGAAGGTGCCCTTGTGTTGGACATGAGCGCCCCATGGAGGCATGTAGCCGCTCTCGAGCGCCCGCTTGATCCGGGGAGCCCATCGATAGGCCTCAGCGTAGGTCATCAGTGACATCGGAGCTGTAATTCCACCGACATCCGGGGCATTCGGACGGTGACAGTCCACACAGTTATTCTGGAAGACCGGCAGAACATCCACGTAGAAGCTAGGAGCTGTTTCCGCCTCACTAGACGCCAACAGACCTCCACTGCTGGTCTGTGCCGTCGCGACACCCGCAAAGGCCAATATCCAAAACAAGTGTAGAACTGTCGTAGCCCGGATCTTTTCTACGCTCATAAGTCCCCCGCTTTAGAACCTGATTACCCCACGTACACCAACAACTGGGTTACCTAAACATGTTAGGCGCCCCTGCAGGACCGCAACTTATTCGGGAGCACCACACCGTCAGGCTTGAAATTCTTGGTAGAAATGTTTTGGAGGTTGGGACTCCTACCGCTCAGTTTTTACAAACAAACCAAACATCCCACAGACTGAAAACACCAGAAGGAAAAACAGGAATAGCTGATAAAAATAATCTCTATTCAAATCACCTGATAAATATTCTCTAACACCAATGCCAAGCACTACAACTGTACAAATTGGGAGAAAGAATACGAAAAACTTCGACCACGAATTCATATCTTTCCAGTTTTGAACTTTATACATCTGGCACTCCCTATTAACTCGAAATTTTTGCAGAATTTTTTTGAGTGCTGGGACTCCTAGCCAATTTGAAATTAAAAAATCCCTCACGCAAAATACTGTTCTATAGTCAGAGGCGAGTGGCGACCAAATAGGGGGGTGTACGGTACTGGGGGTCTTCACTGGCAGAATTCGACCAATCGCCGGAAATCGTTACGAAAGTGATTCTTTGGGCGACTTATGGGCGACTAGGCCCTCAAATCCAAGACAGACCCAGACAACCCCAAAGTCCGGAAACCCTTGCGGTTAATAGCTTTACTACCAGTGCGCCCGACAGGATTCGAACCTGTGACCTCGTGCTCCGGAGGCACGCGCTCTATCCAGCTGAGCTACGGGCGCAATCGAGGATCAAGATCGCGTAACCACCCTACCGGTCAAGCTAGAAACCAGGGCAGGAATAAGTCGACGCCCGCCACCGTAAGGTGACGGGCGCCGTCAGACGAGCGCGCGAAATAAGCCGAGTTCTGTCCCCTCGCGGGGGAGGATCATTCCTCTAGGACTACCGTTGCCGGCAGCCTCGTGCGGCCTACCCGGGACTCAGTTGGAGCGAGCAACTCCCTGTCCCCTATTTGGCCTTGCTCCGGGTGGGGTTTGCCTTGCGACTCCCGTTACCGGAAGCCCGGTGCGCCCTTACCGCACCCTTTCACCCTTGCCTGTGCCGCAAGCGGCCATCGGCGGTCTACTCTCTGTTGCACTTTCCGTCGCTTCTCAGCGCCCGGGCGTTACCCGGCACCCTGCCCTGCGGAGCTCGGACTTTCCTCCGGTGGCATAAGCCATCGGCGATCCTCACTCACACGCTCATCCCAATCCTAACTCATGGGCCCAATTCTCCCCAGTCCTCTAGTGTATTCAGAGTCCTCGACCACCCCATTCCAACTAGCCTAGAGAATTTGACTTGTGGGGGGTTGGGGCGACACGATTCTGCCTGATCAAACCAGCGAGACATTTACGATGCGGCGTCTAAGCTTTCTGTGGTTCATAGTCCTTCTTGTTATCACTCCACATGGAGTCACTGGTCAAGAAGAGTCAATTGTCATCTACCTTGTGAGACACTCCGAACGAGCAGAGGACGGTACAAACGATCCTCCGATTTCAGACGCTGGGTGGTCACGGTCACGGCTTTTGTCCGAGATACTTCAGGATGCCGGACTAACACATATCCATTCAACTGACTACAAGCGGACACTTTCGACAGGTGAACCCACAGCAGAAGCTACTGGCCTCACAATCAACTTGTACGATGCAAGAGATTTGGCTGCGGCAGCAGCGCTTATAGCTGCTACTCCGGGACGGCATCTGGTTTTAGGACACTCCAATACGACACCGGGCTTCGTTGAAGCCTTAGGTGGAGAAGCGGGTACCCCGATCGCTGAGATGGAGTACGACAGGCTCTATATCGTCACACTATTCCAGGACAGTGTGAGTTCAGTGCTTCTCAGGTTTGGTGAGAAATTTAGCGGGTAACTCAGGCTCGAAGACCAAACAAATGACATCTCATCCGTTGAGTCTCAGGATTCACCCTGAGAAATAGGGCGATCCCCGTTGGCCTCATCGAAATGCTCCCGGAACCAATCGAACATCCGTTCCCAATGATCCACAAAGTCCTCAGCAGAACTCGCCCGCCCCGCCCCATGGCCTCCACTCATATAGTTCACCCAAACAACTTCTTTTCCGAGCCGACGGAGCGCATAGTACATCTCCCGCTGATTCGTTGCAGGTACATTCCAGTCTCCTTCACCGGAAAGCATCAGTAGCGGGGTATTGATGCGATCTGCAAACATGATCGCTGAATGTTCTATGTATTTTTGTGGTTGCTCCCACAAAGTGGCACCAATCCGGTCTTGGCCAATCTCAGCCGCACGATAGTTACGAGTGGTGATCCTGGGGCTATCGCCCAGAAATGAGATGATATTCACTTTGCCGGACACATTTGCTGCAGCCGCAAAACGATCGGTCTGGGTAATCAGTAAATTCACTGCGTAACCACCGTAGCTCTGGCCGTACACACCGATTTTGTCGTTATCGACTATGCCGCGATCAACAAGCTTGTTGATCGCAGATGGGACCGCTTTGAGCCAAGCTTCCCCTGGAAAACCTTCTTCAAACTGCACAGAAGGTCTGAAGCCAAACCAACCCTGAGCAGTGATAAGGTTCATATTCTCGTTATAACCGTTATCGAAGAACTGCTCGTAGATCTCTGCTACCAGCGGGTATTTCCGGCCAGGCTCATAGCCGACGGGGTAATAGAGGATTCCGTAGAGCGTATTTCCGTCTATATCGAGATACTCGATGAGTTCAGTTTTCGAGAGTGGAAGGTCAGAAAGCTGAGGATTTAAATCAGTCATCTGCTTACGCTCGCTGAAGTCCCCACTAGCGGCCCAAATCTCATCCGGACGATTACCGTCCGACATACGATAGATGACTGTGCTTCCATCATCTGAGAAATTGAAGGAGCGGTAGAGGTTTTCATCGAGCACCATGGTTTCAACGGAGCCTGACTGAAGATCAAGACGCTTCAAGCCTCGCTGCCACTCGTCACTAGCTGAGTACGTGAAGTAGATATAGCGACCGTCTTCACTCCACGATTGGACGGACCGCGAAGGACGCAATTCCTCATCCTCTTCAAGCGGCAAGACAAGCTCAAGGCCATGGGAATCTGTGTCGAGGATATGCCAACCCGTCTGAGAACTCATGAGAATACTCTGGTCGTCAGGGCTCCATCTCACTGGTGAGAAACTCATCTTGGTAGAATCGTCTTCAGACATCGAAACACGATGTTGCTCGGTAAGATTAGCTGCACTGTCTTCTTCGAGCTCTCTCAGGAAAACATTTCCTTCCTCACTGTAAACAAAAGCATCCCCAGCCTCATTCCAGTTTGGGTTTGTGCGGCGCTCACTTGGAGCTATGATCGATTCCGGAGCTGATCCGTCGAGCACCAGCTTAAGGATTTCATACTCCGTGCCCTCGTTTCTCTCGTATGCTGTTTTTTGTGGTTTGACAGAGGTATAGGTCACGAAGTCTCCAGATTCCCCAAACCGGAGACCCTGCACGTCACCCTCTGAGAGGATTTCCTCGACCGCTCCACTGCTGACGTTCACGAGCGCGGCTACCTGTCGGTTGGCGAGATTCCTAACTCTATCCCAAGCAAGGAAATCATTCCGAGAGTCTTGGATAACGACGGGACCGGAGGTTATTACACTAAATGCCTGTTGTGCCTCTTCTGCCCATGCTTCCGGCCTTAGTGAAAGAAGCACAGACGATCCATCCGGTGCCCAAATAAGGGGTGAGTTCGATGATATCTCTTTGGCGGTGCCAAGGCTGATGGATCTCGTGTTCCCAGATTCAATGTCGTACAACCTAAGCTGGTACTGCCCCCCCTCCATCAAGAAATACCCAAGCTGAGTGTCGTCAGGTGACCATGTAAGCCCTCTAATCCTCACCGGATCGGCAAATAGCCACTCTTGATCACCAGATGTGGTTTCGACTAGGAGTACACGTGTGCTTGCAGGACTTACGTAGGTCGGGTCTCCGAAACGCATATGATCAACATCGGTGCGGTCCCTACGAGATTGCACTGTGACCACCAACCACCGGCCATCTGAGGTCACATCCACGATGCTTCCCGACATAACGTCCAACGCCGTATTGGGAGTGAGGAGTCCACCCTCCTGTGCAACTACTAAACTGCCAGCTGCAGATACAAGTATCAGAGCGATAACCACAGACCGTTTGAGCATCTTTTGTATCTCCTGCTTAGAATCTTGAATACGGCATCAAACCAAATTTTCTAGATCACGCCTAACCACCTGGGCTTCGCCTAGGCGGCCGACACTGGGGCCATCGTCCAGGTTGACCACGCGGGTCTGTGGGCAAGACTCGTGTCTCTGAGGACACTCGCTCTGGGTCCTCCGACGCCTGATACGCAAGCATCGCAGCAAGCGTAGCGTTATTCCGGAGGTCTGCGAAGACGATCTTATCGAACGTGTCCCGGTTGGTATGCCATGTGTATTGTCGATAATCCGGATAGTTCGACTGTAGGCGGAACCCCGGAGCAGGCTTACAGATGAAAGACATGTGATCGCTTCCACCGGTCTCCGGAATCCCGGGAATATCCAATTCTATATGACCTGTAATCTCCACTGGAATTTTTGAAAACCATCTCCCGAAATGTGCTCCGGCACCCGTAAAGCCTTGCATCCTTATGTAATCGATTCGCCAAGTACCGTTGTCCTGGTTAAACGCAGCCTGTAGCCCATCGACAACCTCTGCATTGTCAGCTGCAAACGCTGTCGAACCGATCAGTCCCTGCTCTTCACCTCCCCAGTGCCCCACCATGATCGTCCTACGCGGGTTCGGGTATGTGGCCTTCAGAATCCGCATCGCCTCAAGCATCATGATTGTACCAGTGCCATTGTCGGTCGCACCTGAAGCGCCATCCCAAGAGTCAAGATGCGCACTCAGCAGCACGTACTCATTGGGCAACTCGGTGCCGGGAATTGTGCCAACGACATTGAATGCAGGAACCTCACCGAAAAACTCAGCTTGAGCGTCAATCCGGATTCTGGGTGACTGTCCCCGCTCAGCGAGGCGAGCAACGAGTCCGTAGTCCTCACAACTCAGATGGACCCCCGGTATGCCCGCCGTCGGAGAGCTGAAGATCTTGTCTACACCCCAACCGGCAGACCAACGCCCCGTTAGAACTGCGATCGCACCAGCATCAGCAATTCTCTCAGGAGCGCCAGGCCCCATGGCCCGTGTTGACATCGAAAATGCCTGTCTTGCTTCATCCCTAGCGTTATTCATCTCCTGGAAAGACTCAGGTGTGGCATGGTCCAACCACGACTGGTCTTCACGGCAGGTCGGCTCTGCTAATGAGATCGCTACAATTCGACCATCGACTTCAGGCAACCATGCCTCGAATTCATCAGAATTTGTGAACAGAGGCGGTACAATCACCTCACCCTCAATAGGGCCATCAGTACCCGGACTCCAGGCGAGGATCATTCCCTCTAGTGTTCGCTGGCGAGGCGCAACGAGATCGAGGTGTGTGTAGCCACGCTCCCAACCGGTCCACGTACCATATACTTGCTTTTCAGCGTCGATACCCCAGGCAGTGTAGTTGGAAATCAGCCAGTCCCCTGCCGCATCAAAGCCGGGCGAACCCATTAGTCGAGGGCCAATCGAATCAAGAAGTGCTTGAGCCAAATCTACAACTTGAGAACCGCCCTCCATGCCCTCCTCCCACATATTCTGGATGACGGAATCATCAGTCGGGAATACCTGACCTTGAATATCCTGACCAAGAACGTTCACTGTTATGAGTACAAAAAGAGCAAAACATGTCTTCTTCATAAGATCTTGTCCGGTTGAGCCAGCGAATACTCTGCTGAATGTAGGGCTTATTGGGGAGTAAGGGACCTCAGCGCGGTACCATAGTGCAATCAACCAGGGTACTACATTGCACTCTAAAACGCGGCCGATCATTCGGAGGGAGTGATAAAAGAGTTACCGCCTCAATCGCCTCCCTCACATCTACAGTCTCCCCAGGTTGAAACGTCAGTGCTATCTGCCAGCGAGGTTGGTCTTCCAAGACAAAAGACTCAAGCTGCGAACCGGCCACCCATGGAATAGCCTCAAGGGCTTCGTACATATCATTCTCGTCCTGAGGGGTCTCCGGGCCGGCACCGAGAGGAATCGTAAGCGGATCTGACGAGAACGGATGGTTGATGCGCCATCGGTTCACAGCAAGGTTCACCCGGCGCCAGTCTGCTCCTCGTTCCAGTTCGTATTGTGCGTAGTATTGAAGCAAATAGTTGTTATGCTTTACGCCACCCTCTAGCGCTTCTTCGAGTCGACGGATCGACCCCTCAACGTCGCCTTCTGCGAGTGCCTGCATCCCCAGCAAGAAATCAGTATCCGGATCTTCTGGGTTAAGCTGAGCAACCACCTCCGTCATCTTCGCATGACGCATCCAGAATAATGAGTCGTCTGAAGACCCTAGCGTCTGCGTGCCTGTGCTAGAACAAGCAGCGGCTGATGCCTGGCAACCACCGAGCCACTCGACCGTTCCATTAGAACGCGAAACGAGGTATTCGCGTGCGCCAATCCCTAGAACAATCACATAAACGATCACTAGCATCCGGTATCTCTGTAACACAGCCATCAGAGCCCAGCCTGAACTTGTTTATCTCGAACTTTCCATATGAACGAGTCCAGATAGTAATGCATCATACCGTAAGCATAGACCATCATCTGCGAAAAAAGCCCATAGGAAGCTTCATAA
>CEUS01069442.1_pt1 | contig 11204 bp, 6 predicted proteins | sample 427031 | NCBI WGS metagenome assembly CEUS01 (sample SAMEA2622837, study PRJEB7988) | marine metagenome | biome: marine biome (ENVO:00000447); feature: marine epipelagic mixed layer (ENVO:xxxxxxxxx); material: "saline water (ENVO:00002010), including plankton (ENVO:xxxxxxxx)" | depth 140 m | reverse complement strand
CAATCCGCAGCCACTCGGGACGCCGCCCGGCAAGCGCATCCAAACGCTGACATCTACAGCGACTGGCGCCGTATCATCGAACGCGCAGACATCGAATTGATCGCTGTCGTTGTTCCCAATCACCTGCATTCAAAAATGGGTTGTGCCGTCCGGCAGCCCCGCAAGCACCGGTTAATGGAAAAACCTCTGGCACTACAAATCGACCAGTGCGACTAGCTTCTCACGCTAGCCCACGAGTCCCGTCTTCTGTAACGGCGTTGATGGACGCTCCGTGCGACTCTGCCTGGCAGCCAGCGAATCCATCGCTTCCGGGTTACCGGTGTCCCTGGACACATTTCCCGATCAAGCGACCGGAATGGCCACCACAACCTGAAACGCCTGCCAGGGACCCACTGGTGCGCGCAAGTACACCGCAGCGCACCTAGTCGGGCAGATCATCTCTCATCTAACCCAGCAAGTCGTGAATCACACGGCCGCCGACATCCGTCAAACGAAAATCACGGCCCGCATAGCGGTATGTAAGACGTTTGTGATCAAAACCCAGCAGGTGCAGCATAGTCGCGTGCAGATCGTGGACATGGACCGGATTTTCCGTGGCTCGAAACCCAAACTCGTCGGTTGCTCCGTAGACCGTGCCACCCCTGACTCCTCCGCCGGCCAGCCAGCACGTGAAACCGTAGTGATTATGATCGCGACCGTTGAGCGCTGGCATTTCAGCGGTCGGAGTGCGGCCAAATTCCCCGCCCCACAACACGAGCGTACTTTCAAACAGTCCGCGCTGCTTGAGGTCCGTCAAAAATGCACTAATGGGACCATCCCATTGACCAGCCAATTCGCGATGCCGCTTCTCCAGCCCGTCGTGCGTATCCCATGGCTGGCCAGCACCTGACCAGACCTGGATAAACCGAACACCTCGTTCCAATAAACGTCGTGTTAACAGCAGCTGGCGTCCATGCTGTGTATCCCCGTAGAGATCCCGCGTGGACTGGCTTTCTCTGCCCAGGTCAAACGCCTCGGAAGCCTCAGTTTGCATACGGAAAGCGAGTTCAAAAGCCTGGATCCGCGCATCCAGCGCCGCATCGTCCTGACGTTTCTGCAAATGCAATTCGTTGAGGGCACGCAACAAACGCATTTGCTTGGCCTGTTCGTTGTGTGATTGGCCACCATTGCGGATATTGGCGATCAACTTGTCGAGATCAGTGTGCCTGGTATCGATGTACGTCCCCTGGTAGGCGCCTGGCAGGAATGCCGATCGCCAGTTGCGGGTCGCCACGATTGGGTATCCGCCTGGGCACATCGCAATAAAGCCGGGCAGACTGCGGTTTTCGCTTCCCAACCCATAATTGACCCAGGCCCCCATGGAAGGCCGTGGCAAGTTACCATCGCCACAATTCATCAGCATTAACGAGGGTTCGTGATTGGGAACCTCGGCGTGCATCGAGCGGATGATCGCCATGTCATCGATGTGCCGCGCCGTTTCTGAAAACAAGTCGCTCACTTCGATTCCGGATTCGCCTCGAGGCCGAAACACGTAGGGTGAGCGCATCGCGCCCCCCGTCCGTCGCTCGGTGCGGAGGTTCGCCGATTCCAACGAACGGCCATGCCACTTCGCCAGCGCTGGCTTGGGATCAAACGTATCAACTTGGGAAGGTCCGCCATTCATGAACAGATGAACCACCTGCCGGGCTGGCGCTGAAAAATGTGGAGCGCGCGGCTCCAGTGCGTCACGCGAGGCTCCTTCGGCCTGCTCTTCGGCCAACATCGTCGACAGGGCCAAAGCCCCCAATCCCGTGCCGCTGCGACGGAGCAGTTCTCGCCGTGTCCAGGTGACCGGTGCGTTCTGCAGATGTCGCGGGTTTACTGGCGCATTCATCGACATACCTCATCGTCGTTCAGTCCAGAAAGACAAACTCGTTGCCCATCAGCAATGCCTGTGCATAACGCGTCCACTTCTCGAGATTCACGTCTTCACCCAGGAACTCCTGGGCCAATTCCATCTCCTGCGAACTCGCTGGTCTGGCAAACAGCAAAGCGTAGAGTCGCTGTAATCGTTCCTTAGTCGCCGCGGCACCAATGACTTCCGCGCGCTGCACTAGGCGACGGGCCGCCTCCTCCACAAATGCATTATTCATCAGATAAAGTGATTGTGGTGCCACCGTGGTTGTCTCTCGCTGGCCACTGGTCGCTGCCGGGTTTGGAAAATCAAACGTCGTCAACAAGGGGTCCACATCCATGCGATTGATGAACCCGTACAGTGTTCGGCGGGGAACAAATCCTGGCTTCAACAACTCGACGGCAGGCCCACCCATCTGAAAATCAAGCCCAGCGGAGACAGCAATGAGCGAGTCCCGAGTCGCTTCAAAACCCAGCCGCCGACGATTCATCTTCCACAGCAGCCGATTCTCTGGGTCCAGCTGCGCGGCAACAGGCCGGTCATCGCTCGCCTGCAAATAGGTCGCAGAACTGAGAATCTGGCGATGCAACCGTTTGATCGACCAGTCCCCTCCCACAAATTCTGTTGCCAGGAAGTCCAGCAACTCCGGGTGGGATGGGGGCACGCTGCGCGTGCCAAAATCGCTTGCCGTCGTGACCAGCCCCTGTCCAAAGTGATGCTGCCAAATCCGGTTGACCAGAACCCTCGCTGTCAGGGGGTTGTCCGTGGCGACGATGGCTTCGGCAAGTTCTTTTCGTCCACTGCCCTGGGCGAATGCCTGCCCCTCTGGTGATAAAAACTCCAGGAATCGACGCGGCACCGATCGTCCTGCGCGGTTGGGGTTGCCACGCTGGAAAATGCGTGGTTGAAAGGGGCGTTCCCGATCCAACAGTACCATCGCCCGAGGCGGAGCCCCTTCCCCTTTTCGAGACCACTCCTCCACGGCCTTGAGCCGTTTCTTGTATTCTCCCTGGGTGCCGCGGTCAGGAAATAATGTGATGAAACCCCAACCAAAAATGGGCGGAACCATTACCGGCGACTGCGCGCCATAAAGTTCGTCACGCACTTGCTCAGCATGCGGATCGGGCAAAGCAGCCGGCTGTGGCTTCTCCGCGTCCATCGCCTGCTGCAATTCGGTCTGCCACTGCTGGTTGATCTGTTTGAACAAGCGACCATACGCCTTGGCAACTCCTTCGATCGACGCGGGCATTGGATCGAGCGCTTTGAGGACAAGCGGATTGACCGACAGCCCGCCCGGGGCACCTCGCCAGCCTACCAGCAGTGCCGTCGCCGCCCTGGGAAAATCCGCTTCCGGCAAAGCAGAGAGCGCCTGCCAAGGATGCCAAACGGGATCGGTGTGTTGAATTGTCTTTCCCAGATATGCCTGCCAGCGCAGCAACATGGTGGGATTGATTGCCCCTGTGTCGGTGAGCAACATGAAATTGTCGGTGGGCGGCTGACCGCGTGTTTTGTACACAGCGATCAGGTACTCATCCATGCGCTGCCGTGTGGTGGTTACCAGGTCACGGTGCTTGGCCTCCACAAATTCCCGCAATTGCTGGTCCCGACTTTCCATTTCCACCTTGAATTTTTCGTACTCCGCGGTTTGCGGAGGTGGTGCAAACAAAGGGGGCGTGGTCGGCTCATAGGAACTGCGAAAAACGCCATACAGCGAGTAGTAATCGGCCTGGGAAATCGGATCGTATTTGTGGTCATGGCACCGCGAACAGGTCACTGTCAGCCCCAACAAACCGCGTGATACCACGTCGATGCGGTCATCGACAATATCGTGGATATTGTTCATGAAATGACCACCCAACGTCAAAAACCCCATCGCCGCCAGCGGCCGGCGGTCCGACCCCAGCTCCAATTGATCGGCCGCCAATTGCTGCCTGACAAACTGGTCGTAGGGCAGATCCCGATTAAACGCGTCCACGACATAGTCGCGGTAGGTGTAGGCCCAGGGAAATGACTGGTCCTCGAAAAACACGTAACCCTTGTTGTCGGCATAGCGCGCCACATCGAGCCAGTGCCGGGCCCAGCGTTCACCGTATTGCGGAGAAGCCAACCAGCGGTCAACAAGTCGCGACAGCCGGTCGGGGCGTAGATCGTTCACCAGATGCTCGACCTGCGCGGGAGTGGGCGGCAGGCCTAACAGGTCGAATGACAGACGCCGCACGAGCGTCCTGGCATCAGCGAGTTGCGAAGGCTGCAGACCGCGCCCCTGTTGCCGCCACTGCACAAACCGATCGATCGGATTACGCGACCAGTCTCCGGCAACCTCCTGGGGCGGCACCGTTGCACGCACTTTTTGAAAAGCCCAGTGCCAACGAACTGCAGAGTCCGCCGAAAGTCGTTCACCCGCTACTGCAGGCCAGGCAGCCCCTTCTTTGACCCAACGTTGGAGTGCAGCCACCACACTGGGCGGTAACGGACCGTCTGGAGGCATCTGCAATTCCCCCTGATAAGTCACCGCCTGAAGCAACAAGCTCTCTTCCGGCTGACCGGGTCGGACCGCGGCACCGCGTTCGCCACCTCGTAGTAGCGCTGCGCGGGAATCGAGTCGCAGCCCACCTTTTTGCTGACGCGCGCCGTGACAGGAGATACAGTGTGCGGCCAGTACTGGACGGACTCGACGTTCAAATAACTCGTCGTCTGCAGCAGCCGGAAATGATGTGGCCAGCCCAACGAGCCCGGCCAGGCACAGCGACGAAAGTAATGTGAGCGGCCGTGCAAAGATCATCTTGGTGTCACAATCCTGAAATTGAAACGTCCCGGTGTAGAAATACGAACCCAATCCCTGGCGTCATTGGGCAGGCACGCTGGTTGCCACCGAACGCCGACATCACAATACAAAGCCAACCAGCTCCGTGGATTCGACCAACGGCCCGCCTAGCCGATTCACTCTAAGCGGATCGGGCTCGTCTGTCGAGCATCATCCAGGCCGCCGGTGATCGCTCTGGCGATCAACTCCAGACCTTGCCGTACCACGGTAGTGCGCCAAGATCGGTTACCCGGACAAAAACACTCCCTTAACTCGTCGCGGACGGCCTGCCCCTGGTCCTGTGGCCTCTGGGTCGCATGGTGAACACGATTCTCGGCTCGCAGTGCTCCCAATACACGAATCGGGGAATACGTTCCAAATTCGGCCACCAGGCCCCGATAATCGCAGTCACCGGCAACGTCGTTGAACCATCCGATTAATGTCCCCCGAACAGGATAGCTCACCCGCTTCCGAGCCTCTGCCCCATCCAGCAGCGAAACACCAAACAACTCTGCACACCACGATCGCAAACGCACTTCGTCAACCGGCATCAATAAACGGCAATGGCCCCACCTGCCCAGCCCGCTGTGCAAATCGAGATGTATGACGCGGGACGCTGTACCCACCCAGTCAGCGCTCTGCTGGCGCACCACGCGTGCGGTCGCTGAGGGCTGCTGGCCGCCGAAAAACAAACCACGGGGAAAATCGTACTGCCCGCTGGCAACCGCCTCTTTCAGAGCAGAAATACCTCGCCGCAAAATCCAGCCAGCGGCTGTCAGTCGATAGCCGTCCCAATGTCGAGGCAGACCTGGCGGATTGAGAAAGGGCTCTAATTCCCGGTATCCCTGCGGCGTACCCGTGTAGGCCTGATCAGGCAACAGGAAATTGCGATTGAGATCAATGTTGTCCGCGTCGACTCGGCGTTCCCGGGAAAAACCATACGGGTTGAGTGCATGGATGAGTACGACTTCCAATCCGTTGTTTTCCAGAAACTCGCGCAGGTGAGGTGCGGCCGACTGCAACCAGGCCTGCTGAATCGCGGACCCCATAAACCCTTCGACACCGTGTAGTCCACTGGAAACCAGTACCCTGCGTGCAGCCGCTGGCGGGCCAATGCGAGCCACATCGATGACCAACCGCTCACCGCGGGCGCCACGACCAGGCAACTCGTACTCAGCCAACCGCCCGCCAAACCGCTGGGCCGCAACGCAAAAATCATCCCGAGCCTGCTGGTAATCACGAGGGTAACAGCGAACGGCAAACCTCGCGTCACAGGACGGTTGAAGCGAAGCCAAAGAGATGGGCATGGAAACGACGAACCTCTCTATCCGCGCTGATCCAACTCATCCTGCCGCGGTACTACGTAGGAGTCAATCACGCGTGAATTCGTTCCCGAATCACCACCCTGGCGAGGCATCTCGCTGACTTGAAAACGTTGAGCAATACGGGCTGCCACCAGCGCCCGATACCAACGCCGGCACCAGGGTATCAACAGTGAGAAACCGAATGCGTCCGTCAACACGCCAGGCGTAATCAGCAGCACCCCCGCGACGAGAATCATCACCGCATCCAAAATCGCGTCGGTGACACCGCGCCCCGTGGCAATTTGCTGCTTGAGGTTTTGCAGCGCCCGCAGGCCTTGGGAACGGGTCATAATCGTCCCCAGAACACCAGTGAGCACTACCACCAGAATGGTAAACAAACTCGAAGTCCATTGGGCAATCTGCAGAAACAGCCACAGCTCAACCAGTGGAACTACCGTAAACAAAATGAACAAACGTAGTATCACGGCGCGCTGACCATTTTCGATTCCTGGTGGGGACCATCGCTGCCTTCATTGCGAGAGTTCACATCCCGCACAGCAGAACTGCCAACCGTTCACGATTCGCAGCACTCCAGCATAGAGCCAAACCGGCCGGCTGCCCAGAATGCGCTCCCCTGCAAGGCGTTCCAGGCCAGTCACCCCGCGTCGACGACAATGTGCCGCGCCGGCTTGGATGCGACCACCCGGGACGGCCATAATACAAACTTGACAACAGGCTCTGGCCAATCAACGCCGGATTGCCTGTCGGACATCTTCCAGACCGGCTGGACACTGTGGCTTCCTCCGACCCAAACACAAACAATCTTATGCGTATCCCCTCGCAATCCGCGCTGTGCATCGCCCTGGCCTACACTCTGCTGGCGTCGCCATTCGTTTCAGCCCAGGCTGCAGACGCCCGTTCGTCGGGCACAGCACACTGGTCTTTTCAACCCCTTCGCGAACCGCATCGGGCATGGACACAACTGGCGGTTCCCGTCTCCTCGCCCATCGATCAATTTCTGCTGGAGAAACTGCAGCGGGAACAAGTTGCTCCCTCGCCAGCTGCGGCGGCACCAACACTCATCAAACGCCTTTACCTGGATCTTGTCGGACTCCTGCCAACACCGCAAGAGAGCCGGCATTTTTCGATTTCCGTGACTCCTGACAGGGCATCGCGCGCGGTTGACCGCCTGCTTGCTTCTCCGGCGTATGGTGAACGTTGGGCGCGCCCCTGGCTCGACTTGTGCCACTACGCGGACAGCGACGGTTACCTGACAGACCAGCGTCGCCCGGTCGCCTGGCGATACCGCGACTGGCTCGTCCGCGCCCTCAATCAAGACCTTCCGTTTGATCTATTCACGATTCACCAATTAGCAGGCGATTTACTACCCGACGCGACGCAGGATCAAAAATTAGCTACCGGGTTCCTGCGTCAAACACTCAGCAACCGCGAAGGGGGTGCTGACCTGGAGGAGTTCCGTGTACTGCAAGTTGTCGATCGGACCGAGATGGTCAGCACAATCTGGCTCGGCATGACCGTCGGGTGTGCCCGCTGCCATGACCACAAATACGACCCGATCACTCAACGCGAATTCTACCAGCTTTACGCATTCCTCGATGGTGCGGACGAAGTCAATATCGACGCTCCTCTCCCACATGAACGTACAGCCTACCTGCACACCTATCCTGAGTACGCGAAGAAAAGGCAAGCGCGCATTACACCACAGCAAAACGCCCTGTATGGCCTGATGCGCAAATGGGAACTCCGGTTGCTACAAGCCATGCGTCAACCAGGACAAGATGCCCACTGGGATCGTCAGTGGGAACTGCTCGGACTTATCTGGGGCGGAGGTTTGGGAGAAGGCCAGCTCGAAGGAACCCAAATTGCGCAACTCGAACCCGCGCAGCGTACATTTCGACAACAACAAGACTTGCTCGATTACTTCCTACACCACACCGGAGGCATTGATCCTGCTGCGGCTTCCCAACTGAAGCTCGATGCCCTGCGCGCAGACCTCGCTCAACTGAAGCAGGAATTCCTGCGTGCCACTCGAGCCCCAACGATGCGTGCCACCCAGGTTCCACGCAGCAGCTACCTCCACGTTGCCGGCGACTTTCGCGACCGGGGACCCACCGTGTTTCCCGCCACACCGCAGTGCCTCACCGTGGGCAACGGGTCTCTTGCAGCGGTACAATCGAAGGGCGACCCACGTCACGACCGGCTCCAGCTGGCACACTGGTTAGTGGATCACAAAAATCCGCTGCCAGCACGGGTCACGGTCAATCGCGCATGGCAACAGCTGTTTGGTAATGGGCTGGTACTCACTACCGAGGACTTTGGCGTCCAGGGCGAACGCCCCTCACACCCGGCCCTTCTGGACTGGCTGGCAGGGGAATTCATGCATCGCGAGTGGAGTTTCAAGCAGTTACACCGTCAGATTGTCAGTTCCGATGCCTACCAGAGATCGTCCCATCCACGACCTGAACTCGAAACCAGAGACCCGGACAATCGGTGGCTGGCACGACAAAACGCGTTGCGCGTGCCCGCCGAGACGGTGCGCGATATCACCCTTACGGCAAGCGGTCAGCTCACGCTTGCTGTGGGAGGCCCCAGTGTCTTTCCACCACAACCCGAACGCGTCATCAAGGAAGCTTTCGGAAACCATCCATGGCAAGTCAGCGCAGGTGCCAATCGTCACCGACGCAGTCTCTACACGTTTGTGCAACGCACCGCCCCCTTCGCCCAGGCGACGATCTTTGATGCCCCCAATCCAAATGAAACGTGTACGCGCCGAGAACGCTCTAACACACCACTACAAGCCCTTGTGTTACTGAATGACGCAACCTTCCTGGATGCTGCCAAAGCCCTTGCACAACGCATTCTCACAGGCAAAACCAAGGGGTTCCCGGAACGACTTCGTTTCGCTTACTCGATCTGCCTGGCTCGTCGTCCAACCTTCCGGGAACAGGAGCGACTCACGATCTACCTGAAGGAATTTCGCAGCCAGCTGCAAACCGACCCCCAGGCCGTCAATCAGCTCACCGACACGATGGTTCTGAAACAAACCGCGTCTCTAGACGCCGCTGCGTGGGTCGGGCTGGCAAGCGTGCTGTTAAATCTACACGAATTTATTACACGAGAGTGACCCACCTACATGTCCCAGCAGCAGCCATATGACCACGTCTCGCGGCGCCATTTCCTGCAGAAGAGTGCGGGAGGGATCGGATCGATCGCGCTGGCCGACCTGCTTGGCAACGACACCAGAGGAAATGGCAAACGCGGAACGGTACAGCCTTCCGACCCCCTCCAGCCTCGCCCCCCCCACTTTCGGCCACTCGCCAAACGGGTGATCTTCCTGACGATGGCCGGTGCCCCCAGTCAGCTTGATTTGTTTACACCCAAACCAGTCATGCGCAAGCATCACGGCGAGCCGCTGCCGGCATCGATCCTGGGCAACCTGGACGATGCTTTAATCAAAGGCAGTGCCCGCGTATTCGCCTCGCCACGACGTTTTCAGCGTCATGGCAAATGCGGCATGGAGTTCTCCGACTACCTGCCCCACCTGGCGGGCTGCGCCGACGACCTGTGCATGATCCGCTCCATGACTACGGACGTCTCCAATCATCACCCCGCGCAACTGGTGTTGAACTGCGGCGTACCCCGATTTGGTCTACCCAGCATGGGATCCTGGATTACCTATGGACTCGGCAGCGAATCACGCAACCTGCCTGCCTACGCGGTCCTGCTGTCGAACAACGGTCCCGGTGATCTCGGTGGCACAGCCCTCTGGGGAAACGCCTTTCTGCCCGCATCCTACCGCGGGGTCACGTTTCGCAGTCGCGGTGAACCCATCCTGCACCTGACACCACCGCAGGGAATTTCGCGGGCAGGCCAACGTGCCCGCATCTCAGCCGTTGCTGACCTCAACAGCCTGCACTTGCAAGACCGCCCCAGTGAAACGATCGCCTCTCGAACCGCCGCCTACGAACTTGCTTTTCGTATGCAGATTGCGGCACCCGAGATGATCGATTTCTCGAATGAATCGGCGCGCACACTCGATCACTATGGCATCGCGGATAAATCAACTAACTGGTTCGGCAGCAACTGTTTGCTGGCGCGCCGCATGGTCGAACGCGGCGTCCGGTTCATCCAACTGTACCATTACACCTGGGATGACCACTCGCAACTCAACAAACGGCTGCAGACCAACTGCAAGATGACCGACCAGCCTGCTGCCGCACTCATTCAGGACCTCAAGCAGCGAGGCCTGCTGGAAGACACCCTGGTCATTTGGGGTGGTGAGTTTGGCCGCACCCCAATGAATGAAGTCCGCCGCGGCAACACTCCGGGACAAGAGGGGCGAGACCACCATCCGTTCGGTTTCACCATGCTGCTGGCGGGCGGCGGTATCAAACCTGGCTTTGTACTCGGAGACACCGACGATTTCGGTTACCACGCAATTGAACGCCCCGTTCATATCCACGACCTGCAGGCCACGATTCTCCATTGTTTGGGGCTGAATCACGAGCAACTCACTTATCGCCACCAGGGCCGCGACTTCCGCTTGACCGACGTCGCTGGAGAAGTCATCCACGATGCTCTCCAGGGGTCTGGATAAACGCATTCAGCGTCGATCGGAAGAGCCCGATGCCATCTTCCAGAATGGCCAACCATCGGTCGGTACCGGTGGCCAGTGAAGACGACGCGCAAAGTCGACGATCCGTGTCTGATCTTCGGCAAGTAACAAGCGCGCACTCACGAGGTCAGCTGCGGCGTGACCAATCTGCTTCACATAATCGCCATGACTGGCATAGCGTTCTTCAATTGACTCCCGCGGGTCGTGGTACTTTAGCCGATCGGTTTTCGAAATCGCAAAAGGCCAGAACGAAGACTCGAATGCTTTCAGGTAGCCCTCACCTCCGATCCGGGGATGCCGAGGATTGAAACCCTGACAGGTACCCAGCGGGACCGCCAGCTGGGGCAATTGAATTCCGCCCCGTGGATTACCGTCGCGATCGATCGCCGGAACGAGTGTGTTCATCGGCGGGCCGAACTGGCGAGGCGGCACAAAATCCTGGATCCCAGCCGACCAGAAACGCGGCCCATAGTCGATTCTGGGAGGCCTCAGGTTCACGCCGGGATGCCGTGGCGCGGGATAGTCGACGTCGCCAACCTGACGAGCAGGAATTGCCGGAAACATCTC
>CEUS01083634.1_pt1 | contig 11210 bp, 11 predicted proteins | sample 427031 | NCBI WGS metagenome assembly CEUS01 (sample SAMEA2622837, study PRJEB7988) | marine metagenome | biome: marine biome (ENVO:00000447); feature: marine epipelagic mixed layer (ENVO:xxxxxxxxx); material: "saline water (ENVO:00002010), including plankton (ENVO:xxxxxxxx)" | depth 140 m | reverse complement strand
TCCCAGAGAACGACGCGGAAGCCCTGCGCTGGTATCGGTTAGCAGCCGAGCAGCGGTCTGCCCCTGCCCAATACAACCTCGGTGTGATCTACAGCGATGGCGACGGCGTCCCCGAAGACGATGTGGCGGCCGTACACTGGTATCAGCTTTCCGCCAAGCAGGGATTTCCTGCCGCTCAGTACAACCTTGGAGTGATGTACGACAATGGCGACGGCGTCCCCGAAGATGATGGGGAGGCCATACGCTGGTATCAGCTAGCTGCCGAGCAAGAGCACGAAATCGCTCAATTCACCCTTGGGATGATGTATAGCAAGGGTGAGGGCGTCCCCGAGGACAAAGACAAAGCCATTCACTGGTATCGATTAGCAGCCGAGCAGGGACATGATATAGCCCAGACCAACCTTGGAGTGATGTACGCCCAACGCTGGTATCGGTATGAATTGGAGGAGATACACAGGGACACTCTGGCCGAAGCTAGCCTCGGGTTCGTCCAGCATGACTTGGTCCTCTCCTACATGTGGTTCACGGTCTCCGCAACGCAAGGAAATGAAGTTGCGCAGAGGAACAAGGGCGCAATCGAAGAGTGGCTAACTCGTGAACAGATCGCCGAGGCCCAAAGGCTGTCCCAGGAGTGGCTAGAGAGGCGTGTCCAGGAGGGGAACGAGCCGTCGGAGACAATCCGTATGCCCAACCAGTAGCAGCAGTTCGTGAAGCTGCGAAAGCTGGAAGGGCCGCTGTTGATCCTCGGACGGATGACGAGCTGCGATAGTCACTTCGGGGTATGTGGGAAAAGGCTGAGGCGGTGACCATACGGGACGATTTATAGTCGTCATGAAGATCAACGGACTGGTCACAGCTATTTCGACGTTCTTACCGCTCCTCCTATCTAACTCCCTGACCGCGCAGATCGAGCGCGATGCGGAGGATGCCGCGCGTTCGGAGTTCCGCATCGACGGCCCTCCCCCCCCTGTCGCACCAGCCGTCATCAACCGGGATAGCGCGGGGAACGCCACTTTCCGTGCCATCCGCTTGACCGACCCTATCCGTCTCGACGGACAGCTCGATGAGGCGGTGTACCAGATCACCCCACCGCTCACCGGATTCCTCCAGACGATCCCGGACGAGGGCGAAGCGGCAACCGAGAATACAGAGGCGTGAATCACGTTCGACGAGGAGAACGTGTACGTTTCAGCCCGCTTGTGGGACTCGGCGCCCCCGAGCGAGTGGATCGCCAATGAGATGCGGCGCGATACGCGGCAGCTTCGCCAAAACGACACATTCGGCGTCTCCTTCGACACGTACTACGACCGGCGTAACGCCTTCTTCTTCTACACAAATCCCCTCGGGGCCCGGGCAGACCAGCAGATCACCAACGAAGGAAATCCGAACGGGGACTGGAACCCGATCTGGGATGTCCGAAGTGGCCGCTTCAAAGACGGTTGGTCAGTAGAGATGCAGATTCCGTTCAAGTCTCTACGGTACCGCCCTGGCAGATCACAGATCTGGGGAGTGCAACTGCGGCGAGCGATCCGCCGCAAGAACGAGTGGGTCCACCTGACACAGGTCCCGCGGTCCACGAGTGTTGTAAGCCCCTCCAGAGGCATCTTCCGCATCTCCCGATCGGGGACACTCGTCGGCCTGGAGGCACCGGAATCGAGCAGGACTCTCGAGGTCAAGCCTTACGCGATCTCGGGACTGGAGACCGACCGGGTCACCATACCTGCCACGTCCAACGAGGGCCACGCCGACGTAGGGCTAGACGTGAAACTTGGCCTGACCGATAACCTCACGGCCGACTTCACCGTGAACACCGATTTTGCGCAGGTCGAAGCGGACGAGCAACAGGTGAACCTCACCCGCTTCGAAATCTCCTTCCCGGAGAAACGAGAGTTCTTCCTCGAAGGCCGAGACATCTACCAGTTCGCTCTCACTGCCGGCACTATCGGTACCGGCAGTAGAAACACCCCGACGCTGTTCTTCAGCCGACGGATAGGGCTGCAGTCCGGCAACCCGACACCTATCCTGGCCGGTGGACGTATATCGGGGAAGGTTAATTCTTTCGACGTCGGCGCACTCAGCATCCAGACCGGTAAGGACGAGAACCTCGGAATCGAGTCCACAAACTTCACTGCGCTACGACTGCGACGCGACATCCTGCAGCGAAGTAGCATCGGAGCCCTTTTCACGGGGCGGTCTGCCTCGACAGTCGCAGACGGCTCTAACCAGACGTACGGCCTGGATGCCAGCCTCTCTCTTTCCCAGGACTTCAACCTGACTGGCTATTACGCCGAAACGAGGACTCGCGGTCTTGCCGGGAACGATCGGAGCTTCTCCGGTCACGCCAACTACAACGGTGACCTGTTGGGAGCAGAGCTCAGGCATCTTCAGGTAGGCGAGAACTTCAATCCTGAGGTAGGCTTCCTCCGCAGGCGGGGATTCAGGGAGACCATCGCCTCGGCACGCTTCAGCCTGCGTCCCGCGTCTATCGAAGCCATCCGCAAGTTCACCTTCCAGGCAAGCCTCGACTATCTGGAGCACGCAACAGAACGGTTCCTGGAGAGCCGGGAGGGACAAGGACAGTTCCAGATCGAGTTCGAGAACAGCGATTTTTTCGATCTGACCTTCATAGACAGCTATGAACTCCTGGACGAGGACTTCCGCATCGGTGCGGGTGTAACCATCCCTCCCGGGAGGTACTCGTTCCAGTCCATCCGGGCCGGCTTAACCTTCGGTCTCCAGCGTTGGTACTCCGGAATTCTGGCGGCGCAGCGGGGAAGTTTCCTCAGCGGGGACAAGACAACGGTTGGGTTGACTGGCGGACGGGTGAACATAAACAAGCGACTCTCTCTCGAACCGACGCTATCACTGAACTGGGTCAATCTGCCAGAGGGGTCGTTCCGCAGCGACCTGGTGGTCACTCGCATCAACTACGCCTTCAGTCCCCGCATGTTCTTGGGCGGGCTAGTACAGTACAACTCGGACAACGACAGCTTCAGCACAAACCTCCGCTTGCGATGGGAATACCAGCCTGGGAGCGAACTCTTCATCGTCTACACCGAGGTCCGGACCACCGATGTCTTCGATCGGTCCTCCGAGCTGTCGAACCGGGGCCTAACCGTCAAGGTCAACTACCTAGTGCGCCTCTAACAGCTGATTCCCTCGAGGCCCCTCACGGTGACCCGAAGGCCCAGGAATCGTTACGAGTGCAAGCCCTGCTGAAGCGTCCCCGGCAGGATTCGAACCTGCGGCCCCCGGTTTAGGAAACCGGTGCTCTATCCTGCTGAGCTACGGGGACAAACGATCCGCGCCGGTCGACAACGCAGCGCGAGAAGCTAGAAGGGCACGCCCTGACGATCAACGGCACGCATCGCGTGCGCCCGGCCTCACTCCTCTCCGGTTTCCCTCTTGGCCACTAGGTAGCCGACACGGTAGGTGCGCAACGTGGCTTCCACCCGATTCATCTCCGCGGTGGCACACAGATCCGGTTTACCCACGGAAGTCCGGGGGCTGCGACGATACTTGGCGCCACGCCCGCAAAACATTCGGTGCCACCCGCCGTTCAGGGGTCCTCGACCTCCCAGGCGAAACGTCCGAGCAGGGGCACGAACGAACAAGCCTCCTGAACCAGCCGCTCCCGTGTGACCCCCGCCTCCTTTTCGACCAACATCAGTTCCTGCCGGTCCGGGCTACCAACCGGGATGAGCATCCGACCGGGGTCCGCAAGCTGGTCCAGAAGGGCGGGCGGAACCGAAGGGGCGGCCGCAGACACCACGACTACTGGAAACGGAGCGTACTTTCGCCAGCCAATCGAACCATCGCCCACGAGCAGTGCTACGTTGCTAAACCCTTGAGCGTCAAGTGCCTGTCGCGCCCTCTGTGAAAGCTCACGTACCCGCTCGACCGAATACACCCTGTCAGCCATCAGAGCAAGGAGTGCGGTCAGATAACCACTCCCGGTCCCGATCTCCAACACGCTTTCGTCCGATCGAGGCTTGAGCACGGACAGATAGTAGGCCTGGAGGGAGGGCTGGGACGCGGTCTGTCCGTAGCCGATCGGCACGGGGGCGTCCTCATATGAGCGGTTCCACACTCCCTCAGGCAAGAATTCATGACGGGGCACTCGATCGAAGAACTGGAGGACCTCGAGGTCGGGGATCCCCTTGCGCCGGATCTCCTCGATCAGGCGCCGTCTCGCCCCGACGAAGCGAAAGGCTTCGCCTCCCCCAACTACACCTTGAGGTCCCATCCCCGGATTTGCTTGAGGAGTCGGTAGTTGGTGAGATCGAGGTGTAAAGGGGTGACGGATACGAATCCCTCCTCGACCGCGCGGAAATCGGAGTCGGCGGTTCCAGACCACATTGCCCCCCCCCCACCGATCCAAAAATACTCTCTCCCAGAGGGGTCGCGGTCACGGGTAATCGAGTCAGAGTAGCGACGTCGCCCAAGCGTCGTCACCCGCACCCCTCGGACTTCGTCCAACGGCACCGCAGGAAGGTTGACTGAGAGGAGGGTGTCCCGGGAAAAACCGCCCTCGTTGAACATCGATAGGAGGAGTCGGCGCACCGGTTCTTCCCACGTCGCCATGTGATCGACCACCTCGCCAGTGTAGGAGAAAGCGACTGCAGGGATGCCCAGGAGGGTACCCTCCATAGCGGCAGACACGGTTCCCGAATAGAGAACGTCTTCTCCCATATTCGGGCCGTGGTTGATCCCGGACAACACGAGATCGGGCGGCTCCTCGAGCAGTTCACTCACTGCAATCATCACGCAGTCGGTTGGAGTTCCGTCCACCATCCACCCGCCATCGGGTCTCTCGCGCGCGCGTAATGGATGGTGCAGCGTTATCGAGTGACTGGTCGCGCTCATTTGACGGTCCGGGGCTACCACGGTCACCTTGCCCAGCCCCTGAGCGGCCGCAGCCAACACCTTGAGTCCGTCCGCGAGGTGCCCGTCGTCGTTGGTGACGAGGACGTTCAGCGCCTTGGTCACTTCCGCGCAGGCGGCACGATGAGCAGCTCGCGGAGGGCCTCGAGATCAGCACGCATCGTGGCCAACATCTCGGGCTTCATCACCTGCTGGCGCTCTTCTTTGAGCTGACCCTCTGCACGCAAGCCGCTGAGTTTCTGCCTCGCTCCCTCGATAGTGTACTTCTGGTCGTACAGCAGGTGCTTAACCAACATCACCTGCTCGATGTCGCCAGCCCGGAAAACGCGCTTGCCAGCTCGGTTCTTGACCGGGTGCAGCACGGCGAATCGGGTCTCCCAATAGCGCAACACGTGGGGCTGGAGACCGGTCAGGCTGCACACCTCACCCATTGAGTAATACTCCTTCTTCGCTATAGCCTCGGTCACGACCATTCCTCCGGCTTGGGGCCACGCTCCATAAGACTCCAGAGTGCTTCGCGCGGATCGCGCCCGTATAGTAGGACCATCCGTACCTCGCTCGTGATAGGCATCTCGACGCCTTCCCGCTCGGCAAGACCATGCGCAGCCTGTGCCGTTTTCACCCCCTCCGCGACGGCGCTCATCTCCCTGAGGATCGAAGCCAGAGATTCTCCCCGACCCAACCTCACTCCCACGGTGCGATTGCGGCTCAGTTCGCCCGTGCAGGTCAGCACCAGATCCCCCATTCCTGCAAGTCCCGCGAACGTGGTAGGTTGCGCTCCCATAGCCTGCCCCAGGCGCGTCATCTCGGCCAAACCCCGGGTGATGAGCGCCGCCAAGGTATTGTGGCCGAAGCCGAGCCCCGAAGACATCCCCGCTGCGAGCGCGATCACGTTCTTGAGTGCCCCGCCCAGTTCAACGCCCACCACATCCGGGTTGGTGTAGACCCGAAAATAACGATTCTGAAAGAGCCACTGTACGCGCGCGGCGGCAGAGGACTCGACGCTCGCCGCTACCAGCGCGGTCGGTGCCTCACGGGCCACCTCCAACGCAAAGCTGGGACCTGACAGTACGGTAAAATCCTTCATGCGCTCCTCTCCAAGCGCATCCATCAGGACTTCGTCCATGCATCGCAGAGTCGCTGTCTCGATCCCCTTGGAGGCGTTCACCAACTGGCAGCGCTCCCCCACGTGGGGCGCTGCGTCAGCCATCACTCTCCCCGCGAACTGGGAGGGCACGACGTTCACGACCACCTCAGCGCGGAAGAGCGCCTCGGCCAAGTCGCCTGTGACCCTAAGCGTGTCGGGAAGTCGGATTCCTGGCAGGAACCGCTGGTTCTCGTGCCCGACGGAAATCTGCTGGACCACGTCAGCCTCGAATGCCCATAGCACAACGTCGTGTCCGTTCTTAGCCAAAACGGCAGCGAGGGTGGTACCCCAGCTTCCCGCCCCCACCACCGCAATTCGGGTCGTCATCGATCACCCGCCTCGACCGGGGGCACGATGTGGCGGCCGGGTCCCCTACCGAAACGATGCTCCTCACCCCTCAAGAGGCGGCCGAGGTTGGCCCGGTGCGACCAGATCACGAACACCGCCAGCGCCAGGGTGAAGGCCATAAGCGACGGTCCCTCTTCATGGGGAAGAAACCAGACGGCTAGGGGGATGGTCAGAGCGGCCAACACTGATCCCAGCGACACGATCCGGGTGACAGTCACCGTGACCGTCCACACTGTAATCCCAGCGATAACGGCCCACGGCGCCAACCCGAGGAACACCCCGGCGCTGGTGGCTACCCCCTTCCCCCCCCTGAAGCGCACCCAGACGGAGAAAACGTGACCCAGGATCGCGGCAGCGCCATAAGCCAACGCCCAACTCCAGGGAGCGGGCTCCAGCCGTGGGAAGAGCCAGGCCGGAGCGAAGCCCTTGGATACGTCCACCAGCACCACCGGCAGTGCGGCCTTCCAGCCCATCACACGAAGGGTGTTGGTAGCACCGAGGTTGCCGCTCCCCTTATGGCGCAGGTCCACACCATAAATCGCCTTGCCCATCCAGAAACTGGTGGGCACGGCTCCCAGGAGATAAGAGAGAACGACGAAAAACAGCGGATTCAAATCGGGGCGGACTCCCTAGCGGACCGGGCGTGCGCTAGCGCAGGAACGGACACCGGCGCCTTCAACCGGTCCGCCTCGTCGCTCTCGAGGCGCGGAGTTGAATGCGGATGGGGGACCCCAGGAAACCCCACCGTTCCCGAAAGCTATTCATGATGTAACGAATGTAGTGGTCGGGTATCTCTCGTGGGAGGTTGGAGAAGACCACGAAATTGGGTGGCTCCACCGCGACCTGGGTCCCATAGCGGAGCTTGACGGGGCGACCGCGCGAATGCGGGGGCGGCTGCCGCCCCATCAACGCATTCAGCACTTCGTTGACCTCATGCGTATCGATGCGCCGCGTGCGCTGACCCTGCACCTCGAGCACCATATCCAACGCCTTGTGAACCCGTTGACCAGTCTTCGCAGAAGTGAACAGGAATGGCACCCATTGGAGGAAAGCGGCTCGCTCGCGTGTCACCTTCTCGAAGCGCGGAGCCGTCATCGTTTCCTTCTCCACCAGGTCCCATTTGTTGACAACCAGCACGATACCGCAGCCGGCCTCCCAGGCCATCTCGATCACCTTAAGGTCCTGGATGTGGATGGGCTCAGTAGCATCCACGAGCACGAGCGCCACGTCCGCATCCTGAAGCACGCGGGCCGAACGAAGCGCAGAGTAGTATTCCAGTGAATCCTTTACACGGGCCTGACGCCTAAGCCCGGCAGTGTCCACGAACACGAGCTGGTGGCCGTGATAGGTCAGCGGAGTATCGACCGAATCCCGCGTCGTTCCCGGGACATCCGTGACCACCATCCGCTCCTCGCCAAACATCTTGTTCACAAAACTGGACTTGCCCACGTTCGGCTTGCCCACTACTGCGACCCGGATCTCATGCTCGTCGGGCTCGCCATCGGTTGTCGCGGGAAGCGCCCCCACGATCCGGTCCAGTAAGTTTCCCATTGCCTTACCCGAGGCACCCGCTACAGGGATAGGCTCGCCCATACCGAGCGACCAAAAATCCATCCATGAGGTGTCGTCCGGCAGGTTGTCCACCTTGTTAGCCACCACCAGCACCGGGCGATCGGCCACACGCAAAATATCTGCGAGACGCTCGTCCAGCGGGTGGGGGCCTACCTTGGCGTCCACCAAGAACAGGATCAGGTCGGCTTCGTTGACGGCGGCCATCGCCTGTTCCCGCACGGCCCGGTCGAGAGGTTCATCACTCCCCTCGATAACGCCACCTGTGTCGACGATAAAAAAATGGCGTCCCGCCCAGTCGGCGCGCGCGAAATTGCGGTCCCGAGTGACGCCAGGCTGGTCGTCCACAATCGCCAAGCGACGGCCGACGACCCGGTTGAAGAAGGTGGACTTGCCCACGTTGGGACGCCCCACCACGGCCACTATGGGAAGCTTGGCGCTCACACGCCGTCTCCCCTCACAGCGAGCGGAGCGCAGCAGTGACCTCGTAACCGGAGATCACCCGGGCGGGAGCCACACGCGCTGCGAGCACCTCCAGGGGCAGGCTATCGATGAACATTCGGTCAGCGTTGAGCGCCTCGGCCGGAACAAGCACCAGGTCGCCTTCCCTTCCCCCTTCGAGCGCGTCACCGATGTCCCGACCCGCAAGCAGGCCCGCCACCGACACGGTTTCGCCAAAAAAACGGTTTTCGACCTCTACCACTTCAACCGGAGCACCCGTGGCGGATGCCAGCCGGGAGGATCGCGCGCGCATGAAGGGAGCCATCGAGCGAGCCGTTACAATGCGGATCCGTCCACTGGGAAAAGGCGGTACCTCCGCGAGCCCGAGCTCGAAATCGTCAACAAAGCGGCGCACCGTGCCGACCCCGTTCTCGGCCAAATCGAAGTCATCGTAGTAGTCGGCACCTGGCAAATCGCGGCGAGCGAGGAGGAAGAGCTCGTCCGCCGCGTACACCCACCCCGTTCCCCGCTCCGCGAGCGCACGCTCCCTCGCCTGATCCACTTGAGCGAGGGCTGCCTCCGCGTCCTCGGGCACAAGCAGCCGGACCGGGCGTTCCAGGTTGTAGCGGGTTAGTCCGACAGGAACCACCGAAAGCGAGAGGACTCCCTCGCCCAGCGTCCAGAGATCGTACAGCGTGCGATCGAGGTGGGTGCCGTCGTTCCACCCCGGACAGAGCACAACCTGGGTATGGACCTCGAGTCCTCCGCTCAGGAGATAGCGGAGATGGTCCATGATGAGACCAGCGGTGTCACTGACCAGCAGCCGCTCACGTACCACGGGCTCCGTGGCGTGGACGCTCACGTACAGGGGCGAGAGCTTCTGCTCTACTAGCCGAGCGAGTCCCTTGGGCCCGAGGTTGGTGAGCGTGACGTAGCTCCCGTAGGTGAACGACAAACGAAAGTCGTCATCCTTGAGCCACAGGCTGTCGCGCACCCCAGGTGGGTTGCCATCTATGAAACAGAAAACGCACTTGTTGGCGCACTCACGCACCGTGTCCGGAACGGGCACGATCCCCAACGGCTCACCCGGGTCGCGCGCCACCTCGTAGATCACCGTGTCCCCGGATGGATCGACCGTCTCGAGTTCTAGTTCGGGATCCGCGAGCAGAAACGTCAGATCGATGCCGTCACGCACCCGCTGCCCGTTGATGCGAACAACGCGGGTGCCGATCCTAAGCTCGAGCTCCTCGGCGATGCTGCCGGACTCGATGGCGGCGATTCGGACCACAGTAACCTTGGCCTGACGTGTGAAAACCTCCCACCGAGGGGATCCCTCAGCGGCGGTGGAGCAGTGCAATCTACATCCGTCCGGGGCTACGATTGAAGTCGAGGCGGCTGCGCGGTGTCAGGCGAGCTTCCCCCGCAGGAGCGAGGAGAACGCATCCTGGCTATCAGTGGGTGAGAGATCCGGGCGGCCGACCTGGCTGGATACCGGTCGACCACTGAAGCCATGCTCCCGAGGCCTGCGAGGCCTCGTGGGTCGCGGGAAGCCCATCTCTAGTGCAGCCTCAACACCCTTGAATCAACACCCCTATGCGTGCACAATGGTGCCATGACACGCCAGATGTTTACCGCCGCAGTAGTGTGCCTACTCACAGCCGGCGGCTGCACCATTGTCGGATATCCAGCGCCGGTGCCCACGCCGGCCCCAGGAGACGCCGGCCGTGTCGTGGCTGACGTCCCGAGCGCCGGAGCACCAACCCGCACCTACGAGATCTTCGGACAACGTTATACCACGTTGGCCACGAGTCGAGGTTACCGGGAAACCGGTATCGCATCCTGGTACGGCGAGCCCTTTCATGGCCGCCCAACGGCCAGTGGAGAGATCTTCGACATGTACGCGCTCACCGCCGCTCACCGCACCCTTCCGCTCAACATTTGCGTCGAAGTCGAACGCTTGAGCAACGGACGAACCGTGACCGTAAAGGTGAACGACCGGGGGCCCTTCGCCGACGTCCAGAAACGCATCATAGACCTGTCCTTCGCGGCAGCGCAGGTACTTGACCTAGTCGACCCCGGGATCGCAGAAGTAGAGGTGCGTGCACTCGGGGACAGGTCAAGTTGCTGATAGCCTCTTCGTGTCGACGACAACTACAGGAAGCTTCTCGGCACCCGTTTGGGTCACGTTGCCACCCTGAAGTCCACGGCCCCAGAGGCTACCGAACCGATGGAAACCGACACCGGTATCCTGGTGCCCCCGAAAGTCATTGACGGGTCGGTTCGAGCAGATCGGATGTGCGTGAGTACAGCTGGACCACCCGGTCGAGTTCGACCAGAAGTTGCTGTTCTATGACTTGAATGGTGCGCGGTATGGACGTGCTATCCTCCTCTTCCATCACGTGCTGTTGGAAGGCATTCAGCTGCATGCGCTCCCGAGCGCCCGCCAGCTCGCGGAGGACTACCGTCGCCGCCGTGCCGGGATCATTCGCCAACCCGAAAAGTTGGATCATCGCCTCAAGGTAGTCCAAGTCGGTCTGCACGTTCTGAATGAGATTGGTGACCAGTGAAACGTGCGATTGGAGGCTCGGAACCTGCATCGTCACCCGAAACAATCCCATACCCATTTCGTCTAGCCGCAGAGCGATTTCCTCCATCTCAGACCGGACGCCAGTCAGGTCGTTCTGGGCACTCACGTGGCTCGCATCAACTAAGCTCACGAGGAGCACGAGAGTAACAGCCAGGAGGGCACGGGAGATACGACGCGGGATCAGGGGACAAACGGGCATGGAGGTCTCCGCATGGTCAGAGTGGCGGCTGCTCA
>CEUS01277523.1_pt1 | contig 11211 bp, 10 predicted proteins | sample 427031 | NCBI WGS metagenome assembly CEUS01 (sample SAMEA2622837, study PRJEB7988) | marine metagenome | biome: marine biome (ENVO:00000447); feature: marine epipelagic mixed layer (ENVO:xxxxxxxxx); material: "saline water (ENVO:00002010), including plankton (ENVO:xxxxxxxx)" | depth 140 m | reverse complement strand
TAATGAGATTTTTGGCGGATTAAATCCTGATCAGGTTATGTCGGCAAAGATGATTCTATGGAAGGGTCATTGCTCGGTTCATACGCGGTTTTCTACGAATCAGATCAAAAACCTCCGACAACAGCATCCAGATGTTCGTGTCATTGTACATCCAGAGGTTCCCTTTGAAGTTGTTCAGGAAGCTGATGAAAGTGGTAGTACCGAGCACATCATCCAGCAGGTTTCCAAGAGTCCGGTAGGTTCTATATGGGCTGTAGGAACGGAGATCCACCTTGTCAGTCGATTAGCTGAGCAATTAGCCCCTGAACGCACAGTGCTGTCACTTGATCAGTTTGGGTGTCTTTGTTCTACGATGTTTCGTGTATCACCTAATCATCTGCTTTGGATTCTTGAAGAACTCTTAGCCGGACGAGTTCAGAACCGTATTGCGGTACCCAAAGAACAAAAACACTGGAATAAGATAGCGCTCGATAGAATGTTGTCAATTCGGTAGGACATAAATTTCATGAGTGTCAGTAAGCTTGTTTGTGCTTTACGAAATGCTTTCTTGCTACGGACACTGTTTCCCGGATACGATCGGCCGACTTTCCATGTGACAAGGAGGATTTGATGGCTCTTTCAGATCTATTTACCAACGTGCAGTTGCTCTTGAGATGGGTTCACGTTTTTGCCGGCATTGTCTGGATTGGCCATCTGTATTTCTTTAATTTCGTTAACATTCCTTTTCAGGGCACGATTGGTCCAGATGTTAAAAGAGTAGTGAATCCACAGATCATGTCACGAGCTCTCTGGTGGTTTCGTTGGGGAGCGATGATTACCTTCGTAGCAGGGTTGTTATTGTTCACGCAACTTTACATGTATGACCCTGTATCCGGATTTGGACCGAGTCTCGCTTTTAGTGGAGAAGATGGTATTACAGGTCGGGCAGTCTGGATTCTTATGGGGATGGTCTTTGGCACCATTATGTGGTTCAACGTGTGGTTTATTATTTGGCCGGCCCAGCAAAAAATTCTTCCTGCCGTAAGAGATGGTGTTGCTCCGGATCCAGCTCTCCCAAAACGTGCAGCGATGGCATCACGCGTGAACACTTACCTTTCTGGCCCAATGCTTTTTGGGATGCTGGCGGCAAATCACTATGGCGCTGTAAATTTCCTCACTGCAGTTGTGGCAGTTGCGCTTGGATTGTTGGCAATTTGGTGGTCTTATAAATCGGCGCCTCAAGTTGGGAAGTCTGTGTAAGACGGTTTGCTTGAAGTAGGTTGGTATGTGCCTGGCTGGATTGTTTCGGCAATTTAGCTAGGCACATTATTCTTTTACAGTTGTCCTAAAGTTTCATTAAATCTGTCTGTGTCTTCTAATCGATGTCCTTCGTCCTCTACCTTTTTTTAGTGCATCTGGGTGTTGGCATTAGTCTTACTTTGCTACTTGTATCAAAAGAGGCTGGCCTAAAGTTTTTTCGCTTCAATGCAGGGGTTGCCGCGTTGCTCCTTGCGACGGCGATGGCGTTTCGTCCACCTACGGATGTCATTGGCGATACTGTGATTGGTGCAACAAGTATCACTATGCTCGGTATTGCGCTGGCGACATTAACGATTTATTGGCTTATCGCTGGTCGTATTTTGTCACAATTGCGACCGGTCCTTCCCGTAGTAGCTACAGTGGCAGGCTTAATCGCAGTTTCACTTCACAGTCTTGTGGCTGCAACACCAGTAGTTTCTGGCGGACTCTTAACCGCAATAAGTGCATTGACTGCGGTGGCGTTACTTGGTTGCACGTGCACGGCAATGGTTCTTGGTCATTGGTATCTTGTGATTCCCTCAATGGACATTCGGCATCTACAGCGCATTGTTTTTTTACATATCATCACATTGGGAGCGCGAATTGTTATCGTTGCCATTGCACTGATTATTGCTCTAAGCGAACCGCTCCTAACAGGGCAGTCACTTCAACAGTACGTTGTGTCAATTGATGGTGTTTTTTTATGGCAGCGTATTCTATTCGGTCTTGCTGTCCCTATGGTGTTAGCTTATTTGACTTGGGAAACCGCAAAGATTCGTTCTACGCAGTCAGCCACTGGCATTCTTTATGTTGATTTCTTTACGGTGATGGTTGGGGAGATTCTATCAGGGTATCTGTGGCTTTCAACAGGGCTGGCTGTCTAATATGGAAGTCACGGTTCGTTGTCCTCAGTGTGATGCGGCGTTGCCCATCAATGTTGACGAAGCCGAAGTAAAAATTTGTTGCCAACGCTGCGGGCGAGAAACCCGGCTTAAGGGCACCAATGCTGTGATATCTGACACTGCTGTGGACAGTTGTCCAGTTTGTCAGGGAAACGATTTTTACATACGAAAAGATTTTGATCCAAAGACCGGCGTGGCAATTGTTGCAACAGGCGCAATCATCAGTGCTGTTTTTTATTACTTTGGCCAAGACATCATTGCTTATGGTGTTTTAGGTAGTGGCGCACTCATTGATTTAATTGTCTACGGTCGATTAAAAAATGTGACCATTTGTTACCGTTGCCATGCAGAGTTTAGAGGTGCATATAAACGAACAGCTGATGTGTTCGATTTGCATACTGCAGATATTCTTGAGCCCGAATGGGAGAGAAAAATCCGTCGCCGCTAAAACAGTGTTACCTGAACAGGTTCCCCTTGCTCAACAGTGATTGTCGTAGGTGCGATTTCGATATAGCCGTCTGCCTGCGACATGCTAGTGATATCACCTGAAGCTTTGAAGGCTGGTACCGCTATGCCTTGTTCCACTCGTACCGTATAGAACTGGTGTTTATCTATCGCTGATCGTATTTTCTTGCCGAGCGGAACGGTAATGGTACGAGCGTGATGAGCGGGCAAGTGTGCTAGATGGCGAATTACAGGTACAAGTAATATGTGTGCATTGGAGAGGCATGACGTCGGGTAACCAGGCATGCCAAAGATGAGCTTGTCATTGATTATACCTACCACAGTGGGTTTGCCAGGCTTGATAGCGAGGCCGTGGAAAAGGATGGTTCCTTTTTGTCCAATGACATCAACCATAAAGTCCCGTGTCCCTACAGAACTTCCGCCAGAGAATACCAGGAGGTCTGATTCCAGGCACCGCTCGACAGCATCAGACAAGTCCTTAATGTTGTCTGATGCGGTACGATGTGGTTCTGGATATCCACCGTGCTCTGTCACGATGGCCGTGAGTGTGAACTTATTGATGTCATAGATTTGTCCAGGTTTAAGTGGTTGTCCAAGATCCGCAATCTCATTACCAGTTGATAGAATTGCAACCCGTGGACGCACATAGACTCTTACTTCGGTAGTGCCAACTGCAGCAAGTGCACCGATACGGCTTGCATTAAGGACTTCGCCTGTTCTTAGAACGATCTGGCCTTCCTGAATGTCAGCACCTTGCTGGCCGACGTGCTGTTGTGGCTCAACAGGGCTCATGATGTAGACAGTGTTAGATGAATCAGACTTTGTTTTTTCTACCATGACTACGGCATTAGCGTTATCTGGCATTGGTGCCCCAGTAGAAATTTCTGAACATTGCCCAGATTCTATTGGGCATGTCGGTATTTGACCGGTGAACACACGTTCCACACAGGTTAAATATTTTGGGTTTTCTTGAGTCGCTCCGAATGTATCTTCAGCGCGGACGGCGTAGCCATCCATGGCGGCACGTGCGAAGGACGGCACATCAGCACTGGCAATACACTCCTGCGCGAGCACTCGACCATTTGCTTCAGACAGCGATACAATTTCAATACGATCAATCGTTTTCATCTGTGATTCGATTAGTGCTTTCGCTTGCGCTAGTGGAATTGTATTTTTGATTGGGCGCATCTTCACAGTCATCGGTTCATTTGCTGTACAACGTGACCAAGTTCAGGCACGATAAGTTTTGTTAGTGCGAGCTGCACAGCAGGTTCTGAACCTGGAAGTACAAAGATCGCTGTATGGTTTACAGTGCCGGCAGTAGCACGACTTAGCATTGCGGCAGCGCCTATTTCTTGAAAACTTAGAACTCGGAATAATTCACCGAAGCCATCAAGCTTCTTAGTCAGGAGCTTGTTCACTATTTCGAATGTACTGTCTCGAGATGTGATACCTGTTCCACCTGTTGTGAGGATAACTTGTACTTCTGAGTTTGCAATTTGTTTCTGGATAACCTCTTCAATTTGTACAGGGTCGTCAGGAACAAGCTTATATCCAACAATATTGTGTCCGTTTTTAATGAGGCCATTTCGCACTGCACGCCCGCTAGTGTCTGTTTCAGAAGTACGTGTATCACTGACGGTCAGGATGAAGCAGTTAATCGTAGCGGGGGCTGCCGCTCGGTGCTTAAGGTAATTCACATAGGAATTATAGGTGGTGTATAGTTATTTCTTATATCTTAGTATCACCATCGCTACAGACTGTATTAGTTGAACGTATTCCTATAAGCGCCCTTAGCTCAGCTGGATAGAGTGTCTGGCTACGAACCAGGAGGTCGCAGGTTCGAATCCTGCAGGGCGCGCCATTACTGCTTTCCGATGGAAGATTGGCCTTGTCGTAAAACGTATTTCTGGATTTTTCCAGTTGCGGTCTTTGGTAGTTGGTCGACAAACACAATTTTTCGTGGTGCTTTAAAATGTGCCAGTTTTTCTCTGGCATAGGTAATCAGTTCTTTGTCAGTCGCAGAAGTGCCTTGATTCAGCACGACGAAGGCACACGGAGTTTCTCCCCATTTTTCATCTGGCACACCAATCACTGCAATCTCACAGATGCTCGGGTGTTGCATCATTACGCCTTCAACCTCAACTGAAGAGATGTTTTCCCCGCCACTGATGATCACGTCTTTAAAGCGATCGCGAATCTCGATATACCCATCGGGGTGCATGACGGCGGCATCTCCACTGTGGAACCAGCCACCACGCATGGCAGTTGCTGTAGCTTCCGAGTCGTTATAGTAGCCAGCCATGATGACGTTTCCGCGCATAATAATTTCTCCAAGGGTCTGTCCATCTCTCGGCACGTCATGCTCAGATTCGTCAACAACACGTAGTGCGCCAGCTGTCATGATTTCGACACCTTGCCTTGCTTTGATAGTTGCCTGCTCTTTCGAGGAACGGGTTTTGTGCTCGGCCTGAGGTTCACACACAGTCATGAATGGAGATGTTTCTGTTAGTCCGTAAGCATGTAGAAGGTTCCATCCGAATTCACCTTCGACTCGCTGAATTGTGGCCGCTGCAGGCGGGGCGCCAGCAGTTATGACTTTGATGCCACGGCGTACCTCGCCGCGTTTATGAGCGGGTGCGTTGGCTAACATAATGAGGACAGTCGGCGCTGCACACATATGTGTTACTTCTTCTTCACGCATTAGTCGAAATGAAGTTTCAGGATCAAGTGCACGGAGACAAATATGCGTGCCTCCAATAGCAGTTATCAACCAAGTAAATGTCCACCCATTTGCATGGAACATTGGCAGTGTCCAGAGATACCGATCAGCCGATGTCATTGGCCAATGAATTAAGACGCCGACGATGTTTATGTAGGCATTTCGATGGGTAATCATTACGCCTTTTGGACGGGACGTTGTACCACTGGTGTAGTTGATTGTGAGCAAGTCAGTTTCTTTAATAGTAGGCGTTTCAAAAATAGGCTCTTCGACAGCAAGTAATGCTTCGTAGTCAAGGAAGTCTTTACCAGCACCTTCAAGTGCTACAAAGTGTTGAACGTCTGGACAGTTTGTACGGATAGTATCCACTGCATCGAGATAATCCTTGTGGACACAAACAACCTTTGCTTCGCTGTGGTTAATGATGTACTCGAATTCGGCTGGGTTTAATCGAAAATTAATTGGAACTAGTACTGCACCAATTTGTGGTACAGCATAGAACGATTCAAGTTGTGCGTGCGTATTTGGAGAGAGGTATGCAACTTTGTCCCCTTTGGTAATCCCGAGACGTTGCAGCGCGGCTGACCATCGGTCACAACGGCTAAAAAACTTAGCATAAGTAAGGCGTAGTGTCCCATCAACTACAGCTTCTTTAGTTGCGTAAAGTTTTCGCGTTCGGCGTTGAAATTCTAATGGCGTTAGTGGTGTTTCCACGATGGTTCAGGATAATACCATGCGTACAGTCATGGATTCTTTAGGGAACTTTTCACATGTCCCTGTTTTTGCCTCGCTGTGCATTTGCACTATCGTTGACTGTATAAGCAGTTACCTATGAATTTCTTTAGAGAGTTGTTGGACTTATTTTTTATTTATTGAGGGATGGTACAAGTAAAGTTGCTTTCGTTATTTGAATCGCCACTTCCATCGTAAACTGCTACTTCTGGGTAAGGACAGACGGGACGTGTTAGTGCTATGTGTCCATCTTGATTACGTTTCGAGGCCACAAGACGATTAGGGGCTTGTCCATCTTCTACCCATGTACGTATTGCCTCAACCCAGTCAACTTGGTCTGGCCCTGGCCCATTTGCGCAGTGCAAGACACCAGGTAACATGTAGAGTCGCGCATAGTCACGAACATTGTTATCACGTGCTTCGAGTTCTTCGTAATAATTGATTGTCCCGAGTGGTGTTAGTGCAAGGTCAGACCACCCGGTCCAGTAGATAATTTTTCCGTTTTGCTCCCGAAACGCGCTCAGGTCTGTGTCAATTGCATCAAGTATTTTTGATGCAGCCGCTGTGTCTGTTTTCCATGTTGAGAAATCGTATGTCGTGTAGTCCCATTCAGGATCGTTAAATACGAAGTACTTATAAAGTTCAGTGCCAAAGCCATAATGCGCGTTTGGCATGCCTGGCATTTGTAATGGTCCGCCACCAACGACCCATGAATCCCATCCACCTGGTTCGTTTTCTCCACCGTAATTAAATCCAAAGAAGAGCTGTTCGTCGTTGGCAGTTGGTCCGTTATAGACCGCTTGGATAGCAGCAAGTTGACGTGACGTTACACAATCAGTTGCGCTCGTGTCGTTAGGACATAATGGGAGGTCTGTCGGAGAGAATGGGCACTGCCGAGGATCGGTCATCATCCCGTCCTTTACTCCATCAGCTTCGTCACAGGCAGAGAGAATGCTTGAGCTTAACAGTTCAAGATTTTCTGGTGTTAAAACAGGATTGTTAGTATCCCCAGTGGGATAGATGGCTTGCTGAGTTTGCACAAACCCAGCCGTGAGTGCAGTCCAGTAATAAGCTGGGGCACCAGCGACAATGCCATCAAAATCGTTCGGGTATCGCTGTGATTCCATCATTCCTTGTCCGCCACCGCGTGAACAGCCAATAAAGTATGAGTATTCTGGTGCTTGTGTGTAGTAATGCTCGATAAGCGCTTTAGCTACTTCAGCAGTTAAATGAATAGCACGGTGTCCAAAATTTTCTTGTCGTTCAGGATTATTCAGAGCCCAACTGGCCTCAATGCCTCCGCCTACATGTCCAGTATCCGTTCCTACGGTTGCATAGCCTTGTTCAAGTGCGCCATAGCTCAGCGCGGAGTTTTGTACTGTGCCAACATAGCCACCGCCACCTCCCATCATAAAGCGACCGTTCCATTCTTCTGGCAGTAACAGTTCAAAATTAATTTCAGTTTCGATCACACCTGTAACCTTGCAGTGACTTGGGCCAACTTCACTTGCTCGGATGTTCTCAGTTTTAGTGATCCTGGAATTGTTTAATGTCAGTGCAGTGAGTTCAGTACACGAGCTTTCAACATCCCTTGCTGGACCTGCACAAGCACCAATCACAATAAGAGACGTACCAAGAGTGATCGTGCATGCATAGCGGGTCAGCAGGTCCATTGTTGATCTCCTTGGGTAGAGTACAGCGTTAGTATGGTTAATTAGTGTAGGGCGATGGTTGTGTCAAGAGGCTGGTACTCAATTAAGTCCTGACGAATGTGGCGACGTATGCCTCGAAAAAAGACACTTAAGTCTAGGTGGAGATCAAAAGTTGACGGATACCAGACTTCTGGACTAACACGTATAAAATCAAGTTGTCCTTTTGCGTGCCGAAGTGTTGCAACAATACCCCAGAGATAGCGAAATGGTTTTTGCATTTCAAATGAGATGCGTGCTACTCCGTAGTCGTTTTGCGTGATCCACATTTTTCCTGTCGAACGATTCAATGCTTTGTCCATTCGTTTTTCGTCTGGTAGTTTCCCTTCACGAGGGACAAATTCAAGAACCCAGCACAGGTCTTCTCCCACGGTGTCTGTGCCAACAAGTGCTATGTTGTAGCGAGACATCATTTCACGATTAAATTTAACACTGCTGTATTCGTCGGGTTCATATTCTTCATCCCGTTCTGCATGTTTTTGAACTTCCTCGATAAATTCTCTTTTATCTTTTGCTGCCTTGCGGACATCATCTTCGTCGAGGGCAAGTCCATCGCGTTCGATGAGTTCTTCGTAAAGAAGTCCTTCGAGTGGGTAGCGTCGGTACTTAGTAGTTTCTGTGTCGGTTACTTCGCCATCACCATTAAGTTTCTCGACCGTATACAAAACAATAGATTCAAAATCAAGCTCGCGGTTTGACTCGTCCTGTGCCTCACTTCGTTCAATGGCACGGTCAAGAATCATCTCAGCTGTTGCTCGGTTTTGGTCGGCCTCTCGGATGGCCTCGTCTGATGAGACAGACGTGTCTGGCTGAGGACTTTGCGCAAGTATTGTCGTTGTTACAAGTGCGAACCCAAGGCACTGTGCTGTAACAAAACTGAGAATAATAATAATCAGTCGCCTACACACTGAACAGATTCTCTCCTTGCTTTCGAGATTGCCGAGTATTATGTGACAACTACAACGATGTCTATGTTAAATACCCCATTATTTGCTCGGTTTCAACTGATAGCTCACAATCATGAAAAAGTTATCTGAGTCACAGTGGAATTGGGGGTATATAAGGAGGCAAAGGGATATTTCGGTTGTTGACTAAGAACAGATAAAGCTAATTTCACGCCTGTTCACCTAGGACTGCGTGCTTAAGGAGATAAAGTAATGGAGAAGGCGATTACTCAACTAGTAAAAGGTTATGAGACCGGTGGTCTCACACGTCGAGGCCTTATTCGAGGCCTCACTATGCTGTTTGCGGGTACAGCCGCTGCTCCCGCTGCAGCCCAATTACTTGACGGATCAAAAGTGCACGTACATCCTCCGTCACTTCCGTGGGAACCTCTTATCGACCATATACAAATTAACTCTCGCGATCCGCAGAAGTCTGCTGAGTTTTATCAGAAGGTATTAGGGCTTGAACTATTGAGAGTAGGCCCAGCTGGTGCTGAGCGCGACTGTTGTCCAGAGCGAGATGCCTTCCTTGGTGTGAACAATCGCCTCTTGCTTGCCATTCGTAAAAGAGAACCGGTTGGTGCTATTGATCATTGGTCAATGTTGGCACCTGGCTACGATCGACACCAATTTAAGAGTATTGTCGAGAAACGTGGTGGAACAATTGCGGAACATGATTTAGGTGGACAATATGTCAAGGATCCAGATGGGGCAATGTTGCAACTGATGGGTCGTCCTGGCGGGTCCTAAATTATTACCATGTTTTAGTACATACCCATCACACCAGTGAAAGAGTAACTGGTGTGATGGGGTGTACAGTGCCAATTGTTTATCGAGGTTGGTACGCTGCGTGATGTCCGCCGTTTGGAGAGTAGTCAGCTGACACCGGTTCGGAAATGATTGTGTAATCTTTGCTTCTAAATCCCCAGGCACTTGTAATGGTAAATGCTTCCCAGCACCATTTTTGTTCACCTTCATTGCGCATCACACCCTCGTAACGTCCACCTTGTACTCCGCCTGCACCTGAAGTCATGAAATAAGCAGTTACATCAGCTTTCGCAAGGTCTTGATGTACGTTTACAGCAAGGTTTGAAGTGTGATGTCCGCCACCAATGCGGGGTCCACGAGCACTGTAGTTTTCATAGAGAGGTGCAATATCATCGCGACCTTCAAAATGCAGGTCGTCACCGCCCGCTCCAGGAAAGTTCGGTACATCGAGGATTGCGTCTTCGCAAAAGACTGCAAGAATTTGGTCATGGCCCAGACCTGAGTCCATTGAGTAGAGATACTGGTTGAAGGTGCTAAGTACTGCTTCCTTGGCTTCCAGTCGTGCGATACGTTCTCTTAACTCTTGTAGTTCTTCTGGTGGTTGACCATTTGTACAACCAAGCCCTACAGCACCCATAAAAATCACTACAGTCATTGCTGATAATCCAAATTTCGTCATTGTTCGCCCCTCTACTTCGTAAAAAGCTACGGTAATCGCACCGACTTGTCGCGAATCATAACAGTAAGTTTGTTTGGCTGTACTGTTCTTGAAGCAATTTGGTAAAAGCTATTAAATTAAACAGAAAATTCACCATAAACCATTTATAAATAAGCAACTTACAGTTACATGCATATTGAGTATTGGCACAAGTACCACTTTGTTTTCTATAACTTCTGGAACCTCGTCCTTGCAAAAATCGTCAATCAAATCGTCAGCATTATGTGGAGGAGTCTGTACTAAATAGTGGGTTTTTCGAATAAATATGGATAATCGAGGTTTTTCTCGTCTGATCCAGATCAAGTTCGACCTAGGGTTTGTTAAAGCGTAGACATTAGTGGTGTTTTCTCAGAGAGGAGCGAGTGTGATTTTTCGGGGGGCGTTGCAGCAGGGCATAACAGTATCTGCACTAATCGGCTTCTTAATAACGGCAGGTTGTGGTCTTGTTCCTGGAGTGACAGATCGAGAAGGTCCAGCAACCGATGCACTTGCAGTGAATACTCGACAACCTCAAGTAGCTGTCGAAGTGGCGCCGGCTACGATTGCTGATTTAGAAGTCCATCTTTCTTTTGACGGGACTCTTGAGGGGCGTGCTGAAGTAGATGTTGTTCCAGATATTGCAGGCAGACTAGAAGCAGTGCGTGTGGAACTTGGTGATCAGGTGAAGCGCGGTCAAGCAATTGCTAAAGTTCGTGACGACGATCTTGCTACCCAAGTGAGACAGGCGGAGCATGCGTACGAAGTAGCTCGAGCGACATTCCGTCAACGGGAAGTTGATTTAACTCTCGCCGAGACAACCCTCAACCGTTCCCAAGAACTCTTCGACGAACAGTTACTTGCTCGGGAAACCCTTGATGACGCGAAGGCGCGTGCTCAGGCTGCTGCGGCACAAGTTGATCTGGCTAGAGCTCAATTCTCACAGAATGAAGCACGTGTGGACGAATTGCGAATTAAACTTGGCAAAGCGACAGTT
>CEUS01270991.1_pt1 | contig 11214 bp, 11 predicted proteins | sample 427031 | NCBI WGS metagenome assembly CEUS01 (sample SAMEA2622837, study PRJEB7988) | marine metagenome | biome: marine biome (ENVO:00000447); feature: marine epipelagic mixed layer (ENVO:xxxxxxxxx); material: "saline water (ENVO:00002010), including plankton (ENVO:xxxxxxxx)" | depth 140 m | reverse complement strand
CAGCCCATATGTTCCGTGTACCACTCCACGCCCTTGGCAGGACTTGAGGTCGTAATGTGAACATGGTGATAGTCAGCGGCACGAGCCAATCCAGGGTGCAGTGCAAAAAGGACGGCTACGACAAGGAGCGAAAGACGATTCCAGGTCATGGCGTGTTATCTCCTGTATTTTGTGGAACATTTTCAATCGTGTAAAGTCCCACGGATGTCCAGATTAGGTGCTGTCGAGTAACTTCAACTCGCCTAAGCACATCTCAAAGTGTCAGGATATCAGAGACAGGGCGAATTCTCTAAACGTTTACATCTAGAACCGTCTTTATATCTATGGAATCAGCGCTTTTCGTGCTTCACAAAAATGACTTTAAGTCCGTCGACAAACAAATAAAACGGGGTCACTTTAATTTAATTTGTGCTTTATTTAGCAATACTAAACTGCACTGACGCAATCGCTGTATCCCAAAGCAAAGCGATTTTTCCCCCTGTTTCCGTCATGTCAAGGAATTGCCACGAGAGTTGATCAAATGAATGGCCAAGCGTCGCACGTTGCATTGGCGTTCTGAGCACGTCTTTATCTGCTGTGTAGTAGTAGGCTCCAAAAAGCGCGTCTTTATTTTCGTAATCGTATGTTTTTTGGGCAGGCCACGAAGAGATAATTAAAGTCCACGGATCGTCTTTGAGTTCGATAAAAAGAGTATATTCGCCCGGTTGAATGACTGTGCCATCGATTTCTAGTGCAACATCTGTCACGAGCTGTGTGGATGTGTTCGCTCCGGCTCGCCAGACGGGAGCCCCGTCGTTTAGCCATTCCGCGTAATCAGAGAGACCAAAAATATTTCGATTTCGCTTAATGGGTCGACCATAATGAATTTCAATCCAGCTCCCATCAAGATATCCTTCTCTTTCGTCGTGTTTGCCTTCTACTTGTGTTGCTGATTTACCGGGAGGACTTGCTACTCTGCGCCTTTCTTCTGACGCGACGGAGGTTTGAGTCATAGAGGGCTTTAGATTGATATGGATAAGCTGTGCCACATAATCCAAAGGTTCGGCAATGCCTTTGAAGATGGAATCACAGCAAGGGTTTTCGGCAAGGTGTTCTTGTTGTGCTTGAGTGATTTGGGAACTTGATGCAAGAATCACGGAGCACCAGAAGATGATTGCGGGGATTCTAAGTATACGCATGAGACATTTTAACCTTGAACGTAATGTAAGCTTCTTGATCGAATTATTTAATTAATTAGGAGGGGTGATGAAACAGACACGGATACTGATGACTGGACTTTTCCTCGGTTTGCTGATTGGAATGACGTGGATGTATGCACAAGAAAGCAGCGATACACTGACCGCGCAAGACTATGCAGAAATCGGCCAACTTTACTCCACGATTAACCATGGTGGTGATTTTCGAGACGCCGATTTGTGGCTTTCTGCCTTTTCGGATGATGCAGTTTTCACGATTGCAATTGGTCCTGGCCAAGAAATTGTAGGTAAAGAAGCATTGACAGAGTGGCGCCATCAGAGTTTTCGTGGACAGGTTGGTCTTTCAACAGCACGACATTGGGACGGACCACCACGAATTTCTTCGACCGGTAAAGGCATGGCGACAGGCCTTTCATATTTTATTGTGTATGACGTCAGTGGAAAAACGCCTACGTTCTCATCGAGCGGGTACCATGATGACGTTTTTGTAAAAACGACAGATGGATGGCGAGTGAAACACCGCAAAGCAATTTTTGATGCGCCTCCGGCCTAACAACGCAGACAATAGAGAGAAAAATGTTCAGTGCCAGCAATGTTTGGCTACACGCGTGCATTATTAGCGTCTTACTTATAGGAACTGACGGTTTTGTTGATGCCGCACAGCGCCCACTTGCATCTACAGATGCTCAAAGGGGAGTAGAGTCAAATCCGTACAGTTCGTCAGAGGATGTTACGGCAGGCAAAGAGCATTTCGCCTCGCGGTGTGTCGGTTGTCACGGACCTAACGGTGAAGGGAATCGTGGGCCTGATCTGACTCGTGCAGTCTATCGTCATGGCAACAGTGACAGAGCTATCTTCATGAACATCTTAAGTGGTATTCCTGGTACGGGGATGCCTTCAATCAGACTGTCAGATAAGGAAATGTGGCAGTTGGTTGCTTATTTACGAACGTTAAATCGCGTGGAGGAAAGTCTTCCCGTCGGCGATCCAGCCGAAGGTGTTGATTTGTTTCGTCGGCACGATTGTGGACGTTGTCACTTTATCGATGGAACCGGGGGGCGGCTTGGACCAGATTTGAGTTCCATTGGATGGAGTCGTTCTGCTGCCCATTTGCGGAAGTCTTTAATCGATCCAAATGATGATATTGAGGATGATTTTCGACAGGTTGTTGTTACGACAAATGCAGGAAACAACATCCAAGGATTATTGCGTAACGAGGATACGTACTCGATTCTTTTACTTGATACTAGTGGGCGACTCCGATCCGTTCTCAAGTCGGATCTTCAAAAGATAGAGCGGCCTGAAGTTTCGCTAATGCCAAGTTTCTCTGAGCGTCTTGATGAACGGGAGCTTGATGACATGGTGTCCTATCTGGCCTCGTTGAGACGGAGGTAATATGCGGATCTTTTGTTTTTCTTGGATAGTGCAGCTTGTTGTTGGAATGTTTGGGTTACTGAGTGTCCACGGGCAGACTATTCAAGTTACTCCCGATGAATTAGTTCATGCCGGTGATAATCCTGAAAATTGGGTTATGCATTCAGGCCAATATCATAGTCAGCGGTTCAGTAGTCTCACGCAAATAGATCGTAAGAATGTTGATCAATTGCAACTTGCGTGGGTCCGACAGCTTCCAACACTTGGTCAAGTCCAAACGACCCCACTAGTCGTTGACGGCGTGATGTATTTGACAACACCTGAGAATGAGGTCTACGCCCTCGATGCAGCTACGGGAAACATTTTTTGGAGCTATCAACATGATCTGTCCGACACGCTGACCTTGTGTTGTAGTAAGCAAAGCCGAGGTGTGGCGATATCAGGTGATCGTTTATACATGACCACAATGGATGCGCATCTGATTGCACTTGATACCGCGACTGGCGCAGAAGTGTGGGATAAAACTATTGCAGATCATCTTGCCGGATACAGTATGACGGCGGCGCCTTTGATTGTGAACGATTTAGTCATCACCGGAACAGGTGGTGGTGAGTACGGAATCAGAGGATGGGTGGATGCATACGATGCGAGAACAGGAGAACGCCGGTGGAGAAGTTATACCATTCCTGGTCCTGGAGAATTTGGGAATGACACTTGGGAAGGGGATTCGTGGAAGACTGGCGGTGGGTCAACATGGATGACCGGTTCTTTTGATCCCGTACTCAACCTTATTTACTGGGGTGTGGGTAATCCCGGTCCGGATTGGAATGGGGAAGCACGCGAAGGAGATAATCTTTATTCTGATAGTGTAATTGCTCTGGACGCTGACACGGGAGAAATCAAGTGGCATTTTCAGTTCACGCCTCATGATGTTCACGATTGGGATGCTTGTCAGATCCCTGTTCTGGTGGACACTGAGTTTAGAGGCCGATTGCGGAAATTGATGTTTTGGGCGAATCGGAATGGGTTTTTCTATGTCCTCGATCGTGAGAGCGGAGAATTTCTCTTGGCAAAAGAGTACGCTAAGCAAACTTGGGCTCAAGGCATCGACGACAGTGGGCGTCCCATTCGAATTCCAAATATGGAACCTTCTCCAGATGGAAGATTAGTGTTTCCTGATGTCAACGGAGCCTCGAATTGGTGGTCTCCTTCGTATAGTCCCGTTACGGGTCTGTTGTACACCATGGCCTATGACGGCGGCGCTACGTATTACTCGGCTGACGCAGAATATGAACCTGGCAAGTTGTTTGTAGGTGGCAGTTATACCCGAAAGGTTCCAGTCGATACATATGTTAGTGCTGTTCGTGCAATCGATCCGCTGACAGGTGATTTGGTCTGGGAACACCGAGTACAACCTAAATCTATGTCTGGAGTGATGGCGACCGCTGGACAGATTGTTTTTTCTGGAACAGTTAATGGAAATTTTATAGCTCTTGACGCTGAAACAGGCCAAGACCTCTGGCATAAGGCCCTAGGTGGGGAAGTTATTGCCGCACCCATCACATATCTTTCGAATGGCAAACAACAGGTCACGATAGCGGCTGGGCAGGCAATTTTCACGTTCAGTGTGCAAGAGTGAACGATGAGGCCGCTGTGTTCTATGTTGTTTTAAGGGGTACTGCAGAATTCAACTTTTTTTAGCAAAACTTTCCATTAATTCGTTTTTGGCTTAGTTGAATGAGAAAAGCGACACGATGCAACTTCGTAAGATAAATCAATTAACACTTATTATTTGGATGGCCTGTCTGCTTGCGACACCTCTTCTGGCGCAAGAACAACCATGGCTCCATGTACAAGTTGAAGAAGATGCTACTGATGGTAAAGGGATGGATTTACGCCTTCCGCTGCCGGCCGTTGTTGCGCTCATTACAATGGTTCCCAATACGACAATAACGAATGGACAGCTGGAGTTAAATAGGGAACAACAGGAAATCGTTACCGTGCTCCGAGATCTTTTAAAGCAACTAGAGAGAGCTGAAGGATCTCAGTTTCTTGCCTCTCGTCACGAGAATGGCACCGTGCGTGTAGAACGACAAGGTCAACACTATAAAGTAGATATTCACGGGCAGGGTATTTCAGCGCATGCGACTGTTTCGGTCGTATTAGTGCAGGCTTTACTGTCTGGTGAAACTGAAACATTAAATATAGATGAGGGAGTCAAAGTTTTAAGGGAGTTGCGGGGTGAGGTGATCCGTGTTGATGAATCGAATCGCCATATCCGAGTCCGGATCGGCGAGTCTACGGATCAGTAAGATTTGGCTGACATAACTAATCAATTATGAGTGTAGAGAATCGTAGTCATGAGCAGTGGATGCGGATCGCCCAAGCCGAAGCTGTTAAAGCATTTCATGCTGACGAAGTTCCTATTGGTGCGGCTGTAGTCCACAATCAAGAAGTGATTGGACTGGGTTTTAATCAACCGATTAGTTCGAACGATCCGACGGCACACGCAGAAATCGTGGCATTACGCCAGGCGGCGGAGTCCGTTGATAATTATCGTTTAATGGGTGCGACCCTCTATGTCACAGCGGAGCCGTGTTTGATGTGCGCAGGATCTCTGATCCATGCGCGAATAGATACGCTAGTCTATGGAACTCAAGAACCGAAGTTCGGAGCAGTGAGTTCTCTTATGCGAGCGCTTGACCATCCCGAGTTGACTCATCGGGTTAAGGTGGTCGGCGGGATTCTTGCGGAAGAAAACCGAGAGTTACTGAAAAAGTTTTTTGTCAAGCAACGGTCGGTCACTCGAGTAACAGAAGAAGCAATAGAAAGTGAAACAAGCGTTTAATTTGTAAGGAGAGGTACCGAAGTGGTCGTAACGGGGGCGCCTCGAAAGCGTCTTGTCGGGTAACCGGCACGTGGGTTCGAATCCCACCCTCTCCGCCATTTTATCTTTGTCACTGTACGACGTTTTCGGGTTCTGAGCCCACCGAGCTACCAGACTACTCGGGCATGCAATTACTGACACTAGCCTCCCTCTTTTTTTCTTCTTTTTTTCTTTAATTGATGATGTCTATTCCTAGAGGAACTAGACTGTTCTCGTGCGAACGTTAATAGCCAGTGGTGATCGTCGATGACCTTCAATGAGAAGGCGCTAAAAAAACACTGGACGTTTTACGAGGTCGCGCTCTATTTGTCACAAGACAGTACTGAGCGCGTGAGCGAAAACGACGTGATAGGGTTCGTTCTCGAAGGACATCTCCCTCTTGTCGTGTACTGCCCAACCGGGACAAGACAGTACAGAGGCTCGAGTTTTGCTGGTTCGCACATTACTCATCCAACGGTGGAGGAAGGGCTGTGGGATGTTGTGCTAGAGGGCGAGCGCGGTGCACCAGCACGGCAATATCTCGAACACTTGCGTACCAATCTCGTGCGCGATGCAGTTGGGGCGTGGATAAGCCGACCGAGTGCCACACATAAATCGGGCGTTGACTATCGCCAACTCGATCCCGTGACGGGCATGTTTCCCTTGGCATTCCCCGCCGGGTGTGTGTTGGGAATCCGGACTCAGGCGATTGATGTGTTTCTGGTCAAGGCGCAAGCGAACAGCACCGCAACTAAGACGGAGATCACATGGCAGGACGTGAAGATCAAGTTTCTCTCCCTCGACAGTGTTCAGATATCCGTCTGCGGTGAAGAAAAAGCCCCAACGACCTTTGTAGAACTCGGATTCGAGAACAAAAAAACCCAACAAGGCAATCGGGCATGGGAGACGTTGAGAGAGTTTGCGCAGGCTGAGCCAACCCGCATAGCGCTTCCTCCCAAGAAGGCGCGCGCTCATCTCAAGGATGAGGCTGCTTGGAAAGACGGGACAGCCGATAAGGAGCGCGTGAAACTTCAGAACCGGATACGAGAGATCAACAAGACGCTCCGAGAGGCGTTCGCGAGGCGCGGGTACATGATTCCGAAGGAGCCCCCACCCCTCGTCTTAGATAAAAAAAACCAGTGTTACGAACCGACACCAGGCTTCCGCATAACGGTGCCTGTCGACTACTGAGACTGCCTAGGTTCAGCATGCAGAGCCTCACCGCTGATTGAGTCAAGTAAACGCTGGGTAACAACCTCAAATCGCCATCCCTTAAATTCATGCGGAATGTCATCACTGGCAACGACGCTTACCACGAGAGCCTCAAGCGCGCGCCGACTGGCAATAAGCTCCGCGGGTAAGCTGCGCGTGTCTGCTTCCACCTTGACGATCTCTTTCAGACGAACCAACGTTTCGGCATAAGGACGAAGGCTTTTGGGTCTGTCGAGGACTGTAGGACCTTCGGCGCGTGCCGCGTCGATACAGGAAAGAAGCTTTTTCCCATAACGAATTCGAGCGCGTGGAGAGAGTCCCTTAATATCCCCCAGTGAACCCGCGTCAAGGTCGGGCTTAGATGCCAGTGCCAACAACACCTCGTCAGTTAATAGATGACGGCGTGGAATATCACACGCCATAGCCTCGACCTCACGAAATTCGGTGAGCGCGCGTAAAACCGCATGCTCTCTGGGAGCCAATTTACCCCGTCGCTTTACCCGCATGTAAGCCGCTTCAGGTTTCCGGCTCAGCGCCCATGCATAACGACGATGTTGAAGTTCTTCCTCAAACGCTTTTACGCGCCCGAGCTTCTCCAACTCCCGTGAGAGCCTCTTATGCAAAGACGCGAGGTGGAGGACATCCTCCGAGGCGTAGTGAAGCTGGGCCGACGAAAGAGGACGCTTGAGCCAGTTGGAACGAGTAAGTCCTTTATCTAGAACAACCCCTAGAAGAACCTCCACCAAATTGGCATAACTCGACGAAAAACCGTATCCAGAAAAAGCACCGGCGAGCTGAGTATCAAACACACGAAGTGGGGTAACACCGGATAGCAGATAAAGAACATCTAGGTCCTCATCTCCAGCGTGCATCAGCTTGATCACCGAGCCGTTAGTCAACAATTCCGCCAGCGGACCGAAGTCAGAGATGGTCGTCGGATCAACCAGTGTCACGCCATCTGGATCGGATACCTGTATCAGCCCTGGACAGGGGTAGTAGGTCCGCTCACGCACGAATTCGGTGTCAACTCCGATCAAGTCAGCAGACATCCATCGTTTACACACGCCACGGAGCCCAGCGTTGTCTGAAATTAGCAAAAATGATCCATTTCTTTAGATAGCGAGGTCATCCGTCGTGAAAGAGTACTCCGCCTTCACTTGTGGCAACATCGGCACATCGGGATAGCGGGCCTGGTAGCAGGAACAACGTGTCGCCCAAGCCGGCGCCTCTAATTTGCACCGCGGCGGGAAGATTCGAGGTGAGTTGGTTGTTGGTGTATCGGGCTGCCAGTGTTGGATCCCCTTGCTTGATGGCCCAGGCGTGCAATTCTGCTTCCAGTTCCGGACTCCCGATCCGTTGCAGGAAGGATAGGTAGTCGTCGGGGGGTATCAGGGTTACGGCTTGATGGCTGGGTACAAAGATCCGCACGAATAGGTCTGCATCGGATAGTGAATTGAGATGTTCCCACTTATCGAAGACCCGAAGGTAGTAGTAGAAAGGGTGGATGAGTCCCTTTCCCGGTGGAAGGTGCATATAGACGCGTGACACCACGTTTGGAGAGGTTGCGCGTAGGGTGTCGAACTCGCTGACGAGGCACGTTCGCAGGGCGCTCAGCGGTCGACGCCCGCTCCCGAAGGCACCGAGCATCTCGCCGTACTGCTCCACTGGCCAGGTGAAGAGCAGGAAGACTATCGGTAGCGCGGACACAGCGTACCGTGCCATACGGAGCCAGGAGGAATGCACGATGTTCATGGCGATCATGAGATCATTCCTCTTTCTTTCCCCGACCATTCTGCCCACGTGGAAGCTGTGTAAAGTTGCCGCGCCAGGCGTACAAGCAGTGCAGCCGGATAGGCTCCCATCAACGCGATGGGCGCCAGGAACGGAAAACTGTAGTGATAAAGCTTGGCCGAGCTCATCGAGATGATGCTGAGCGGGATCAGATACCAGGTAAGCACAAGGATGCCACCCTTCCAGCGTTTCCGGGCCGACTCTAACATCCAGAGTGCGGCACCAACCACGACCCAGGTGCGCCCGCCGACCGTGGTTAGTTGGTCATACAACACGGTGTAGTAGTAACTCCAGGGCTGCGCGTGACTAGGCGCGAGCGTTCCGCGCATCCGATCGTAGACGTGGGCCCCGAACATGATGTCCCAGACGCGCGAACCGTAGATCGCGTATTCGTAGGCGAACCACGGCACGATCAGGACGGCCACCATGCATCCGGCACCGACCCACGACCAGACGTCTCCCCACAGACGTTGACGCCAGTCCTTGAAGCATAGTGCTATCATGCCAACGACCATTGGTAGAAAGCCGACCGCCACAAATTTCGTCATGAAGCCTAGGGTAAACCACCCTGCGGCTGAGAAAATGTGGATGCGGCGTATTGCCGCCCGGTTACTTTCGCTCCAAGCGAGGAAATGGTGTATGCCGCCCGCATATGAAAGAACCAAGGCGGCTTCCATGACGTTGCTGCGAATGCCATGGTTAAACATCAAGGGGGAGTGGATAAAAAGGAGAAACACCGCAGCGGCACCGCACACGGGATCTACAAGTCTTCGTCCGATCAGAAACACGTAGACGAATGCGATCGCCCCGAATACAGCGTCCCAAAAGCGAAGCCCGAATTCATCGTGTGGAAGCAGGTCGAGCTTGATGGGCAGGGCGACGATCCAGAACTTTAGCGGAGGTTTTTCCAGAAACTCGGTCGGCCGACGATCGCGCGGGTCACCGGTAAATGCTGTTTGCGGGCTCGACTCCGGTGTCAGCCACTCGTCGGTTTCGAGGATGCGGTCGACCGCATATGAGTAGATCGCTTCGTCGTTTCTTAGATCGACCGAGCCCAGTCCGATGAAGAGCGGTAGGCCGAAGAGCACTACAACGGCAAGCGCACTGAACATCGTCCACGTTTTACGGCGCGTTCGCGTCTCCCTGGTGGGATCTGCCCATCGTTGACCGGCGATCGAGGTGTACCAGTGCCATACCTGTCTTGCTACGCCGGGCAACTGGTGGCGCCTGAAATGGGCAAGCAGGGGGAGGACAATCCAGAGCAAGTAGACGAACGGAGGCACAGCCCAGGCTGCGATCACGAGCTTCTCAAAGAGTTGGAGTTGCTCATTGTGAGCGATTTGTTCAGGAGATGGCCTGACAGGAAACAGGTGCTCCGGATTAAACGGCCTAGGCCGGCCAGCGGCCGGAGCCCATTGAACGCCCAGGTTATAGCCGCCACCACGCTGCGCATAGCGGACGGTCAACCGATGTAGACCGGCGCCGGGTGTAATTCGCGCAGACGTCGTATGCATACCGACCTCAGCGCTTCGCTTGAGCACGAGTTGGCCGTCGATCCGGATCTCCACGAAATCGTCTGCGCCAGCATACACGTCGACTGGCCCGTCGTCGGGCAGGTACCAGACACCGTCCCACCGAACCTCGAAGAAACGCCTGGGAAGCTCGGGGGCGCGGTCCAAAAAGGAAAGGTCGATACGAGCGGTGGTTTTCTCTAATACTGTAGAGCGTACGTCGTCCACATTAACCACGACGGACTGCGTCAATCCGTTTTCGGTCTTCAACCGATCGTGGAGGATGTGCGACACCCACGAGAGTCCGAGGCAGGCGATCAGATAGGTTCCGACGATGACTATAGATCGGGAACTAATAACAGAATGTAGGGAACGGGCCACAGGCTTTCAAGTATAGTCTTATGGCTGGATCATTTGCTATGCATGACCCGTTGCTCACACTTGTCGTTCCGTGTTACAACGAGGCCACGCGCCTTGACACGAAGGCATTCCTTGAATGGGTTGATGCGCGTCCTACCCGGCATCTTCTTTTCGTTGACGATGCTAGCACGGACCAGACCGCCGCCGTGCTGGATGGTCTTGGTCGGCAGCACTCAAGAATCACTGTCCTTCGTCTGAGCCGGAATCACGGGAAGGCCGGCGCTGTCCGGGCGGGTGTACTGCACGAGCCGACGAGCGATCTGATTGGCTTCTGGGATGCCGACTTATCCACGCCACTCAGCGAGGTTGATCAGTTCGTTGACATCCTGATGAGCAAGCCTGATTTGTTGTGCGTAGCCGGCATCCGCGTGATGCGACTCGGTGCTCAAATCGAGCGAAGCCTCATCCGTCACGTGCTCAGCCGTATCTTCGTGACGGTTGCCAGTTTACTACTGAAACTTCGTGCGTATGACACCCAGTGTGGAGCGAAGCTGTTCCGAAGGGATGTAGCCCGGTCACTGTTTGCTGACGATTTCGTGTCGCCCTGGATATTTGACATCGAGTTATATCTGCGCCTGCGCACACTTATCCCTGATGCGGAGTTGACCGGCCATGCTTGTGAACACGTGCTGAATGAGTGGAAGGCCGTGGGCCATTCACGTCTTCGGTTGCGAGATTTCGCAAAAGGTCCCGTCGATCTGTACAGGGTCTACCGCCGCTATCGCTAGGGCTCGACATGAATCTGTCGGAGGCATCGAATCTGTGTCCCGCTGAGGAGTTCGACTATTGTGAATCCTGTATCGGATCGCGGCTGTCCTTATGGTTTCCTAAAAACCCCGACGAC
>CEUS01166761.1_pt1 | contig 11225 bp, 8 predicted proteins | sample 427031 | NCBI WGS metagenome assembly CEUS01 (sample SAMEA2622837, study PRJEB7988) | marine metagenome | biome: marine biome (ENVO:00000447); feature: marine epipelagic mixed layer (ENVO:xxxxxxxxx); material: "saline water (ENVO:00002010), including plankton (ENVO:xxxxxxxx)" | depth 140 m | reverse complement strand
CCAGATATTGGATCTTGCTACCCGGCTATGAAGTATGTCTCCAACAATGACTACACGCTTGCCTTTGATTTCACCCAATTCTGAATTAATAGTAAACATGTCTAACAGGGATTGACTAGGATGAGCATGGGACCCATCTCCAGCGTTGATTATTGGGATGTCTAGAGTTTTGGCAGCCAAATAAGGGACGCCCGATGCTTGATGTCTTATGACGAGCATGTTTGCCCCTAAAGATTGTACGGTTTTCACGGTATCTGTTATCGACTCTCCTTTCTCGATACTACTACCTGAATTAACTATGGTGATGACATCAGCTCCCAAGCTCTTTGCTGCTAGTTCGAATGAAACTCGCGTTCGTGTGCTTGGTTCAGAAAAAACCATCGCTACCGTTTTCCCACGTAAGGTAGGCACTCGTGCAATTGGTCTCTGCAAGATTGGCAGCATAGCTTCTGCTGTCTCAAGTACTGCAGAAATATCTTCGTTGCTGTAAGTATCCAGGTCCAACAAATTTGCTTGTTCGAAGCTAGTCATAATTCATCACCGGCACGAGTCAGAGACACTAGGTCTTCACCGTCGATCTCGGATATTTGTAGTGCAACTTGCTCATCTTGTCCGGTAGGGACGTTTTTGCCGACGTAATCGGCCCTTATTGGCAGTTCACGATGTCCTCGGTCAATCATGACAGCCAATTGGATGGTACTAGGTCGGCCGTGGTCATTCAATGCGTCCATTGCTGCCCGAACACTGCGCCCTGTATACAAAACGTCATCTACAATTACTACACTAATACCATCAAGACTGTGTGGTATATCTGTGGGGCTCACAGACGGTGGGCGCATCTTCATCGACAGATCGTCTCGATACATAGTAATGTCGAGTTGCCCAACCGGCGGGCGATGTGATTCTATTCGATGAATGACTTCGGCGATTCTTTCAGCAAGAGGGACTCCTCTAGTGCGGATGCCAACAAGCACCAGGTCTGTACAGCCTTGATTTTGTTCAAGTATCTCATGGGAGATACGTTCTATGGCTCGACGCATGGCCCCTGGATCCAAAATGGTTCTTACCATAACTAAAGAAAAACCCTCCCGACACTGGGAGGGCTATAACCAATGCTAATCAGTAAAAGACACACCATAGATAACACGCAATCCTTTCCGCCTCACTGGGTCGGATTAAAGGCATGGAGAGTATATTGTTTTATGGTGTTCTAGCAAAGCTAGTTTTATGCAAATTTAATATCTTAGGATTGTTTTGGAGGCAGACTGACAACGTTTTATGCTCAGATTTTGTGATTTCTCGCAATTATGTTGTCACGATGCCTACCTGTCCCGATAAATTGTACAGGTACTCCAATGTGTTCTTCGATACGCAATACATAATTTTGGGCCTCGGGTGGTAAGTCTTCCCATTCGCTTATTCCGGCTGTGGGTTGATTCCAGCCAGGGAGTTCTTCATACACAGGTTCGGCTCGGTAAAGTTGGTGCGTGTTGGGAACCCAGTCAATTTGCTTTCCTCTGACTTTGTATGCTGTGCAAATTGGAATATTGCGGAAGGAATCCAATAGATCAATCTTTGTTAGGGCCAAACCTGTCAGGCCGTTAAGAGCGGATGCGAATTTAACTGCAACTGTATCCATCCAACCTACTCGTCTGGGTCTTCCGGTGGATACGCCAAACTCCTGACCTTGAATCCTTAGTTTTTCTCCGACTTCATCATTGAGCTCGGTTGGGAATGGACCCTCTCCCACGGACGATGTAAATGCTTTTGCTACTCCGATCACTTTGTCAATTTGATTAGGAGATATTCCTGCTCCTGTTGAGGCCCCGCCTGCGGATGGGCTTGATGAGGTTACATATGGATAATGGCCCCAGTCTAAGTCTCTCATTATCCCTAATTGACCTTCGAGTACAATATTCTTATTTTGTTCTAGGGCCCCCTTGATAATTGGAAACGAATCTACCACATAGGGCCGGATCTGCTCCCCCCAAGCTAGACACCTCTCTATCATTTCTCCTGCATCTACCGGATCAGCTCCTAATACGGCTTCAAGATATAAGTTTTTTTGTCTGATCACATGTGGTAAGTATCGTCGTAAATATTCTTCCTCAAATAGATCTGCCACCACAACTCCTGAGCGAGCTGTTTTGTCCGAATATACGGGCCCATTGCCTCTCCGTGTGGTTCCCTGCACAAGTTCCCCTCGACCTTCTTCTTCGGCGGAGTCGATTGATAGATGGTATGGCATTATCACGTGGGCCCTTTCGGCAATTAGGATCCGCTTTTCCATTTCCAGCTCGGGTGCGGATTTACGCAGGGAAGCCAGCTCCTGCATGAAAGATTCGACGTTGATGCCTGTTCCTGGGCCGAGCAGATTTGTAGCTTGGGTGTGAAAGATACCGGAAGGTATTAGATGTAGACCGAATTCACCATACTGATTTATGACAGAGTGACCCGCATTGTCGCTACCTTGAAACCTTATAACAAAATCGGCCTCAGAAGATACGTAGTCAACGATTTTGCCTTTGCCTTCGTCCCCCCACTGGGTTCCTACAACACACATGACACTCATAATTGGAATCCATTTATTGACATAATTGCTCCAAAACAGAACGTATTAAAGAAAGTTAGTGCCTTTCTATTTCTACTAATAGTAGAAACTCGAAGTATCCGTGGTTCAGTCTCTTCCATGATTTGTATTGTTTGTCGGTACAGCAAACAACAGAATTACGAGAAGCTAGTTTGCTGAATAATTGGGTTGTCCGTCAATGCTTTTTGGGGTTTACAACTGGCTTTGATAAATGATGAGAATAAGGGATGGGGATTGTTAGGACGTGATTGGAATTCCGGATGGAACTGGACTCCTACAAACCAAGGGTGGTCAGTAATCTCGATAATTTCTACCAAATTACGATCTGGATTAATGCCACTAGCGATGAAACCATGGCTTTCCATGGTTTCCAGATAGTCGTTGTTAAATTCCATACGGTGCCTGTGTCTTTCTTGTGTTGTGGTTGTGGTGCCGTAGGCCTTTGATGCTACTGTACCCTGACCAATTGCACATCGGTGTGATCCTAGTCGCATAGTGCCCCCCATATCTATAGTTCTACCGTAGTGATCATCCATAGGTGAAATCACAGGATTAGTTGTATGTGGATCGAATTCAATGCTATTTGCATCGGCTAGGCCTAGTACATTCCGAGCATATTCAATTACTGCGACTTGCATACCTAAACATAATCCAAGATAGGGGATTCCTGCATTGCGGGCATGATGAGCAGCTGCAATTTTGCCCTCAATTCCTCGGTCTCCAAACCCACCAGGTACGACGATTCCATCTATACCATCTAAAATGCTGGTTGGTCCACCTTCTGCAATGTGCTCAGAATCTATCCAGCGGATTTTTATTTGTCTGCCATGGGCTAGTGCCCCATGGTGCAAGGCTTGTTCTACACTGATATAGGCATCTGTAGCCCCAACATATTTGCCAACGACAGCGATCTCCACAGGGTTATCCGATGTAGACATACGCTCCACCATTGCCTGCCAATCTGTGAGATCCGCAGGTACTGCATCCAATCCTAGCTTTTCTGCTATCAAAGTACCCATTCCCTCGTCCTGCAGAATTAACGGCACTGAATAAATGTTGTCTACGGATGTCAGTGAAATAACGGCCTCATTATCCACATCGCAGAACAAGGCAATTTTTTCTCTGGTGTCTTGTTCAAATGGGAGGTCACTTCGACATGCAATTACATCGGGCATGATTCCAATACTGCGGAGCATAGAAACGCTATGCTGAGTTGGCTTTGTCTTTAGCTCTCCAGTAGGTCCTATATGGGGAAGAAAGGTGACGTGTACATACATGACATTCTCTGGACCTAGCTCCCGTCTTAGCTGGCGCAGGGCTTCAAAAAAAGGCAACCCTTCCATGTCACCAACAGTGCCCCCTACCTCTACTACTACCACGTTTGCTCTGCTAGTTTCGCCTGCTTCTATTATTCGCGTTTTGATCACGTCTGTTACGTGAGGAATTACTTGAATTGTTCCCCCTAAGTAATCACCTCGTCGCTCTCTACGGATAACGTCCTCGTATACTTGCCCACTAGTGAGGTTGCTGAGTTGAGTTAGATTCTCATCAGTGAATCGTTCATAATGTCCAAGATCCAGATCTGTTTCCGCCCCATCGGCAGTCACGAACACTTCTCCGTGTTGTGCAGGGTTCATAGTTCCTGGGTCAACATTGATGTAAGGGTCAAGTTTTACATGAGACACTCGGAGACTCTGACTTTTTAGAAGACGCCCAATGGATGCACAGGTTACTCCTTTACCTACGCCGGACATTACTCCGCCAGTGACAAAAATATAGCGTGGCTTCATATTTGTACGCGCCTGACACTCACTAATAAAGTCATATTTGCAATTTTATACGTTTTAAATTGGCGCAAGATTCGATTGATCAGCATTACGCGTTTTCCCCAGGTGGTCGTTTTTCTCTGGTACGGGACTGTAATAAAACCACAGATGTAACATCATGAGTTATGCCTCCGCGTGAAATATTTAAATTATTTGCAATTTCTGGTTTTTCAACGCCTAATTCTTTGATGAATTTATCAATAGAACTGGTTGCCAGACTGTCAGGATCTGGATGACTTATAGGTATCACGTATGCGGGAGACAATGATTTGACCAATTTGACAGATTGTTCGCAAGTCAGGTTTTCGGTTCCTCCTGCTGGTAAAATCAGAATGTCTGGGGAGCCGAGTTGCTCAATTATGGAAGAGCTTGGCACATTATCTAATTGCCCTAAATGACATACAGTAAGGTCGTCTAGTGTTAGAGTAACCGCGATTGGATGAAGATTTTCAGAACCTTGCTCTTCAGACGTGATGGTTACCGGGATGGCGTCTATAAAGATACCACCTATTTCGTATTCTCCTGGGCGCTCGACACGGTATACCGCCTCGCGCTGATTCGGCACTACTTTCCGAATCTTTCGACCAATCTGACTGATAGAAATAACATCAGCCTTAATTTGGAGGTTTTGATATTTGGGGTCGGGAAGGTAAGGGTCTACGAGAGCTATTGAGTTTCGGTTGCGTATACGGAAGCAATAGCTTCCGAACCAAGCTATCTCCATCCAAATCCTATGCTAAGGAGATTCAATTAACTGATAACGCTTAAACTGTAGCATAGCGGAGGGGCTAATGCTGCATCCGTTTAAATTGCTTAAGTTTGTTGTGATATTAGGATTTATGAAAAGTTTAAACAAATGTAACAAGTTGCTATTTGGTTCGATATGGCATCCAGTGCATGAGATCGTATCTTATTCAGGGCTGTTGCGTACCATGGTGGCGCGCGATTTAAAGGTTAGATATCGAGGTTCTGTTCTTGGCTTCGGCTGGTCCATGTTAAGTCCGATATTGATGATGCTCGTGTTTACTGTGGTATTCAATGTTCTCACCAGTACGGACATTCCGGACTATCCACTTTTTCTTTTGGCAGGACTTATCCCGTGGACTTTTACTCAAAACGCGCTTGTTTCGGCAATGAGGAGCATCACTGGTAACCCTAATTTGATAAACAAGGTTTATTTTCCTAGAGAATTATTACCGCTGTCGGCAGTCTTATCTTCGTTCATTCACTTCGTCATTGCTTTTTCACTGTTTGTGTTGGCGCTCTTTGTTTTCCGTGGAAACGTGTCAGCAACAATTTGGTTTGTCCCCTTGATTATGTGTTTACATCTGATGTTTGTGACGGGCCTAGCCATGGTGATGGCAGCTGTGAATGTCTTCTTGCGTGATCTTGAACAGGTGGTTGATATAGGTATGCTAGCTTGGTTTTTCTTAACGCCTATTTTTTATGCATTGTCCGTCGTTCCAAACACGCGTTTCCTAGGATTGGATATCCACCGTTGGGTATTTACTCTTAATCCTATGGCGACTTTGATTTCTGATTATCGCTACACGATGCTGTATGGTTGGCTTCCAATTCGTCACACGGCTATTACCGTATTAATTTCTGTTTTTGCTCTCGTTCTGGGGTGGTGGATGCTGCGACGATTTGCTCATCGATTTGCGGAGCTTGTTTAATGACAAAAGCTGTGCAATTCAATGAGGTATCAAAAAAGTTTGAATTGCGACATTCGCGTGATCAAAGCTTTTTTGATCTTGTCACCAAAGCTGTAGGGCGTAACACGGATGATGTAGAGCAATTCTGGGCGCTGAAAGAAGTAACGTTTGAGGTAGAAGCTGGTGAAACCCTTGGCATCATCGGACGCAATGGTTCTGGTAAAAGTACGATTCTCAAACTGCTTAGCGGTACTTTGAAGCCCGACCTGGGTAGGGTGGATGTCGAAGGACGGGTCTTTGGTTTATTGGAACTAGGGGCGGGCTTTCACCCCGATTTAAGTGGCCGCGAGAATATCTTTTTAAATGGGGCGTTTTTGGGAATTGACCGGCAGCAAATGGAATCTCTTTATGACAGCATAGTGACATTTGCTGAGTTGGAACAATTTATCGATACACCAATCAAGCATTATTCATCCGGCATGTATATGCGGCTAGGGTTTTCAATAGCGATCGCCGTGCGTCCCGATGTATTGCTTATAGATGAGGTCTTGGCTGTGGGTGATGCGGCCTTTGCCCGGAAATGTTACGACGCTTTGGCAGTGGCTAAGCGTGATGGTCGAACGATGTTGTTTGTATCTCACGATCCAATTTTGGTTCGAAGGTTTTGTGATCGGGTTCTGTGGATTGAGGAGGGACGAGTGGTGCAGTGTGGTTTGGCCCGAGATGTAATTCAATCATATTTGCAACATGTTGGCGGTCCGACGTCTGGTGAGGAGTATAAGCAGACAGCCGGTGACGAAGGCGGGGAAGAAGGTGTAGTACTGTCAGAAGTTATGTGCATCGATGAGTCTGGCAACAACACTCACACAGTTTTACCTGGGGCGTCTATTCGTATTCGTATGAGCTACTCTTGTACATCAGTGATCGAGGATGTGGTGTTTGGGTGTTCTGTATCTCGCAGTGATGGGCTTCACGTGTTTGAGAGTTCATCTATAGATGAGTGTTCTGAATGTCGATTGGACTTAGGTTCTGGTCAAGTGGAATTATCATTGGGCTCGTTGCATATGGGGCCGGGTGTCTACAAGGTTTCTGTTGGGGTTTGGCAAATTGGAAATGAAGAAAAGCCCTTACATGTCCTAAGGCAAGTTCTAACCCTCTATATGGGAAGATCAGAAAACCGCAATCGCGGGGCAATTTTTATGCATTCTCGCTGGGGTATAAAAAAAGAGGAGAACGATTCGTTTGCTGGGACCAACTTGGTGCGTATCCCGCAGCCTGATATGACTACGTTGCCATATTCTCTTGCATGGTCTCATGCTCCAGAATGTTTACAGATGGGCAATGGTGAAGATGAATACTTAGGAAGTGGTTGGTATCCCGTAGAAAATTGGCCTCCTGAAGTACGTTGGATGGGAAGTAGCGCGTGCGCTGTGATAACTCAGGATGTTGGTAAAGGGACACTGGTCATTCGTGCTTGTCGACCACTGCATCGGGAAGCTAGTGCCGATGGTAGGGTGTTGTTGAATGGTCAAGAGATTACGCGGTTTCGCTTGAGTGGGATGGATTTTGAGGACCTTGCAATTCCTCTCACTCCTGTGAATCAACCTACTCGCCTTGAAGTTGTAATTGAAATAGATAAGACCTTTGTGCCTGATAATATGGGTATAGATCCCGATACCCGAGAACTTGGGATAGCCATCCGAGAAATTCGTGTCGAATAATTCGTGATGCTAGCCGATGCACGAAAACAGCATTCATTCGTTACTGTAATTGTGTTGAATTACAACGGCATAGATTTTTTACCATCTTGCTTAAGTGCATTAGTTGCCTCGAATTACCCACGCCATTTGTTTGAAGTTGTTGTTGTCGATAATGCGTCTACTGACGGATCAGTAGATCTCATTCGAAAAATGTTCCCGTCTGTAGATGTAATTGAAGCGGGATCTAACGTAGGGTTTTCACACGGTAATAACTTGGCTATGCGGCGTGCACCTGGACCATTTATAGCACTAGTAAACCCTGATACTGTGGTCGACCCTAACTGGCTAAATCCATTGGTGGAACGATTACAAGGAGACGCCACATTGGGTGCTGTTACATCAAAACTAATACTTGATACACCTCGAGTTCCTGTAACTATTTCTTCTGATGTATTTTGTCCATCAGCGTTAGGTGTAAATGAAGACAATCGTTCGCTTGGTGTTCGTCTTTACGAAGTTCAAGGTAGTGCAAAAGTAGAATATCGTTCCGGTGTGGGGCCAGTGGAAATAGACGATGAAGGTAAATTGTTCAGATGGACGAACGGTGAGGCTGAATTAGCTATTCCTTTGCGGACTGAATTGGATCACGTCGCTTTGCGTATCTCGGCCCCTCGACCTAATAACGATGTAGTCTCCTACAGAGTACTCGTTGATGGCAATACTGCGGCTTACGGTCCGTTAGGTAAAAAGGCGGAGTTGTGTGAGTTTGAAGTCAGATCGAGAATGGCTAGTGAACTGATTCAGAATGCAGGAAGCGAGTTGTTACCGGACGGTAGTTCGCGAGATCGAGGCACTCGGCGCTTTGGGAACAATCATTTTTATGATTGGATTGGAACTAGATACAACGTTAGTTGTGAAGTATTTGCTTTTTGTGGTGCTGGGGTCCTTTTAAGGTTGTCCACAATGCATAAAATTGGCATGTTTGATGAACGTATATTTATGTACTATGAAGACACTGATCTGTCAGTTCGAATGCGGCGTAACGGATGGAGAATTGAATATGAGCCAAATTCAATCATAAGGCATCATCATGCAGGTCTATCAAAGGAGTGGTCCCCAGGTTTTACTTACAACGTGACGCGCAGCAGGATATATATCATCTGGAAGCACTGGCCTCGCAAGGAAGGGATCAATGCTGTCTTGTATTTTGTTGGGGAACTTATCGGTTCAAGCACAGTTATGTTGAAGCAATTAATGCGAAATCCTTTCCGTATACCTTTGGAATGGGCGATGCTGTTTGCACGGATGAAAGTGATGTTGAATTTACCTGTAGACATAGTGTCGGCAGAGATCTTCCGAAGGAAAAGGCAGCAATTGACCTTTACTGAGGCAATAAGTCGATGGATAGTAGATCGATGAAGGTTGGAATATATAACCGATGGTTACACACTATGGGAGGAGGGGAAAGGCATTCGTGCATGGCCGCATCAGTAATGTCCCACGATCATGAGGTCGAGTTGGTATCGCACAAGGGTCTAAATCTTGATGATTTAGGACGAAGATTCAATATCGATTTGTCAAACGTATCTTTGCGGGTAGTACCAGCTATGCCCCCTATGAAATTCCAGAAGTTCACGTCCCGGTATGACTTGTTTATCAATTCCTCTTTTATGACAGGGCAACCTTCTGGAGCAAAACATAGTTTGCTGCTAGTGCTATTTCCGTCACCAATAGAAAGTGGATTATGGGCGCGATTACGAAGATTGTTAGGGGCGTTGATCATTCGATGTCTGTTAGTACCTGATTTCCATGATGGTTTTTATGATGTTCAGGAGCTTGGGCATGGATGGTTTCGATATAGCTCGGATCAATCTGTTCTTCGTTTGCGAAACCCCTTAATTGGGAACGATATCAATATAGAGATTGTTTTGGGTAATTTCCGTCCAGTAGGTCTTGGTTCAGTAAACATCCAAGCTAGTGTTCATGGAGAAGAGGTGGCTCGCACAACAATAGATTCGAATGATGGTGAATATATTTCTTGGCGATTGGATGTTCCCGCTAGGTTGTCTACAGGGCCTGAACTCGATGTGGAAATCCGATGCGACACTTACAACCCGGCAGACATGGGTTCTGATGACAATCGGGAAATTGGTGTTGCTGTCACTGACGCATTTATTGTGCACTGGCGGCATCGTTTGTATCAGATGGTGTTTCGTCGGATGGCAATGTCTCTAGGCCTTCGTTTGGAAGGAGTAAGGAGTTATGGGTCTCTAGAGTTTCTTGACAGTTATGATCTGATTTCGCCCATATCAGAATTCTCACTTGGGTGGATGCAACACTATTGGGAGCGTGATGGGCCAATTCTTTACCCACCTGTCTCGACTCAAAATTATTTTTGTGGCGACAAGCAGAATATTATCCTGAGCGTTGGGAGGTTTTTTGGAGCAGGTGGACATTCCAAACGCCATGATGTCCTCATCAACGCTTTTCGATCAATGATTGACGATGGGCTTGAGGGATGGGAATTACATCTGGCGGGCGGAAAAGGTTCGAGAGCAGTTGACGTTCGTTATTTTGGTGAATTAGAGCGGATGGCCGACGGTTTGCCGGTTGTACTTCACCCTGATATATCTTTTGAGGCGTTACGGAATCTTTATAGCCAAGCGACTATCTACTGGCATGCTAGTGGTTACGGATCAAATGTGAATAAGAATCCCGTCATGTTTGAACATTTTGGTATTACTACGGTGGAAGCAATGGCTTCAGGGTGTATTCCGGTGGTGATAGGAAAAGGTGGACAGCCAGAACTCGTTACAGATGGTACAAATGGATTTCTCTGGAAAAACGCAAAGGAATTAAAACACAGAACGTTGCAGATAATTGGTGATCAGAAACTTTCTGGGCGGCTAAGGACAGCTGCGATCCAATCATCGAAACGATTCAGCGAGTCTACATTTCGAGAACGCTTGCTAGATTTGGTGTTTCGGATGAGGGAGTCGCAGTGAAAAATCGTTTACCTAATCCGGATACGGCTAGACAGTTCCTAGTGGGATTTGAGCATGTTGAAGGTGAAGGTCTTCAATATTATCTGAATACAGCAGTAGACAGAATATTGACTACGATGGAATTGTTACCTGACCTAGGGCCTGACTCTCTTGCGCTTGAATTAGCAGCTCAGCCTTATTTGATGACCGGTTTATTGCATAGATATCTCCCTTCCCGTATTCACGTAGCTAACGAAGGCGATTTTAGTGGGGGTATAGACGGAGAGATTGAGCTTGTGCACAGAGATATGCCTAATCCTATTCGTTTTTCTTATGAGAAATTCAATTTGGAATTTGACGACTATCCATATCCAGATGAAACATATGATCTTGTGATGCTTTGCGAGACTATCGAGCATCTTGCATGGGATCCTGTTCACACTTTGCATGAAGTAAATCGAATTCTCAAG
>CEUS01231011.1_pt1 | contig 11233 bp, 6 predicted proteins | sample 427031 | NCBI WGS metagenome assembly CEUS01 (sample SAMEA2622837, study PRJEB7988) | marine metagenome | biome: marine biome (ENVO:00000447); feature: marine epipelagic mixed layer (ENVO:xxxxxxxxx); material: "saline water (ENVO:00002010), including plankton (ENVO:xxxxxxxx)" | depth 140 m | reverse complement strand
CCGGAGATGTACCGGCTGTTCTCAAGGCACTCCTGGAAGCGGACGCCCAGGATACTGTGGTGGCTGCGATTGCAGATGACGCTGCAACCTCGGTCTGTTTCGCGGCCGGTGCGGGTGCCACGGTAGATCTGAGTGTTGGCGGGAAAATGGATACGTTGAACGGCACTCCGCTTAAGATTCAGGCCAAAGTAGTTCGCGTGTGCGCTCCCAGACTCGCCGTTGTGCGAACCGGCGGGATTCAGCTGGTTTTGACTTCTGGGAGGCTGCCATTCTTGACGATCCGGGCATTCGAGCAGGCGCAAATTGATCCCACAGATCACAGAATCGTGGTGGTCAAACATGGTTATCTGGCTCCTGAACTGAAGGCGATTGCAGGGAAGGCAGTTATGGCCATCTCACCTGGTTGTACGACGCTGGCTCTAGAGACGTTACCCTACAAAAATGTCCACCGACCCGTCTTTCCTCTCGATGACGGCGTCGAACTGGAATTTTGATGCCTGGATACCCTATGCTCTTCCTGATGATCTGTCTGTTGATTGTTGTAATTGCCATACCGAATAAGGTTTGTGGAGATCCTCGCCCAGTTTTTAAACCTAACGCTGATGAGGGAGATATCGAGTCGCTCCTTCGAGTGCTCGAGAAGGTCCTGGCACTGGATGATTCGGAGCTGGTTGCACTTGTCCCCGAGCAATCCGGATTTCGGTTTGTGGATTGTCCCAACTGCGATGGCGGCGCCGAAGAAAACCAGTTGACCTGGACGATCGACCGGCCGGATGAGGTCTACTGCCAATTCTGTGAGATGCGTTTTCCGAACGAGCGGTTTCCCGAGAACGGTACGATGGAGGTTAGGAATGAGCTGGACGAGGTCCAGAAGTACCCATATTGGGAAGCTCCCTTCCCTCCACCCATGGAGCTGACATTGGCCCTCGCGCCACTGGCGCCGGACAAGAAATATAGACATTACTTCCGCGCCAAGGGTTGGTTCACTGCAAGAGAGTATCTGTCGAATGCTGCACAACAACTCGCCGAATTGTATTACCTGACCGGTGACGAGAATTACGCCCGCAGATCTGCATTGATCATCGATCGCTTTGCACAGGTCTACCCGGGCTATTGCGCTAGATACGATCATCCCTTCCGGGCTAAGGTGGTTTTTAGCGGGGAACAAACGTTCCCCTATCCTGTCTCTCCATATCTTGCGGCCAAATGGGCCTATTGGGCCTATGGCGACATCCCTTACAATATGGTATTCGCGTACGACTTGATACACGAGAGTGGCGTGGTGAGCGAGGCTGCGAAGGACCGCATAGAGAATGATCTGTTCCACGCCAGCGTTCGTTTTGTGCGGTCCTACCCGATTACTCTGAGCAACATGGATCCGACAATCCTGAGAGGTCTGATTTCGGTGGGCAGAGTTCTGAATGAGCCGGGTTACTTGCATGAGGCGGTGGACTGGATTTCTGACCTGATTCACAAGCAGCTTTTCGTGGATGGCATGTGGAGAGAGGGTGCCGTTTCCTACCACAATCAGACGATCAATGGTCTCGAAGGTGTAATGCAGCTTCTGGACGGATACTCAGATCCCGAAGGATACGTGCATCCAGAGAGCAGGGAACGTCTTGACGACCTGGATCTGGCCGATGCGTTTCCTCTGTTCGTAAAGGCCAAGAAGATTCAGGACCTGCTGAAGTACCCCAACGGACGAACGGTTGCCCTGCACGATACCTGGGCCTGGCAGGAGAGAGACCCGCTTGAGGCGTCCCACTCGCTTTTGTTTCCTGGTGTGGGACACGCGGTACTGGGACGGGGAGAAGGCGAACATCAGCTCCAGGCCCATTTGCATTTCTCAGGGGCCTATGGCCATGCCCATGCGGACCTGTTGAGCATTACGCTGTTTGCACACGGACAGGAGCGCCTGTCCGATATCGGGTATACTTGGACACACCATCGGCAATGGGCTTCATCGACGTTGTCTCACTGTACGGTAATGGTGAATGGCGAGGAACAGACAAGGGGTCATCTTCGGGATCCCTCCGATGGCAACCTGACACTCTACGTGGCCGAAGACGAAGACTTTCAAGTGGTCGAGGCCGATGGTATTCGAGCTTATCCGGAGATGGTTGAGGAATACCGTCGTATGTTGATTGCAGTGGGCATCTCGGAGGAAGACGCCTATCTGGTAGATGTGTTTCGTGTCAAGGGTGGACAAAGGCATGAATATATCCTTGTGGGAGATGCGAATCACGACGGCACGGCCGAGACATCATTGGAACGCACAGGCTTCGATTCGCTGCTGCCGTCGGGTGTGAAGGTCGTATTTCCATCCGGAGAGACTGTTCCAGGACACGCGGAGGGACACAATTTCCACTACGGATATGTTAAGGATATGACCTCTTCACCGGCGCCCGGGGAATGGCAGGTCGACCTTACAAGTGAGGGTGAACCGAATGCTGAGGTTCGCGTACACGGCCGCTCACACTTGGACGGCGATCTCATATTCGGCCAAAGTCCCTCCGTGAGGCGAGCGGAGGAGAGTGAAGGAAGGCTCGAGGATTACAAGATGGCCACGCTCATTCACAGACGGGAAGGTGAAGACCTGAACAGTACTTTTGTGAGTGTGCTGGAGCCGTTCGCCGGGGAACCGATTATTCACTCAGTGGAGCGCCTGTCCGGCAAGCCCGGTGACGTCATCCTGAAGATAACGAGAGGTGATGGCGTCGACTATATCGCATGCACCTCCGAGCACGGCATCCTTGAGGTCGAGGATTTGACTCTGCACGGAAGAATGGGGTTTGTACGGGAGCGAGCGAAACAGGTCGCAGGTTTGACCCTCATAGGGGGGACACTTCTTAGAAAAGGCGACCATCAGGTTTCAGGTGAAGGTGTGATTTCTGGCAAGATTACAGGGGTGTTGCGAAAGGGACGAGGGGATGGTATTGATGGTTTGGTCGTGGATGTACCTGTCCCGGAGGGCAAGGTAGTTCAGGGAACGACAATCATCGTGAAGGACGGCGCCGGCTTCAGTATCGGGTTGAGGTTGGATGAAATCTCCGAGCGGAATGGACAGACGGTCCTTTTGCTGCAGGATGACCCGGGATTCGAGATGACAGCAGATGGCAAGTCTCGTCACATATATTTTCCGGGTCGCGAGTGGGAAGGGACAAATTGGTTCGAGATCGTAAATGTGGTGAAGAGGGAGTTCCAATAGCCAAGAGTTGATCCCCTGAGATGAGGTGGTATGAAGACAGCTTATCCTGATCTGGGTCTCGATTTGAATTTCGTGCCTGTCCGGTGCGAAACCCCTCAAGCATTTACCCGGGATGAAATTGAGCAATACAACGAAGAGGGGTTCATTTCTCCGATAACTCTTTTCGAGGGTAAGGAGTTGAGGGGGGTTCAGGAATTCTTTGAGAGATCCAGAATACGCTTGACCAAGTATGAAACGTTCAGGTCGTTCCATCACGAGATTCCAGAACTCTACGATATTATTGCCCATCCCGGGACAACTGCCTACCTGAGGGATCTTCTTGGGCCTGATGTGGTTTGCCATGTGAGTCAGTACATTCGCAAGGAGCCGGACCCCGATTCGATTCGAAAGACGATTTATCACCAGGATTCGACGTTCAATCCCATGGATGCCCGGTGCGCCTTGGTATGGCTTGCGATAGACAGGGCATTTGTGGACAACGGGTGCATGTGGTTCATTCCCGGCTCCCACAAACTGGGAGTTCTGGAGTGTGATGATGGACACCACATTGCCGAAGCGGCCACATTTGACAACCAAATGCCAATGGAGTTGGAACCTGGTCAGGCGTTGTTCTTTTCCGATATGCTGATCCATTCTTCGCCGCCGAATCGGACGGCAGACGCCGTGAGGGGCGGGCTGACCGCTACATATGCTTCCACCAAGGTTGTTCCGACGTTGGGTGAAAAGAATTGGGCAGTGATGTGTTGTGGGGAGGACCGTTCGGGAAATTGGGAAGTACATCAACCGCCAAGGTAATGGCTCGACAAGGGTACTTGTCCGGCCGTACGATGTATGTTACCAACCCTGGACAACAGAATGTGCAGGTCGAGTTTCGCTCGGAAAGGGTGGATCTCCCCGCAGACGCAACGTTATCTCTGAATGGAGTCGGGTGATCCCCAACCCTTGAAGATGTCGGACCGCAGGTGGTAGGATCACCCGTCATAGCTCGTGGAGAGCCATTTATGTCTACGGTAAGAGTGAAGGCGAATTACTATGAGCAGTTCGACGCAGATTACGATCTGGAGTTTCCTGCTGAAGGAATGGGAGGTTGGAAGCAGGGGGAGATTCCGCTGGCGCTGGATAAGACAGCCCTGGTGGTGATGCACGCGTGGGACATTGGCGAGATCGACACATACTCAGGATGGTGGCGAGCGTGTGAGGAGGTGCCAAGAACATATGAGGTTTGCAGGGTGGTGTTCCCAAGATTGTTGGCAACGGCACGTGTTTCTAAACTTGAGGTGTTTCACGTTGTGGCAGGAGGAGATTATTTCAAGTCGTATCCCGGATATCTTAGAGCTGTTGAGCTGACCGGTCCCGAGCCCGATCCACTGCCTCGCATCGATAGGGATCCCGTTCTAAAAGAGCTGAATCAATTCAGATCGGACAATGTCTGGGTGGGGGCTCGAAATCAGGCAGACGTGAGGAGGGGGTCTCCCAGGAGAAGGTTTGCTAAAGAGGCCATTCCAGTTGGAGAAGAAGGAGTTGCCGAAAACGGACATCAGTTGTTCGCGCTTTGCCGTGACGTTGGGGTGAACCATTTGATTTACGCAGGTTTTGACCTTAATTTGTGCCTTACTTCGTCGCCTGGCGGAATGCATGACATGCAAAAGTATGGTCTGATGTGCTCCGTTATCAAGGAAGCCACCATTGCGTGCGAGAACAAGGAGACCGCTAGAGAAGAGCTCTGCAAAGAAATCGGTCTCTGGTATGTGGCTTTGATGTTTGGTTTTGTTTTCGATCTGGATGATTTGCTGAGGGCCATCTGAGGATCTTTGCTAATAACTCTTGAGAGGCAATACAGATGATTCGATTAGAGGATACCACAGACTTGCGAAAGGCTTTTTTGCCGGATGAAGAGAATGAGCTGAGTCGTCGTTGTCTACGCATGATGGAGAAATGGGTACATGTTGGTGTAGAGTATTTCGAAGAGTGGCCTGACCGACCGAATTGTGGACACTTTTTCGGAGGGTGCCATTGGTATGGAAATGAAACGGCCGGCCCCATGGAGACGTTCGCCCTTCTGAGTATTTCTCAAGAGTACGATGAGAAGGCGGGAGGCACATCGAGAGAAGAGTTGCGCCAGATGGCGATTCAAGCACTGCGTTTTCTCTGTTTTACGCATGATTCAGGACCTGAAGACTGTGTGAGACCGAGTACGGGACTTGGTCGACCGGAGATCTGCGGTACAAAGTGGGGGGAGCGAGGGAGTGCCTATTTTCGAGCAAGCCAGTGTGGACACGGCATTTCCGCCATGGGGCGTGTAGCTTTGTTGTTGCGCGATGAGATCGACGAAGAGACCTGGATGATGGTCGCCAGGGTTCACGAAGACTATGCCGGAAGATTTGGCAACATGGATCCCAGGAGCGGGGTCTATGTGGATACACAGATGGAGGAAAACGCCTGGACATCCAACGGCCTGACGTCGTGCTGCTTGTTCCTGTCCGGTCATGGTGACCTATCGAGATGGGAAGCCACAAACAGACGGTGGCTGTATTCCACATGCGCTTCACCCCAGGATGCCAAAGACGGTGGTCAGGTGGGGAATTCCACCTCTCGGAAAATGGCCGGAAAGATCTTCACCGCGCTTCCTGACTATTGGGCTGAAAATCACGGAATGGTCCACCCCAATTATACCGGTTCCGGCATTCGGTCAATGATGATCGCCGGTGCTCAGTTCAAGCTGTGGGGCAAGGAACTTCCCCCGGAGATATTTTGGAATCGGAAGCGGGTATACGAGAACCTTAAGGCAATGACGGATGGCGCCGGATATGCCCAGGCGGTTCAGGGCATGGATTGGCATTATCTCCCGACGTCAGGAAGTGAAGCTCCCCACGCAATCGCATCCGTGATGTTGGATGACGTAGAAGCAGCCACTCTAGAACGAAGGGGACTGAGGAACACTGAGTTGCGCCAGGAAGCGAATGGCGGCCGCATGTACGAAAAGGAGTTCGCCCTGGCAGCCCACGATCAGCAAGATCCGATGATTATGCGCGAGGTTACCATCAGCTCTGTGGGGCATCTCTACCTTTTTCACCGTCTGTTCGGACCAGGTGCCGATCCTATTCCGGAGAAAGATTTAGAGACTCGCCTTGCCGGTGTCAGGGTTTATCCCCACGCTGGATTCGTCCATCATCGGCACGCAAAAGGACAGACCTCATTTGCTTGGCGGAATTCCATAATGGCCATGCCCCTAACCAGAGATGGAATCTATACGATCTCTCCTTGCTCGGACAGCTGGTTGGGAAGACCGGAGGTGGATGGCAAGCCGGACAGCCACAGGCTTGTAGACGTACAGGTAACGAATTACGACGACAGTTTCGCTGCGGCAATGGTCATGGACAGGTGTCAGGAGTCGTTGCGCCAGCAGGTGCTCTTTGCAGGCCTGCCCGATGGTCGTGTTTTGTCCTTCGACAAATTCGTTGCATTGGAAGATGTGAAGCTTGTTTCTCTTGACCAGGGTTTTCTTCGAGTCACGAACGAGCACTTTCCCCTGCTCGGGGACAACTGTAGAGGGGAGCGAAAAATTCATCATCCTGATGGCGAGATCACCTACAAAGGATGGCACGGTGAAACCGAAAGTGAAGACGTGGTGGACCAATTGGGAAGTCCCGACTGGGTGAATATCGACGGAAAGATTGGCATCAGGTTTTTGGGTACCGGTACGGTGGTTTACCACAACCGCCATTACTTCAGGCCTTACAGAGCCATCGCGGACGACCTGACCCTGTCGCATCAGGAGGAGAGTACTGAACTGAAGTCCGGTGATGAGGCTGGACGACTGATCGCATTGGTCGGTCCCGAAGAAGGAAGAGAAACCACCTCCTCAGCCAGGTTGGAAGTATTGGATGGGTCGGACAACACGGCCTGCCTCGTCACTGATGGATACCTGGTAGCAGCGAATTTCGAACCCAAAGGGCGAATGTGTACATTCAGCTGTCCCCGAGATGACGAAGTCTGGATATACGCTGGAACGACTTTGACGACGTATGAAGATCGGGTCGAGTACGCAATTTCGATGGGTGGCATGAGCGCCTGCAGGCTTCAGGCCGTTCGACGGACCTGTCTGAAGGGCAGGGTCCGAGTGGATGCAGTCGCTGACGGAACGACCTACGTGACAGATCTTGATGGCGAATCCCCGCGAGCAAGTATATTGGCCTAGAGGATGTAGCGTGACAATTGGTGTCTTCGATTACTTTGGTACGAAATCCCTGCCCACTTTTTGGGATACTTCACTACAGAAGAGGTCGAGATGGGGCTAAATGAGAATGGCGAAGCGGGCAAATGGGGGTTTGAGACCGATGAAATTGTGGGTTATATCCAGCCGGATGGGGATCGGCACGGGATCAAGGAGCTGACCCACAAACCTAGCGGTGTCCAGGTGGTCCATCCCAAGTATGACGTGTTCAACCTGTTCTTCATGTTCTCCACGAACCACTGCATGGGGACTGCACGGGACAACAAACGGACCATCGAGATGGATGATGAAACAATTGAGATCCATTGGGAGCCAACCGAAGACCACAAGGCTGAAATTACTGCAAAATATGAGGTGGTCAAACCGAATATCATAGATCTGTCGATTACCGTACACTCCAATTGGCCCTATCCTGGATATGAGGTGTTTCTATCGAATTATTTCCACAGGTCGCTCAAACCTCACGTCTATGTGCAGGGCAGTCCCTTTGATGATCCCGCCGACAAGGCCCGGTGGATTGCCCCCCAGGTCAATGACGTATTCGTTGGAACGGGTCTTGTGTTTTCCAGGGACCAACACGCTGCGAGACGTTCTGTTGACGGTCGTTGGGACCGAATTTGGGGTCTGTATCAGTGGAATCCCCAGCGATATTTCGAATTCCCGGTCATCATGTCCGTTGACGCCGAAAAGGGTGTGGCGGCCGTGCTGATGTCCAGGCCGGAAGACTGCTATGCGGTGATCAGTGGATATGACAGCGACAATGATGACGACCCGTTCGCGGACCAGAATCCGCTCTATATGTCTCTGTTCGGAGATGACTTCAGGGTAAGTGACGAACGGACTGTGGAGGTCCGGTTTGCGGTAACGGAAATCGATGAGGCGATGTCTCAACCCCTGGGATTGTATGAGTCCTTCCTGGTTGAGAAAGGTACGACACTGTTCTAGACGAACGTGCATTTGCAAGCTTGTAAGACAAGGAGAGGCAGGCCATATGCTGACCAATATCGATTTCGGCGTGATCTTTTTATATGCAGGCCTGATGGCGTGGATTGGAATTCTGGCGAGGAAGAAGTCCAGCAATGTGGACCAGTACTTTGCTGCGGGCCACGGCCTGCCCTGGTGGATGGCCGCAATTTCCCATCACGTTTCTGGGTATAGCGCTGTTGCATTTGTGGGATTTGCAGGACGCGCCGCCATCGCCGGTTTTTCGATGTGGACCCTGTTCTCACTGGGTGTTTTTGTGGCCATGATGATCGGCACGTTGATCTGGGCACCCCGGTGGTCTCGGTTGAAGGTACTGACCCCGGTCGAATATCTGGAGCAGCGGTACGGCAACTCCGTACGGATGCTGATCGCGATTTCTGGAATCGGATTGAAGTTTATCGATCTGGGCATCAAGTTGTTCGCAATCTCCATCGTCGTGAACGTCGTCACAGGATGGGCCATTCTGCCAGTTATCCTGGTTGCAGGAATCATTACAATAGGGTACGTGTTTATAGGTGGGCTCTGGGCCACAGTGTTGACCGACCTCGTTCAATTTATCGTCCAGCTGTTCATGAGTCTGGTGGTGCTCTACATTGCCCTGAGCCTGGTGGGTGGTTGGGACAGTCTCTGGGACAGGCTGCCGGCTGAACGCAGCAACTTCTTCAACGCTGAAGCCGGGATAAGCTTGGAGTTTTGGCTTGTATACTTGATCGTAATCATCTTCAGCTATAACGGCGGGACGTGGGGTCTGGCGCAACGGTTCATTTCAGTCGAGAAACCGCGAGAGGCTCAGAAGGCCGCACTGCTTTCCGGCTTCCTGTTTCTCCTCTATCCCATCGTCATTTTCCTGCCTGCGTGGGCAGCCCCATTCTTGTTACCCGATCAGTTCAACCAGACAACGTTGATGCCGGTTGAAGGGTTTGACCTGGACCAGGCATACATTCTGGTGACTCAGAAGATCCTTTCCGGTCTGGCACCCGGGTTGATCGGACTGCTCGTCTGTTCGATGTTTGCTGCGACGATGTCGATGATCGACAGTGATATCAATTCACTGGCCGCCGTATTTACCAAAGACGTCTGGCAGAGGAATGTCGATCGCGACATCTCAGATGATCGGTTGTTCCGAGTTGGTATGATTACGACGGCGGTATTCGGTCTCGCGGTAGTGGTTGCGGCAGTGATTGTTTCGCAGAGTTCGGGGATGAACAAGGTGTTCTCCTTTACCGTCAAATTGCTTGGCGGGCTGCTGTCACCTATTGCAATCCCCCTTATGTTCGGGATGATCTACAAGAAGGCGACCACTCGTGGAGCGATTCTTTCGTTTATCGGCGGGATGTTGACCTATCTGATTGCCACCCTCGTTTACGAGGTCCAGGAATTCCAGGTTTACGCAGGTCTGGAAATTCTTGTGTGTCTGGTGATCTATTTTGGTGAGAGCTTGATAGGCGTGAGAACAGAGGAGAAGGAACAGGAAGTTGAAGAACTCTTTGATAGACTCGCCGCTTCGGATGTGGACTAGGGGGGGGAGGGGATACACAGGCAACACGGGCCACTCCGCTGACGAGTGGCCCTTTTCGTGAGGGGATTTAGATGCTTGCCGGCACTGATTTCGTGGTGATTTTCCTGTATGTCCTATTGATGGTGTGGATCGGCCTGATCGCGAGACGGAGATCCGGAAATGTAGACGAGTACTTCACAGCAGGGCACAATCTGCCCTGGTGGATGGCGGCCGTCTCACATCACGTTTCCGGCTATAGTGCGGTTGTTTTCGTCGGATTCGCAGGTCGCGCCGTGATTGCTGGCTTCAGTATCTGGACCCTGTTCTCCCTGGGTGTGTTCACGGCTATGGTTGTGGGGTTTCGAATATGGCCTCCCAGGTGGTCGCGACTGAAGGTCCTGACGCCCGTTGAGTATCTGGAAACGCGGTACAACAATACGGTGAGATTGGTGCTGGCCGCCATCGGGATTCTGAAGAAATTCATCGATCTCGGGATCAAACTGTTCGCCATTTCGGTGGTGGTTCACGTGGTGACCGGGTGGGATGTGCTTTCGGTTATCATCGTAGCGGGATTGATCACGGTAGTCTACGTGCTGGTAGGCGGACTATGGGCTACTGTGCTCACAGATCTTATTCAGTTTGTGATTCAGCTGGGAATGAGTCTAGTTGTGCTTTACATGGTGTTGGCAGCGGTGGGGGGCTGGGACCGGATGTGGGAACAGTTACCTGTCGAGCGGTCAGCCCTGTTCAATGACGCCGCCGGGATAGGGATGTGGTTCTGGTTGGTTTACCTGGTCGTGATTGTTTTCAGCTACAATGGGGGCACGTGGGGACTTGCGCAACGTTTTATTTCGGTGGGTGATTCGCAGGACACGCAGAAAGCTGCTCTGCTTTCCGGTGTCCTCTTCCTTCTCTATCCAATTGTCATTTTCATTCCCGCTTGGGCAGCGCCGCTCATTCTGCCTGAGTCATTCGACCCGGTCACGATGATGCCGTTGGCGGGCTTTGACCTGGAGCACACGTATATACGGGTGACGCAGAAGATGTTGGGCGGACTTACACCCGGATTGTTGGGTCTCCTGATCTGCTCAATGTTTGCCGCGACGATGTCTATGATTGACAGTGACCTGAATTCAATGGCAGCGGTGTTCACCAAGGATATCTATCAGCGCAATTCAAAGAAGACCATCGCCGAGGAAGTGCTGTTCAAGGTAGGTATGATCTCGACGGTCGTATTCGGTCTGGTGGTGATCGTGGCGGCGGTGCTCATTTCTCGTAGCGGTGGCGCTGAGAAGGTGTTCACGATTAC
>CEUS01229874.1_pt1 | contig 11234 bp, 6 predicted proteins | sample 427031 | NCBI WGS metagenome assembly CEUS01 (sample SAMEA2622837, study PRJEB7988) | marine metagenome | biome: marine biome (ENVO:00000447); feature: marine epipelagic mixed layer (ENVO:xxxxxxxxx); material: "saline water (ENVO:00002010), including plankton (ENVO:xxxxxxxx)" | depth 140 m | reverse complement strand
CGTAGTTCAACCGCATATCGAATGTTAGATTTTTCGTGTGTCATACCCGTTAGGCTCCGTTTTCACCAATTATGGTGCAATCACTTCGGTACCTACATCCAAACCAGGTCCGCTGATTTCAACCCAACCGCCAGAATAGATGCCAACTTCTACCGGAATTAATTGCGTCCCATCCCCCACGACCATCTCAATAGCGTAACCACCGTCTAGCAAGGCCAAGAGGCTTGTAACCGGAGCTGCCAAAACATCTTGGGCAAGGCTCTTCGTTATTGAAACCGTAACAGGAGCACCACTCCATTCAGGTAGACTAATGCCTGCGGCAATCCCAACTGAAACCGTGAGATAGGGATCGCCCCCTTGGTTCCCTGTCGGAACAATAGCAATGCTACCAATTTCTTTGACAAAACCAGCTACTGCTGACTCATCCGGAAGTTCAATCTCAACTTCCGACCCCAATTCAATCAAATTCTTGTCGCTAATAGAAATTGAGGTCTGCACAGTTTGGAGAGATTCACTAGATGATGAGGCCGCTCCTCCACGCCAACGAGTTATCACTTTTTCTGTCGGAATCAACGAGGCAAGGCTCATATTCATGGGGACACTCATTCCAATATTTGGGAAAGAGGGAGAATATGCCATCAAAGATGTACCAGGTACAAAAACAATATCGCCAAAATCAATTCGTCCAGTGATATTTATATTCAGTTGGTTTTGCATCGTTTTGATAGCCTGCTCGGTCCATTTATCAAATATGCTATCAAGAACGAATGAGGCATTTGAATTGCCGTAACCAAGTACGAAAAGATTTTCCTTCAACTGCCGAATATCTTCACCCGACTCCATACCCATTCTGAATTCCCGCCACATCGGAAGCTGCCCAAACATTACGACCGTTGCCGAAGGTCCTTCTCCTTCAAGCAATTCTTGCGCGTTTTGGAGCACAAGATCTAGTGCAATATTTGCACTTTCAAGTGATGCAGTCGTTTGCTTGATGTCTAAATCACTCGGTGCTTCATTCAAAGCTGCTCGTTGCTCTTGCGCAGCCGTTAATGCATTGGTTCTTTGCTGAAAAATGTGAATATCTGCCGGGTCGTTTAAAGCTTCGCGATTGAGTACAGCCAATTCCCAGCTTTCTTCAAACGCTTCCAACGACCTCAAATTTGAACGGTAATTCTTGTGTTTATCTAACAGATTATTTGCAGACGTGAACAACTCATCAACGGCAAAAATATTATCTTTAAGTACCGCCACAGCCACATCACTCAACACCTCATCTACGACTGGACAAATTGCCTGATCATATATCCATAATGGCGTACTAACGTCGTCCGCTGCTTCACAATATGAACGCCGAGCATTTTTGAACGCAATAAATGAGAGATCACTCGTGGATTTTGCGTTAAGAACATTCTTCTCCGCTTGATTCACAGAAAGATTGGCTGATGTAATTTGTGCCTCGGTGATAGGAGCAGTCAGACTATCCAAGGCCGCCTCCGCTTGAGCAACCACAGCATCTGCTGAAGCAATCTGCCCGACCGTCGCCGATTCATTGAGATTCGCAAGGGTCTTTTCAGCCTGTGCCACTGTAGCCTCACGCGAGGCGATCTGCTGTTTGGAGTTCAATCGATCGCTATCGGATACCGATCGATACAGACGGAAAATAACAGCACCACGATCCAAAGAAGATCCTTCAGACGCGATGTACGTTAAGACACCATTTTTGCTCGAAACAACTTGCACAGCATCACTGTATTCCAACGTTCCATCGATCGTTTCATACGTACTAAGATTTCGACGCTCGATCACTGCAGTTTGGCGGTCAACATCAGCTGTATTATCGACCGTACCTGAGAGATTAAAAATCCCCTGATCTAACAAAAGAAAGAGTGCTCCAACTACTAAAGCAGCCACGCCAATACCGGACAAAGCTATATATCGAGATTTAGTCATAATCGTTTAATGCGCTAAGGCATCCCCCTAGATATACATAGAAATGAATCATCAATGTCGTCAAGAAACCGCAGTCAGGTATTCAATTAGTGTTGCCACCACCCGGCCGACCTCTCATCCCCCCCCCACCGGGAGGTCGAGTCTCATCATTACCAAAAACAGTCTCCCGGCAGGAAAGAACAGCTTCTTGTATCTTGCTATCTGAACCTTGCATAGACTGAATAAGTGGCCGCATCGCCTGACGAGGTCCCTGAGAAAAATCAGGGTCGGGGACATCAAATCCTTCGTCTCGTAAACAATGTGCAAACGCCAAGAGATTATCCTCTAGTTCAATGGGATCTTCTGTCTGACGTTGTTGCGCGAAAGTCGCATCTCTTAATAATGGACCGCACTCACGAAGTGATTCTCGTAATTTCGTTGAGCTAGGATCAAATTTCGGATCTTGAAAGATCGTTTCTCGCATTTTCTGAAAATTTACCGTGCCATCAGCATTGAGCTCCGGATCGGGTATAGTAAAACCCTGCTCCCGCATACAAGTTGCGAACCCGGTTAAAATTTCTTCATCAGAGCGATCATCACTAGCGACTGCGTTTTGAGAAGTGGTCTCTTGCTCAGCCGTTTTCGCCACTGTTGCCTCAACCTCAACCTCTGAACGGCTATCGGCTTTCGCCTGTAGTGCAAGCCTTTGGGACTCATCAATCCTAGCGACACCGCCGTCAGACTCCCCTCCACGCGAACATGCAGAAAGGGACAACACAGCCAACATAATCACCAAATACGCAACCAAAGCATTCTGATATCGCATCAATAACCTTCCATCACAAACGAAGATCGTGTCCATTTAAAGCATCCAATAACAAGAATCTTAATAACTCTACCAGAGAATCCTTAAGAAAAGATTAAGATCGTAGTGCTTAAACCCACGTGATTATGTATAGTTGACCAATCAACTGGATGTTTTCATCGTTTCAACCCTGAACTCCCTGAAGTTAATACAATGGAGAGTTAGCATGACAATGAATGAAGATTCGAACGCTTTATCTCATCTCCGCGTCATAGAATTGGGCGGAGGGCCAGCTTCCTACTGCGCACACTTTCTCGCAGAACTAGGCGCAGATGTCATAAAAATAGAACCTCCGACAGGAGATCCTGAACGCAAAGAGTCACCCTTTTTCCAGGACATTGAAGGCCGAGATCGTAGCCTCTCTTTCATTTACTATAACGCTAACAAACGAGGACTAGTCCTAGATTTTGAACACCAAAAAGATTGTCAGATCCTTCTGGATCTCGTACCACAAGCAGACATTCTGTTGGAATCATTCCCTCCTGGATTCCTTGACGCAAAAGGTATTGGCTATACAGATTTAAATGCAAAGAATCCTGACTTAATTTTGGTTTCTCTCACACCTTTTGGGCAAACTGGTCCATATAAAGACTTTAAAGGAAATAATGCAATTGCAGAAGCAATGGGCGGGGTCATCGCGACCTTAGGTGACGACAATATGTCCCCGAGCGTTTCACCAAACAACATGTCAACCCAAGTGGCTGCACTCCACGGTGCATATGCAGCGCTTGCCGCCTCATTTAACATTCGAAAAGGCGGGACTGGCCAACACATCGACATATCTCTACAAGAAATCGGCACCCACATGCAAACGGGTCTTGCAGAATACGGCTTGCGACGTAACATCCGCCGCCGTCCGGGAACCGGAGCGCTTGGCGGTACAACATCAGTGTACGCGACAAAAGACGACCACATTTTCTTCCAACCGGGACAACCGAATATGTGGCGTGCTTTGGTTGAATGGATGGATGATCCGGTGCTCAGTGGACCCGAATGGGAAGACCGCGATTATCGCAATGAAAACGCAGATATCATTAATTTGCTTGTGAAAGATTGGATCGGCACATTCACAGCTGAAGATTTTTACTGGAAAGCACAAGAAAATGGAATCCCAACAGGACCCGTAAATTCAATCCCGCAACTTGTTAACAGCCTACAGGTGGAAGAATTAGATTCGTTTAAAGAACGGATTCATCCTGAAATCGGCTCATACAAGCAAATGAACTTTCTACGTTTCGCTGCCAGTCCAATAGAATTTGACAAACCAGCACCGATGCTTGGGGAACACCAGGATGAAATAATCTCCTCCCTTGCTTCAGATACCAGAGACCCCAAAACTACGAAACGCAAGAACGTGAAACGTACAAAACCACTTGAAGGGTTACGCATACTTGATTTCACACGTGTTATAGCTGGACCCACTGGGACACAATTTCTTGGTTTCCTTGGTGCCGATATCATAAAAGTCGAATCCGCTGAATTACCCGGGTTGGGCCGCGAGCCCGCAGCTGGATTTCCTGACATGAATCGAGCCAAAAGAAGTATCACTCTTGACGCACGCACCGATGAAGGCAAAGAGTTAGCATTTCAATTAGCGTCGAAAAGTGACATCGTGGTGAACAACTTCAGCGCCCACGTGATGGATCGACTTGGTCTAGGGTACGAAGCTATGTCTAAAATAAAGCCTGATATCATCTCCATCAGCATGCCAGGAATCGGAAGAATTGGCCCGTTAAACAATTGGGTAATATATGGGCAAACGCTACAAGCATATACTGGGCTCGTATACCTTTGGCGTCATCCGGAGTCACCGCTAGAAACAGGAATTAAAGGGCCCGTAGCGGATTACGTCTGCGCCGCAACATTAGATCTTGCGATCTTATCGGCGATCGAGTTTCGTGATCGGACAGGAAAAGGTCAGTTCATTGACATGATTCAGCTAGAAAGTTTGGGCCACACTCTTGGCCCAATATACATGGATCACATGCTAAACGGACGCAATATTCAACCGCGCGGATATCAAGATGATCGCTTCGCTCCACATGGCGCATACCCATGCCGCGGAGAAGATAACTGGTGCGTCATCTCCTGTGAAACAGAAGAAGAATGGGGCACTTTTGTGAATGCGATTGGCTCTCCAGGATGGGCCAACGAAGAACGTTTTTCCTCCAAAGAAACAAGGAAGAGGAACAAAGACGCACTTGATGCCCTAATTAGCGATTGGACCAGAGAATATACACGGCACCAGGTCATGCATATCCTTCAGCAATCGGGTGTCCCAGCCGGAGTCATTCAAGATGCAGAAGACCTGTTTTATGACTACCACCTCCGTGCAAGAGGGCACATCGTGACACCCCAACACGCGAATCCATGGGGCCCATTTGAACACCAAGGAGCTCCTGTAAAATTCTCCAAAACACCAAGTGACGGTAGTCTCCCAACCCCATTCCAAGGCGAACATACAAACGAAGTTTTTTCAGAAATATTAGGGTTGTCACCGTCTGAGCTAAAACGCCTGACCGAACAAAAAATATTGCATTAAACGTTGCAACCTATTTTGGATCTCTTCTGAATCATGCAAACTGAAAAACGCCTCAGATGGCCATGGCTCATATTTGACGCTTTGTTTAGCAAGCGTTATCGTATCTAAATTCGCGCCAGTACATAAGTACTACTATGAAAATGATCCGCACAAGGATCTACGGAAAATTTGGAGGTGGTGATAATGCGTCTACTTTCTTTTGGTGAGAATAGGATCGGAGTCTTGAAAGACAGTAATGTCGTAGACGTAACAGACGCTCTTGACCATTGGGGCGTTAAGCGATTACAAACTAATGTCGAGGAAATGATCGAAGACTTTGCTTACTACAAGCCAAAATTCGAAGCTCTGGTCGCAGATCAAAGTGGAGTTCCCACCGAAACCGTAAAACTTCTGCCTCCTATTCCGCGCCCCTCTAAAATTCTCGCTGCCTACTCGAACTATGTGGACCGAGTCGCCCGTAGTGAACCTGGACCCATCGAATTTTTCTACAAATCACCAACTGGCATTATTGGGCCTGGTGATACGGTTGAACTACCTGACAATCCAGAAGTTGGGGTGTATCACTTTGAAGCTGAACTTGCTTTTGTTATCGGAAAAACGGCGAAACATGTTAATGAATCAAACGCCATGGATTACATTTTTGGGTACATTCCATTTTTTGATGTGTCTGCTCGACCTGCGCCAGGCATTCAGCGACCAACACAATTTATCGGCAAAGGTGAAGATAGATTTGCACCAATCGGTCCGTACATAGTAACTGCCGATGAAGTTCCCGACCCTCACAATTTACGAGTTCAATCTTGGGTCAATGGCGAAGAAAGACAAGATTATACGACCGGAGATATGGCAAATAACATCCCTGCACAAATCGCATGGCTAACACAGTTCGTCACATTGATCCCTGGCGACATCGTCACAACAGGGACCCATCATGCCGGACTACGTGCAATAAATGGTGGGGACAAAGTTGAAATAGAAATCGAAAATCTGGGAAGAATGGCACTCGAAGTCAAAGGCTTCGGTCCCCCAAAAAACACCGAACCGGCGATCTTTGCACGGCGAGAAGAAAGCGAACAGTAAGAACTATAAACTGAGATACCCAACCGCTACTGCATAAACACGTTTCATCCAATACATGACAGCGAGTGACGCGATATCACGAAAAGATCACGGACTTTTGCTGCCCTCGAAACAAAGATAATGATAGGAATTACATGAGGCAATCTAGAAGTCAAAATATCCGCAACATCGCGATAATCGCTCACGTTGACCACGGAAAAACCACCTTAGTTGATGCTCTTTTGAAGCAAAGTCATATCTTCCGAGCAAATCAAGATGTTGGTGAATTAATCATGGACAGCAACCCTCTTGAACGCGAACGCGGTATCACGATTCTTGCAAAAAACACGGCCGTGAATTATGAAGCAACAAAGATAAACATAATTGATACTCCGGGGCATGCCGATTTTAGTGGCGAGGTAGAACGTGTCATTAATATGGCTGATGGATGCCTCTTACTTATTGATGCCGTGGATGGACCAATGCCACAAACACGCTATGTGTTAAAAAAAGCTCTTGCACGAGGCGCCACTCCAATTGTAGTAATCAACAAAATCGACGCTCCAAATGCGCGCCCAGAATTTTCACTTGAAGGCGTCCATGACCTCTTCCTAGATCTGGCGACAGACGCAGACCAACTTGATTTTCCAGTCATCTACACCTCTGCTCGTGACGGATATGCACGATCGACCCCGACAGGCGACGATCAAAGCATGAGTCTATTATTTGAAAGTATTGTGAATCATATCCCAGCGCCAACTGGAGACCCCGACGCACCCTTTCAAATGCTTGTCACACAATTAGCGTACGATAGCCATATTGGGCAGATTGCGATTGGGCGAATATCAAATGGGCAAATTTCTATCGGCGATCCCATTTTCCGCATCGGCATGGATGGAGAACGGACCTCGCACAAAGCAACCCACATGTTTGTATACGAAGGATTAGAACAAAAACCTGTTTCAACCACAGAAGCAGGCGAAATTATTGCGCTTGCGGGAGTCTCTGATATATCAATCGGAGATGTTCTTGCATCTGAAAGTGCTTCAATCGAGTTGCCCAACATCACAATTGATCAACCAACCGTCCGCATGACGTTTGGAGTCAACACATCACCTTTTTCAGGCAATGAAGGCGCTGGAACTACAGCTCGACAATTACATGCGCGGCTGATGCAAGAATTACAAACAAACGTCAGTTTGAAGGTTGATCAAACAGAAAAAGCAGATGAATTCCTTGTCTCAGGCCGCGGAGAACTGCATCTGGCTATTCTTATAGAAACCATGCGCCGGGAAGGATACGAGTTCCAAGTATCTAAACCTGAAGCGATAACGACGATGCAGGACGAAACAGTAATGGAACCATATGAAATGTTGATGCTTGACACTCGAGAGGAATTTATCGGGGCTCTAACAACAGATTTGTCAATGCGTCTTGGTCGAATATCAGACATGAATCCAGATGGCAACGGAAATGTTCGAATGACGTTCCGAATCCCTACTCGTGGCCTCATAGGGTTTAACAGTTTTTTTGTACGAGCAACCCGCGGTCAGGGGACAATGACAAGCATATTTGACGGCTTTGATCCAATGCAAGGTATCATCGAGTCATCTCGAAGTGGCGTTCTCGTAGCATCTCAATCTGGAGTCGCGATTCCCTATGGACTCAACAATGCACAGGATAGAGGTGCAATGTTTATTGGACCAGGAATGGCAATATACGAAGGCATGATCGTCGGGAGCAATTCGCGAACAGACGATATCAATGTCAATGTCTGTAAAGAAAAGAAACTAACCAACATTCGTTCGGCAGGAGCAGATGAAGCAATTCGCTTAACACCACCAGTTCAATTTAGTATCGAAGAAGCCCTAGATTTTATAGCATCGGATGAATTAGTCGAAGTCACGCCAAAAAACATTCGGCTGCGAAAACGAATTCTAGGTACATCGGCCCGGCATCGAGAACAACGGGACAAGTAAACAGTAAGGCTGCGCATCTTTAACGTTTTCCCAATTGAAGCACAACAATAGTAGCGGCAAAACCTCTAGTTATTCCTATAAACACTCCATAAAAAACCTATGAAGTTTCCAAATCTAGAAAAGATGCCCTATTTCACCGAACCAGATATCGCTGGCGGCAGGATTCCCACCATCATCAAGCCAACCACAGATCTTCCAACGATTATCTTTTATCGCTCATTAGCCATACGGCAACTCGTACTAATATTTAAATGATCAAACAGACCTTTAAATATGGGAGAGTGAGATAGCAATTGAAGCAACTGTCTCAGAAACAAAAAACGAGTCCTACGGATATAAGCCGTAGGACTCGTTTAATCCAATGAAATTAAGCGATATTTAGATTCTACTGTTTGCCTGCGGTTGATGGAGTTGTTGCAGCCCGTTCTTTGGTTCGGCTGACACCAAGTCGCCGTGCAACAATAACCTTTTGCACTTCAATAGTTCCACCTGGATGTGCCCACACCAACGAGTCACGCTGGAAATGTTCCAGTTCACCATCGAATTTCACCTTTGGATCATCTAAATCAACCAACGCTTCTAACCCAAGAACATCACGAGTTGCATCCGCTATACGCAGCACCGACTCCTTACGCCACAACATCGCCTGTGATCCGTGATAACTCATCTCTTGTTTTGATTCATACATCCAATAGTTACGCAGGCCAAAAAGCCTTCCTATCTCACTATCAATGTATGCATCCATCATAGTCTGTTGGTAATGTGGATCCTTTGCCCTTCCGGTCTCGCTCGCGAGTTCCAAGAACCGCAAAGTAGGGTGATCTCTTTGCACAATTTGACCGCCACCACCGTGTTCAAGCTCTAAACTTGTTTGGGCAACTTGCCAACCTTGACCTTCGCCGCCAATCAATCGATCATTAGGTACTCGGACGTTATCGAGATAAATTTGGAGTTTGCCCCAGTCAGCGAGCAAATCCAAAGTCTGGTAGGTCACACCAGGTGCATCCCCTGGTATCATAAAATAACCCATGTTCCGATGTCGCGGGGCATCTGGATCAGTGATTGCCAAAGTGAACATCTCATCAACTTCTTCATCTATCTCAGGTTCAGAGTCTGGCCCATTCTTATAACCATGATGAGTGCCAACGAATACCTTCTCACCGTTAATAACCCAATCATCTCCGTCCTTAACTGCACGTGTCTTAAGGGATGCCAAATCAGAACCCGCTCCTGGTTCAGTAAACAGTTGGTACAAGTCTCTTTTCCCTTCAAGGGTGGGAGTAACAAATCGCTGCTTCTGATCTTCATCACCCCAGACCATCACAGCTGCAGGCATTAACTCGCTGGGCCGGAACCCCGGTAGCCTTCGCTTAGATACTTCCTCTTGAATGATCACATCGTGTTCAGCAGTGAGTCCACCACCACCATATTCCTTCGGCCAGGTAGGGAAGAGCCAGCCCTTTTCGCCAAATTTTTGGCGAAATTCTTTGGCCCAACGAAATGTCTCTTTGTCCATATGAGCTGCATCACTAGCGAAGTGTGGCTTCATTCCTTCGGGCACGTTCGCGTCAAGCCAATCATTCACTTCTTTGCGAAACAACTCTTGATCACTCGTATACCGATACTCAAAATCCATTCTGCCTACCTCCTGTTAATCCAAAAGGACAAATCTATATGGTGCTTATCAAATACTCGAAGTTCTTTAAGATTGTTTCCCAGACGTGGCCGGCGTCACAGCCGCGCGTTCTTTCGTCCGACTGACGCCGAGACGTCGAGCAACAATCACTTTCTGAACTTCAATCGTTCCACCCGGATGGGCGCGGACTAAGCTTTCTCGCTGATAATTTTCCAATTCTCCCCAGTAGCGAACCTTCGGATCGTCGACATCAATCAAAGTTTCAAGACCGAGTACGTCACGCATGTTGTCAGCAATTCGTAACATCGACTCTTTCCGCCACAAAGAATTCTGTGATCCCTCGTAACTCATCTCTTGCTTGGATTCATACATCCAATAATTGCGAAGACCAATAAGACGACCAATCTCAGTATCAATGAACGCATCCATTAACGCCTGCTGATCATGAGGGTCACGAATCTTGCCGGTCTCTTTAGCTAATTCTATAAATCTCTCTGTAGCATGCTCGCGCGGAACCACCTGTCCGCCACCGCCATGCTCTAACTCCAAGCTCGTCTGAGCAACCTGCCAACCTTGCCCCTCTCCACCAATTAAACGCTCATTCGGTACACGAACATTATCAAGATAAATCTGTAACTTCCCCCAGTCAGCAAGAAGATCCAACTGTTGGAACGTCACACCTGGTGCGTCGCCAGGAACAATGAAATAACCCATGTTTCGATGCCGAGGAGCATCCGGGTCCGTGATTGCTAAAGTAAACATCTCGTCAACTTGATCTTTAATTTCTAAATCTGCAGGGGGATTATTGCGGTAGCCTCGATGGTCGCCAACAAACACTTTCTCGCCAGTTATAACCCAATCATCCCCATCTTTCACTGCACGAGTTTTGAGTGATGCCAAATCTGAACCCGCACCCGGCTCAGTGAACAATTGGAACAACTCCGTCTGGCCCTTGAGAACGGGCTTCAACAATTTTTCTTTCTGCTCATCAGTGCCCCAAACCATCACCGCTGCAGGCATCAACTCACCGGGCGCGAACCCAGGCAAACGCCTCTTGCCAACTTCTTCTTGAATCACAACATCATGTTCTGCGGACAATCCTCCGCCTCCATACTCGACCGGCCATGTGGGGAACAGCCAACCTTTTTCACCCATTTTCTGACGAAGTTCGCTCGACCATTCATACGCATCCTTGTCAACGTGGGAATTATCCAGGGTGAAATA
>CEUS01274444.1_pt1 | contig 11236 bp, 10 predicted proteins | sample 427031 | NCBI WGS metagenome assembly CEUS01 (sample SAMEA2622837, study PRJEB7988) | marine metagenome | biome: marine biome (ENVO:00000447); feature: marine epipelagic mixed layer (ENVO:xxxxxxxxx); material: "saline water (ENVO:00002010), including plankton (ENVO:xxxxxxxx)" | depth 140 m | reverse complement strand
CCAAAGTGGATAGGCCAATCACCTGTATGGATTAACGTTTTTGCTGCTTCAGCTTTAGCTCCGTACCTACAGGAAAACTTGATAATTGTTGGCGAAGGAAGCACTTGGGGAGACTCAAGTATGCCTGGTGCAGTTGCGATGATGGAAAGAATGGCTACTTACGCACCAGATCAAGCGCCTGATTATTACTTTGCAGCTGGATATGTAATGGCTATGGCAAGTGCGGGAGCACTTGAAAAAGCTGTTGCTAATGGTGATTTGTCTCGTGAAGGAATCCTTAAAGCTTCAACTCAGATGAGTATCGACTTTGAAGGTCTTTCAGGTGAATATCAGTATGGAGAGGTTGATGAAAGACAGCCCTCAACAGCAAATACTATTTTCCGAGTAAATCCGGATGTTCCAAATGGTGTTGAAGCTGTAGTTGTCGGATACGAGAGCGAATACGCCTCTGATTACGACTTCTAAAAAAATTGATAATTAAGTCAGGGCCCATGGGTTGCACCCATGGGCCCTGAACTTTTTGTTGGTTAACATAAGTTCATGGAAACTACTCAAGAAAATAAGGGATCACCGATACTTTCGGTAGAGAATCTTGAAGTTGTTTATAACGAAGTAGTGCTCGTTCTTCGCGGCATTTCTATGAATGTTTCAGAAGGTGAAATTGTTGCTCTTTTGGGTGCAAATGGTGCAGGAAAGACAACTTTATTGAGATCGATAACAGGTTTATTGGAAATTCATAGAGGTCGGATCACAAAAGGTTCAGTTTCTTTTCTGGGAGAAAAAACAAATAGATATGACCCTTCAAAATTGGTTCGTCTAGGCCTTTCGCAAGTTATGGAAGGAAGAAGAATTTTTGCGGAGTTGACAGTTGAAGAAAATTTACGAGCAGGAGCATACACGGTTACTTCAAAACAGAAAATCGCAGAAGCACATGATCGTGTTGTGAGTCTTTTCCCAGTTTTAGCTGAGCGTTCACGTTCAGTTGCGGGTTATCTTTCAGGTGGAGAACAGCAAATGTTAGCTATAGGTAGGGCATTGATGACTTCTCCAAGGCTGCTGGTACTTGATGAACCTTCTCTGGGTTTGGCACCACTACTTGTTCAACAAATAAGAGACATAATCGAAACTGTGAATAAACAAGGAACAAGTGTTTTATTGGTAGAGCAAAATGCGACTATGGCACTTTCAATAGCTGATCGAGGATATGTACTTGAAAATGGGAGAATTGTCCGTGACGGATTGAGCGGTGAACTATTGCAAGATGATGATATAAAAGAGTTTTATTTGGGTGTTGGCGAAGCAGGACGACGCTCTTTTAGAGACGTAAAAACCTACCGTCGTAGAAAAAGATGGAGTGCTTGATGAATTCCTCAACAATTCTTGATTTCAGTCAAGTGACACTTCGTTTTGGAGGGGTGACCGCCCTTGAGGACGTGAGCTTTCGAGTTGAATCTGGAGAACTTTTCGCGATAATTGGTCCTAATGGTGCTGGGAAAACATCGATTTTTAACTGTATAAATGGTGTTTATAAACCACAGACAGGTTCAGTTCTGTTTGAAGGTAGAGAATTGATAGGTGAACGACCTGTCAATGTGGCACGGCAAGGTGTAGGTAGAACTTTTCAAAACCTTGGATTATTTATGAATTTGGATTTAATAGACAACTTATTACTTGGTCGCCATCTTCAAATGAAGACGGGTTTTTTTTCAGGTGCTCTTTGGTGGGGTCGTGCTAAAACTGAAGAATTAAATAATCGCCAAAAAATTGAAACAATTATTGATTTACTCGAGCTTCAACCTTATCGATATCAACCAGTTGGTCTGCTTCCTTATGGAATCCAAAAACGTGTTGAATTAGGACGTGCACTCGCGATGGAGCCTCGAATCCTTCTTCTAGATGAGCCTGTTGCAGGAATGAACCTTGAGGAAACTGAAGATATGGCTAGATACATTCTTGAAATCAACAATGAACTAGGAGTTTCTATTTTGCTTGTTGAGCATGATATGGCAATGGTGATGGATATTGCAGACTGTGTTATGGCACTTGATTTCGGACAAACAATTGCGACTGGTTCACCGAAAGACGTACAAAATAATCCTCGTGTTATAGCCGCTTACTTAGGGGAAGCTTCGTGAATTCAAGAAAACTAGATGAACTTACTAATGAAAAAAAAGAATTAATAAGTTTGCCTGCCAAACTATTTGAACATGCACAAATACGTTCGAATAATGTTGCAATTCGACATAAAAAGTTTGGTATTTGGCGAGAGTTCACCTGGGGAGAATATTTTGACATAGTTAAGTCGGTTTCATTTGGTTTGTATGAACTTGGAGTTAGAGACGGTGACAAAGTTGCGATCCATTCAGAAAATAGACCTGAGTGGGTTTTTGCAGATTTGGGTGCACAAACACTGGGTTCGGTTTCAGTCGGAATTTACCCCACGAGCCCAGCGGCGGAAGTCGAATACCTTCTGAGTCATTCTGAAGCTTCTGTTCTAATTGTTGAAGATGAAGAGCAACTTGACAAGGCGTTAGAAGCGTGGGACCGGTTAGAAAAGTTACAGAAAATAGTTGTTATTGACCCAAGAGGTGTAAACACGATTGATGACCCAAGAATAATAACTTTTCAAGAGTTGCTTGATTTAGGTGACTCTGTTGATGGACAAAGTTTTGAGAAAATGATTCAGACTATAGCTCCTTCTGAAACTGCGATTATCGTCTATACATCAGGCACAACAGGTCCTCCAAAAGGCGCAATGATCACGCATCAAAATTTGAGGTTTGCTGCAATTTCATGGGGTCGTGTTTATGAATTCCGTAAAAATGATGAAGTTCTCTCATATCTCCCCTTGTGTCATGTAGCAGAAAGGGTTATATCAGTTGCCAATGGTGTATATCACGGTTACGTCGTGAACTTTGGTGAAGACACAAATTCATTTTTGGAAGATCTTAGAGAAGTGCAACCAACTTTTTTTCTAGGTGTTCCGCGTGTATGGGAAAAAATGCTGGCATCTATTCAAATACGCTCGAATGATGCCACATGGTTCAAACGTACTTTGTTTAATTTTTGGATTAAGCAAGGAGGTTTGATTCTGCAAAGACGCCTGAAGGGCAAAGGTACTTTTGCTGACTCAATATGGTTTGGACTCGGCTGGCTATTTGTCTTTAGGTCATTGAAGAAAAGAATTGGGATGATGAGAGTTCGTGAAGCTCTATCTGGTGCTGCACCGATCGCTCCTCAGGTGCTTGAATTTTTGATGTCAGTTGGAGTTCCTGTTCGTGAAGGGTACGGAATGACTGAAAATACGGCTGTTGCAACTATTGTTCCATCCGATGAATTACGTTTAGGTTCTGTTGGTAAATCACTACCTAATTCAGAGGTACGTATAGCTGAAGATGGAGAGATACTTACTCGTTCAGATGCAACATTTAACGGGTATTTCAAAAACCCTGAAGCAACTAAAGAAACGATTGTAGATGGCTGGTTACATACTGGTGATATAGGCCATATGGACGAATTTGGTCATTTATGGATTACAGATCGAAAAAAAGACATCATCATCACTGCTGGAGGGAAAAATCTTTCACCATCTGAAATAGAAAATCGTATAAAGGTTTCCCCATACATTAGAGAAGCCATGGTTATCGGAGATAGACGTAAATACCTGACAGCACTAATTGGGATTGAAAGTGACACTGTTGGAGATTGGGCAACACGGCAAGGCATTCCTTACACAACTTATGAAGACCTGTCTTCTAAAGACGAAGTAAATGAATTAGTTTCTGGAGTTATTAATGATGCAAATAAAGATTTTGCTCAGGTGGAAACCATCAAATATTTCAAACTTTTGCCAATAGAGCTTGATCACGAAGACGGTCAGCTCACTGCTACACAAAAAGTAAAACGCGCGACTCTTACTGAACAGTTCGCTGAATTAATTGAGAGTATGTACTAATGGATCAACTTTTGCAAGGCGTATTTGACGGCATAGCTCTTGGGGCAAGATATTCGTTGATTGTTCTTGGTTTTGTTGTCATCTATCGAGCAACTGGCATCATAAATTTCGCTCAAGGAGGCTTTTTGTTGATAGGTGCATTTTTGACATATAACTTCAGTCAAACATGGGGATGGAACTTCTACCTATCGTTATTCCTTTCAATGATAGTTACTTCAATTATTGCAGTTCTCATTCAGTTGCTACTTTTGCACCGTTCATTAAAAGAGATTTCTGCTGGTGTTTCTTGTTTACTTTCTTGGTCAATATTTTTTTACAATGGCAATAGTCACTTGGTTTCTTTGATCATTGGGGTCTTTGTTGGGGTACTTGTTTATTTTGTAGTCCAAAGATTCGAAATGCGTTTTGGAGCAGGTCAGTCAAATGAATTACCAATATTTGGGTCAATAATCGTAACGATAGGGATACTTTTTGTTATTAAACAAGTAGTTCCATCCATTTGGGGATTTGCAGAAATAAATATGGGAGATCCATGGGGCTTTAAAATCATTAAAGTAGGGAATCTAGTTTTAACTCATGCAAAACTTTGGACGATTGCTTTAACTGCTGTTGCCCTTTTAGGTTTTTTCTTAGTTAACCGGTATACAAAAATAGGCATTGCGATGAGAGCTGCTCATTTTGACCACGAAGCTGCTTTTGCTCAAGGAATTTCATTAAAAGTTGTTTTTGCTACCGCTTTTGGCATCGCGGGTGCAGTGGCTGCCTTAGCTGGAACAGTGACTGGTGTTGGAATAGCACAGTTAACGCCGAATATGGACCTAATAGTATTTCTTGCTTTTCCAGCGATGATTTTAGGTGGTTTTGATTCTCCAGGAGGAGCTGTAGCCGGAGGAATCATTGTTGGTATTATCCAAAATTTGACAAAGGTATATCAGCCTGAATGGGACCTGAACTGGTTGGGAGTTGGATTCGACAGAGTAATGGTCTTTATTGTCATGTTAATAATATTAATGATTCGACCATATGGACTTTTTGGTACTAAAGAAGTGCACAGGGTGTGAGTTGATATGTCTAATCCCTCAAAAGATTTAAAAGTTCGTTATCAACAAGATTTGATGTTATGGCGGACTCCTTTATTAAGGGTTGGTTTGATAAGTCTTTTAACCATCTATATTTTGAGCCCAATAATTTGGGAAACTTTTCCAGTAACAAAATTTTTTGATGATGTAGGACTCACGCTAACAACTCTTAATTATGCAGGCGTTTTTGCGGTAGGTGCTATTGGTCTGAATCTGCTAACGGGTTACACAGGGCAAGTTTCACTTGGTCATTCGGTTTTCGTAGGAGCCGGGGCTTATTTCACTGCTTACGCGGGTTCAACGTGGGATTTACCTTTCATAGTTTGGTTACCAGGTTCACTTTTGGTTGGTTTTTTAATTGGTTTCATAGTGGGTCCACTAGCTCTTCGGCTTCGCGGGAATTATTTAGTTGTAGTTACTTTGGGTTTGGTTTTCCTAGGTGATCATATTTTTAGAAATTGGAAATCAGTTACTGGTGGGAGTACAGGAGTTTCGGTTACTGGAGCTTCATTAAAAATTGGTCCCATTGATTTTAGAAATTTGGAAATTTTTGGACGTGAGTTTGAAAAATCTCAGTCTTTTTTCTGGCTGATTTGGGGATTTGTCGCGATCGTAGCATTGTTAGTGAAAAATATTGTTAGAACAAGACCAGGACGAGCATTACAAGCAGTGAGAGATCGCGATATCGCAGCTGAAATTATTGGTGTGGATCTTTTGCATTACAAAACAATGGCATTTGCAATTTCGAGTTCAATTGCTGCTCTTGCTGGTGCTCTTTTTGGAGTTTTGCAGTCATTTATAAGTCCTATTGATTTTGGATTATTAGTAGCGATCCAATACATAGCCATAATTATTTTAGGAGGAATGGGAACAATCCATGGATCTATAATCGGTGCTTTTGTTCTGGGCAGTCTTCCTCGTTTTGTTGAAAATATTTCTCGCGATTATGACCTTCCAGGTGTAAGTGGAGATCAAGGCGGAATAGGTGGCATGATTTCTATATCTTCATTAAATCACATCATTTATGGAATTTTAATAGCTGCCTTTTTACTACTTGAACCTCGAGGTATTGCCGGTATATGGATGCGTGTAAAAACTTATTTTAAAACCTGGCCGTTTTCTTATTAGGAAGTTTTCCGTGTAGTCATACCAATGTAAGACTCGCGAGAATGATTGAAATAGTTTTAGTTAGGAAGAGTTATGAGCAAAATTCGATATGGACCCCGATCCAAGGAAGCAATTCGAAATAGAGAACTAGAAGCAACAGGTCGAGAAACTTGGTCTGATTCTCTAGAAGCTGTGTATGAAACCGATCCTGAAATAATTTCTGAAGTTCTCCCTCCACCTTTAGAACCAGGACCTGAACCGCTAGTAAGACTTAATATTTCAACGGTCACTATGCCAGGTGATTTGATATTTGGAGCAGGCTGGTTTGGAGTTCAAGCATGTCACGGTGATGTTTTGGGAGAGTACCCACTTTTAATGCCTATGACCACAGAACAAGCCACGGTTGGTGGACGCGAGACATTTGGTGAGCCAAAAAAGATTGCAGAGATCCAAGCAGAACGAAAAGGTGATGATATTCACAGCACAATAAAACGTTTAGGTTTTACTGTTGCTGAGATAAGAGGCAAAATCATTGGTGAGCGAGACCCGATATCAAATGAGAGAATTGATTTTTATTTCAAGCTTTTTCCATCACCTGAAGGACCAACCAAACTTGACGGAGATCCGTTTATTGTTCATTCAAAAAAATCTTCAAGGGAACGAAAAGCAGAAGTTGTAGAAGGTGAAGTTGTTTTGGGTGATTCACCACTAGACCCAGTTTCGGATTTACCGGTAAGAAAACTAATTTCAATTACACTTTCTCAGCGCGCAACTGTAGTGAATGCTCGGACTGTAGGAACTGTTCCTGCTGAAAATTTGATACCTTTTGTCCATCAGCGTTATGACGACCTTTCAGTTTTGGGAGTGAAAGATCGTGACGAATAAGGAGAGCAAATGTCAAGAGAAGTGAGTACAGGAGAAGAACCGTATTTAATTGTTTCTTCTGACACACATGCAGGACTTCAGTGCGAGGACTATCGACCATATCTCGAATCGTCTCTCCATGAAGAGTTTGATAAATATGTCGAAGAACGACATGAGCATCGACGGATAACTGAAGAGATTAATGCTGAATTTATAGAGAAATGGGAAGGAGAGAATGAAGAAGGGTTAAGGGGGGCTTATGACTCTTCCGTTCGAAACGGGGTGATGGATGCCGATGGGATTTCCGGCGAAATAATTTTTGCTGATGGCGATGCTGTTACGGGACAAGAATCTCCACCTTTTGGGGCTGGGTTAGCTGCCGGTCAAATTACAGATTCAAAACTTGCGTTCGGTGGAGCCAGAGCACATAACCGTTGGTTAGAGGAGTTTTGTGGAGATGACCCTGTAAGACGTGCTGGAATTGCCTTAGTGCCAATAACACATGATGTAGATGAAGCTGTAAAAGAAATAGAAGCACTTGCTGAAAAACCTGGAATTTATGGTGTGATGGTTCCCACCATGTGGCATGGTTTCCCCGCTTATGGTTCTGATCACTACGACAAAGTTTGGGCTGCATGTAGTGAAACTGGTCTTGTAGTTCACACACACTCTGGAGAAGCAGATTTTCCAAGCTATGGGGAAAATGTTGCTATGTATATCAGTGAGGTTCCTTTCTGGACGCACAGAATTCTTTGGCAACTTTTGTTTTCAGGAAAGTTCGATCGTTTTCCCGGTTTGAAATTTGCAGTGGTTGAATGTGGTTCATTCTGGATTGGAGATATTTTGTGGAAAGCTGACATTAATTTTGGTGGCACAAACAAAATAAAAAAAATGGGTTCAAGAATGAAGGGGTTGATATCACGTCTCCCTTCGGAATATTTTGGAACGAATGTTTTCATAGGGGCTTCAACTATGTCACGTGAAGAAATTAGACGCCGTCATGTAAATGGGATAGACGCTTTAATGTGGGGTACCGATTATCCACATCCTGAAGGGTCTTGGCCAAACACGGTTGAACGACTTGAGAATGATTTTCGAGATGTTTCAATTGAAGACACACGTCGATTGCTTGGAATTAATGCTGTTGAATGTTATGGACTTGATTTTGAAGGGCTAAATGCTGTTGCAAGTCGCGTTGGTCCAACCCCAAAACAACTTAATCAAGATCCTGAGTTAAGAACTTCTGACAATGCACTACGTGAAGCTCGTTGGTGGCTTGATGAATATGGTTGTGAATTACAGTACTGAGGATTTTTATGGATGAACATCATGTAATAATTTCAGCTGATAGTCATTGTGGTGCAGATTTACGTCAATACAAAGATTATCTTGATGCAAAATATCACAATGAGTTTGATGAGTGGGCAGATGTTATTGAAGCCAATCAAGTCAAAATGGATGAACTATATGCTGGCTTAGAGAAATCACCCCGAAATGTTGGCGTCGGTGGAGATCCTGAACTGGATGCGGATCGCAATTTTTCAAGTTCACGACGTTTAAGAGAACAAGAGGAAGATGGTGTCGCGGCAACGGTATTATTTCCCAACACTACACCCCCCTTTGCTCCCCCTGCTGCTAGTCCGTTTGAAGCGCCTCCTTATAGTGATGACTTTGAAAAAAGATGGGCTGGGTTAAAAGCTCACAACCGTTGGTTGGCAGAGTTTGTTTCGGAAGCACCGGAAAGAAGGGCAGGAGTAGCACAGATTTTTCTTGGAGATGTTGAGGGCTCAGTAGCAGAAATTGAATGGGCGGCTAATCAGGGTTTACGAGGAGGAATTTTGGTTCCAGGAGCCCCTCCCGACTCACCTTTTGAACCTTTATATTCACCGACTTATGAACCAATCTGGTCTGCTGCTGCAGATTTTGAAATGCCTCTAAATCATCATGCAGGGGGCGCGACGCCCGATTTTGGATCCTATTTTCCTGCCTCATTAGCCGTTTTTATGATTGAAGTTACGTGGTGGAGCCAAAGAGCTCTTTGGCATTTGATGTTCAGTGGGGTTTTTGAACGACATCCAAGCTTGCAGTTTGTCAATACTGAAACTGGTACTGCATGGCTACCTGACACATTAGAGAAACTTGACTCATTTTATGAACGAATGAAATATGGAAAATATGGTTCGGAAACTATTTTTGGAGGAATGGCTGTTGAACAACTATCTCTCAAGCCAAGTGAATACTGGCAGAGACAGTGTCACATCGGAGCAAGCTTTCTAAGGCCAACCGAGGCCCATTTATGTAAAGAAATTGGTATCGATAAAATTATGTGGGGATCTGATTATCCCCATACTGAAGGTTCATATCCATACACTCGTGAACATCTTCGGTTAACTTTTGCTGACTTTTCAGAAGAAGATGCAACGCAAATCTTGACTAATAATGCTGCCCGTTTGTATAAGTTTGATGTTGAAGCCTTACGACCTTTGGCTAAAAAAGTTTGCCCTACTAAAACTGAGGTAGCGACACCAATTAACTATTCAGAAATAGCTGAAGATGCAAAAGGTTGTCCCGGTATGAACCCGTTGAACCAAGTGCAAAAAGTATGAATTTAAAACCATTAGAACTAAAAAGTGGAATAGCTGTTGTCACAGGTGGTGCAAACGGAATAGGCAAAGGAATCGTAAAGGCTCTTCTTGAAAAAGAAATGAAAGTAGTTATTGCTGATATCGAACAGTCTGTGCTTGATTCAACAGTGGAAGAATTTTCAACTTTTGGTGAGGTATACGGTTATTCAACCGATGTAAGTGATTATTCTTCAGTTGAATCATTAGCAGATTATGTTTTCTCAACTTTTGGAAAATGTACTTTATTGTTTAATAATGCGGGGGTAGGTTCTGGCGGCGGGGGTAAAGCATGGGAACACGAACCAAATGATTGGAAGTGGTGTTTTGGTGTAAATGTTTTTGGGATGTCTAATGGAGTAATGTCCTTTGTCCCTCGAATGCTTGAATCAAATCAATCAGGTCATGTGATTAATACGTCTTCAGGTGATGGTGGCTTTGCACCAGTTCCAATGGCTTCTGTTTATGCATCAAGTAAAGCTGCAGTCAGTTGTTTTACCGAAGCTTTACAACATCAACTTCTATTAGAGGACCAAAACATAGGAGCTTCTATTTTTTATCCCTCAGGTGGTCTAATGAACACAGGTCTTTTCAATTCTCAAAGAAATAGACCGAGTGATTTGGAACGAGTCAAAAATCCGAGTAGACGCAAACCGATGAGTTTCGATGAGTTAAAAAGCATGTTGGAAAAATCAGGTCGTGATATAAAAGTCGCAGATCTTGATGATTTAGGCAGATTCGTAGTCAAATGTGTTGCCAGTCGACAATATTTAATAGCAAAAGATTTAGATGAAACTGTCGAGCTGCTTCATCGAAGAGCTGATGCGATAGGACGTTTTGAAGTTCCACCACACCATGAAATGGGCATTTGATTTTCTATAGCTGGCGGAAGGTGTGGGATTCGAACCCACGGTGACCCGGAGGCCACAACGGCTTTCGAGGCCGCCCCATTCGTCCGCTCTGGCAACCTTCCTCGACAAAATTATGGTACTCGGGTGTTCCCGTACCAAAGTTATTGGCGACTAACTTCAAAAAAATCACTTAAAAGTTTAGAACACTCTAATGATTTAACTCCTCCAACGATTTCTGTTTGGTGATTTAGGCGAGGGTCAACCCCAAAATTGTAAAGAGTCCCTAAAGATCCGGCTTCAATATTTGGAGCTCCCCAGATAACTTTATTTACACGAGACGCCCAAATTGCTCCAGCACACATTGGGCATGGTTCTAAAGTCACTATTAAAGTTGCTCTTTCGAGTCGCCAATTTCTTTCTATTTTTGCAGCGTCACGCAAAACCAGAATTTCTGCGTGTGCAGTTGGATCATTAAATGTTTCTCTTTCATTGTGGCGACTGGCAATAATTTCTCCATCGACTTCTAGAACTGCACCGATTGGTACTTCTCCAGTATTTTTTGCATTTATTGCTTCTTTAATTGCGAGATCCATTAATTCGTCATTAGTCATATGCGCACGATAGACCGTTTTTGCAATTTTGAGACAGAGACTCTTTTAAGAAAAAGTTTTAAAGGCCTGAAAAGTCGACGATATCCTTTATTCTAGGTTCATTTGAATCTTGGAAGGTTGCGAGAGTGGACGATTCGGTCACCTTGGA
>CEUS01014669.1_pt1 | contig 11239 bp, 7 predicted proteins | sample 427031 | NCBI WGS metagenome assembly CEUS01 (sample SAMEA2622837, study PRJEB7988) | marine metagenome | biome: marine biome (ENVO:00000447); feature: marine epipelagic mixed layer (ENVO:xxxxxxxxx); material: "saline water (ENVO:00002010), including plankton (ENVO:xxxxxxxx)" | depth 140 m | reverse complement strand
TCTGGTCGTGGTGGTGCTGGTGGAACTTCTCCAGCAGCAATTCGATCTGTCCAGTCAGCGAAAATCTTTAGTGAGTGCTGGCGGCCGAGCGGGCCAAACCTGCTACTCATAAACGCCCCACTGAGGCCAGCTTGTACGCGGTAATCCCAAGCCTCTACAGATGATTCAAATTCTGGCATGTTCGGATGGAACTCACGCGTTGCTTTGTTGCCGAGCTGATGGCACTGCACACACGAGCCCGTCTGTTTCATGTAGCCAACCCAGGCGCCCTGGTTTTTTAGCATCGTTGGGAAACCGTTACCGCTGGCGCCAGTACCAGGGAAGTTGCTCTTTGCTGGGGGCTCCAATAGTGAGAGCCAATAATTAGCAGGATAGTACTCAGCTGCTGCTTGTTGATTCGGTGCAACTACTGCGGTCAGATCAAGATTTTTTCCAGGCGTTGTTATTACTTTTGGTGAGTCAACAAGGCCATAGCCACGTACCCAAACACGGTAGTAGACGGGTGGCAGGTCTGGTAGCAGGTAACGGCCAGCCTCGTCAGTCACAACCGTTCTGATGAACTTTGTGCTCAGGTCAGTTGTTTCAGCAATGACCCACACGCCTGCTTCAGGGCCTCTTTCGCTGGTAACAACACCGCCAATATCATCATTATCAATCGCGACGCCAGTGTCTTGCCTTGCATTCAATCCGGAAAAAGACATTGCCAGAATCATGCTAAGACCAATTACACCCATCACGGATATGCGTGTTTTTTTCCTCATGTTGCGGTTACTCCTTATTCGCCGGGCAATCGGTCGAGAATCAGATGCACAACGGACACGTTAACGACCCATGAGCATAAACCAATTCAGTCGAACTGCCAACTTGTTCCTAAAAATTAGGGAAGCTAGCTAATAGAATAATATTTTACTAGTTTTTTAGGTTTTCTACTGGTGCGGGCTGAGAGGGCTGAACTAAGGGTGGAATCCTTCTTCAACAAGAATTTCATCTGAAACAGATGCTGCAAGTCGGCCTTCTTCAGTTAATTGGGTTGTTTTCCAGTCGCCGCGTAGGAACCATATGATTGCAACAATGGCTACGAGAGTATTTGATATTGGGAAGGCCCACCAGAGTCCGCTTGGGCCGAGGCTGGTGTGCATCGACAGAATATAAGCAAGTGGGAACTGTAGAATCCATTGTGAGAAAAGCGCAAGTGTCATAGCGACAAGCATTTTACCCGCAGCTCGGAACACACCCATAAGTGCTAACTGAAGACCCATAAAACCAAAGCTCGGTGACACAATTTGTAAGAATGTGACGGCAGCAGTGATTACTGGTGGGTCTGCTGGTACAAAGAATGTGATCAAGCCAGTAGCCCAAAAGAAGACCCCAGCTCCAATTGCACTGAGTCCTGCAAAAGCAATCATCGCACCTAGACGCGCAATCGCATCTGCCCGTTCTGGTTGACCCGCCCCCAGGTTTTGTCCAACCAGTGTAGAGGTTGCTATTGATAAGCCCATTGCTGGGATCAGTACAAATCCAAGAATCGCTGCGCCTATGCCATATGCAGCGACTGTAATTGTCCCGAACCGTGCGATAAGAAAGGTGAGCACGGTAATGCCGAGTGCACGGGTTGATTGTTCGATTGATGCGGGAAAGCCGAGCCTAAAGGCCCGGGCAATAAATGAAGGATCTGGTTTTAAGTTCTTGATACGTACATGAATTCCAAATTTTCCAGATATAAGGATAGTCAGACCAACGCAGGCCGCCAGTGATTGTGTTCCCACTGTTGCGAGTGCCGCTCCAGCTACTCCAAATGGTGGCAATGGGCCCCATCCAAAAATAAACAAAGGATCAAGAAAGAAGTTTAAAAGCACTGTGCCAAGGACAATCAGCATTGGTGCGATGACTACGCCGACACCATGAAGCAGTGCCTGAATCATTGCGAAACCGAAGATAAAAATTAGGCCACTGTACGAGATACGCATGAATTGTAGGGCGCCTTCAAAAACTGCGGGGGTAACACCCATTGCATGTAGAATCACCGGGGCCATTACATAGCCACCTATTCCAAGAGCGGCAGATGCGAGTCCTACCAGTAAGAGTGTTTGTCCCGCGACATGATTCACCATTGCGGTATTGCCTGCACCCCAGTACTGCGCAACGAGTGTAGATCCAGCGATCGCTAACCCTGCTCCAAGAGCAAGAAGGAGAAATGTGATGGGGAAACTTACTGCAACGGCAGCGACAGCATCACCCCCAAGGCGGCCAACCCAGAAGGTGTCTGTCAACTGGTAGCCACTTTGGAGCACGTTTGCAAGCACGATTGGAATAGCTAGTCGAAAAAGCGATGTAACGATCGGACCTTCAAGCAGCTGTCGTGCACCTGGTAGTTGGGAGCTTGTCGGGTTGCTAGTAGCAGTGTTAGGCAAGAACTTGATTCTTTCTGACTATGGGGAACACTTTATAAAGGATGTCACAGTTGCGAGTGATTTAGTGGGGTTTGCACAAACATTAATTCCATGGGGCAGGAGAGTGTGAGGTGTCCTGAGCACAGATCTGCTAATTTTTTGTAGTTAGCAGGGAGGCGCTTTCAGAGATGCGAGGTGCGCGTTATACTGCTTTGTTATGGTTACCAGCGATTCTAAAAAGGTGTCTGAATTTCAAGGCAGGCTGTGTTTAGAGACTTAGAAAAGGGGTACTACGATGAAACGGGTTACTGTTTTCATAGCCATGGTTGCATTTATTCTATTTGCCAGTGTGCCTCAGATATTTGCACAGGATCGTACGATTCTCGATGGCGTATATTCAGAATCGCAGGCTGAACGAGGCAAGAAAGCTTATGAGGCAGGCTGTTTGCCATGCCATGGGGCTGGCCTAACAGGGTTTTTTGAAGGCGGGCAAGCTCCACCTCTTACATTTGCGGGGACTGGTTACGACTTTATTAGGGGTTGGGAAGCAGCCACAGTTCATGAACTGTTCGTTAAGGTTCGCGATACGATGCCAAAAGAGAGTGCCGAAACAGTAGACGAGATAAGCAAGCTCGACATTCTCGCTTACATCTTGCAGTTCAATAAGTTTCCCGCAGGCGATGCAGAACTAATGCTCGATACTAAGGCGTTGAGTGCAATCATGGTTGTCCCTGAGGGAGGGTTGAGTCCTCTTGCAGCAGGTCATTTAGTTAAGACTGTTGGGTGTCTAGAAGAAGCCGTTGATAAGAATTGGGTCCTGACAAAGAGTCCTGGTGTAATTAGGACAAAAAGTCCGATGGCGTCGGAAGGCATTGCTTTAGAAGCCGCGGTGACTGAAAGTCTTGGTGACCAAACGATACGTCTCTTTGATGTTTGGCCAAACCCAGAAGCTCACAAAGGACACCGCATGGAAGCTAAAGGCCTATTTATGAGTGGCCTAAATGATCGAGTCACACTTATGTCATCAGCGGACGGCAGAGTAACTGATGAAGCTGAGAGTGAAGCTCCTCATGAGGAAATGTCTGACACTGCGGGTCAAGGTATTAACGTGCTTTCTCTTGAGATGATTGCAGAGACTTGCAGTAGTTAGCAGCGCGTGGCGTTTATAAAGTTCCGTTCAGTAATTTCGCTTGAGTAGTTACTGAGCAAGTACGCTTCTGAGGCAACTTATTTGTCGAGTGGATTCTGGCGCATCTGAAATTTCACGATTTTTGGCAGAGTGCCTTTACCGCCTTCGAGATGCCACGTTGTGTAGGTAGAAAAGTTTGACCAGAGTCCACGACCTTTCCACCCAGCTTGTGGGTCGTCTACTCGTACAGATGCCGACCGGGGGAAAAACCCCAGGGGATATGGAACGCGTAACGTTACAAAACTCTTTGTTTCTGACGAAAGCACTTCCAAGGAATCAGTGTTAATTGATCCATACATTGGGGAGTCTTCTCCCAAGCCCAGCACATTAACTGTGTCCATGTGATTAAGATATGGCTCAGTTGCATGGTAGGGGCTATTCACATAAGAGGGCTCATCGTTGCGGTAGATTGTCCAACCTTCTGGACAGTTTTGACCGTCGATTGACGGAGTTTGTCCTGACTTGCATTTTCTTCGATCGAATGCAGTCAGGTGCCCACTGACTCTCCAACTCTGATAGACGATACCGTCTGCGTCAATAGTCAGTCCACCTGTTCCGATTAGCTCTGGTGTTGTTTGACCAAGTGGAGGGGTATAGACCTCTGCAGAACAAGTTTGCGGGGGTTGCGAACCTTTTTCTATTCTTACAAGTTGGCGGTCGTCAGCATCGGTTGAGGAACACCAAACACTGCCATCCGTTTGGTTGACACTGATGGCATAGCATCCAAACATAATGCGATGATCCTTTATTGGATCAATAGGCATGCTTGGCTCAGTCCACCCTTCGGTAATTTCTCCGTCCCCGTTGGTGTCTATGACGGCTGGGCACCACCCTTGAGATTTTTCTGCATCGTGTGTGCTGTTCCAGGCCTGAACGTCTACCCATCCAATTGAGCCTGTCGTTCCATAGTAAATAAAATCGTCTTTGCTAAACTCGCTGTGATCGGTGTGAAAGCAAGTGTCAATAATATTGAACTCTTGACTTGCTGGATCGTACGTGGCGACTTGTCGATCTCCAGACGTTAGTGGAAGATATTTCCCAAAAGCATTAGCGCCTGCACCACTGCACCAGGAGGGTTGTTGTCGCGGATTACGAGTTCTAAGTGTTAACCATACCTGTCCCTCACTATCCATTTCGATGCTTCTCGGACCTGCGGATCGTTTCCAAATGCTAGTTTCCCAAGCAGGCGATATTACAGGGGAGTCGATGACTGGGCCGATCGAAGGAACTTTGATTATTGATGTGGCATGGGTGTTTGGCTCAAGAATATTAATGGCGTCGGTCATTTGCGAAACCCCATAGATGGGGCCATTTGCATTGACGCTTGAGTGTCGGCGATCAGAGGCTACTGCATCTGCTCGACCATCAAGTGGAGTGCCCCAGTCCCAAAGAGTCAGCACTAGATTTCGTTCAGCACCACTTGGCCGTGGTGGAATTTTGCTGGGAGTTTCTCCGTTGGCGATGCGATCTGTCCAGTCGGAAAACTGCTTTTGATGAGGCCCAAGACGCTTAAAGGATCCAATCATGCTTCCACCGAATGGGCCAAATCCTACTCGTTTATTCCACGCGTCTAGTGATGATGAACCCTGGCTGGCCAGTGCTGGTCCAATTTCTCGTGTGTCTTTATTGCCTAGTTCGTGGCAGTTAAGGCAACCACGCGCAATTTGATGAAACTCCAGTGCTTCCTGTGGGTCTTCGGGCAAGGTCATCATCGAGAACCACCACCCAGCTGGATAATACTGGGCAGCTTCCATTTCGTTTGGTGCGATAGTGGCAGTCAGGTTTACCTGTAGGCCAGGTGTGGCGGAGACATCCGGTGAATCAATGAGACCATACCCCCGGACAAAGATTCGATAGGTAGCGTTTGGAAGATCAGGAAGGACGTATTGTCCTTGTGCGTCGGTAACGACGATACGAGCAAATTTTGTTGGCAGATCTAAGGTTTCAGCAATAACCCAGACACCAGCTTCTGGACCGTTTGTACTAGTGACCACACCACCGATGTCATTGGAGTCAATGAGGACAGTAGAAGCTTGCCTATTACAAGCAAACGACAGTGCTAGAACCACAGCAGTGGCCACCAAGATGAGTTTGCGCTGGCCACTCATTATCATTTCCTTGGAGGGTTAACAGGCATGCCAACTCGTGCATTCGCAATCATCACAAGTTGGCATGCTTGAATTACTAGTTACGGTTGATATTCGGGGGGTACTGGTTTTCTATATTTATCGAAGTCTCCACGTTCATATACTCGGAGGGCAAAGCACTCATTCTCGAGAAGCCGTGCATTCGATTCAACCCTTCGATAGAGTGTCATGCTCATTTTCCAAGGCTCGGTATATACATTGGGGTCAGTGAGAGTGACTTCGTATTCAATATGATCTGGCCCTGTGCGTGTGAAACGCTCGACTATTTCAAGCGCGCCACTGTGCCAGTTTCCAGATCGATCTAACCAATTGTCATCAAAAAAATTCTTGCTTACTACGACAAAGGTTTCCCCTTCCCAGTGCCCGCGCGGGTCACCCATCCAAAAGGGGATATCTTCGTGATGTGGGACTCCGTTGGTGTAAATAAGTCGAGTGTGGTGACCAAACTCGAAGAACATCTGAACGAAATCTTCTGCTTGGATAATCCTGAATGGAGATGGGATGTACATAATACGTGGCACCCCGGGGAAAAAACATTTTTGTGTAGGGTCGGCATCATCGCCAGCTTCACGATTTTTATCACGTTGTGCAAGGGCAGCTGCTTGGTACGGAATTTTCTCCCCTTCGACAACACCAAGTCCAGGTGGCACACCCAATTTGGCTAAGTGAGTCTGAACATTGTATTCAGCCGTGTTAAGGACCTGCCAGATTCCTTGTAGATCTGGTTTTCCGTCCGCCGTCCGCGGTGCGCGGTAAGACGATTGTCCAGTTAGCGATGCTCCACCTACTAACGCCATCACAAGTGCGACGGCCCCAGCTACTATGGTCCGTTTGCTCATCGGTCCTTTACTCCCTGAGTATGTAATTGATTCATAAACGTTTGCGTTCCTATTATTTCTCGATTCGTTAGAGTAGCGTTCTGCAGGGTTACTTTGGTGCAATTCCTTCGTACCCTGGGAACGGTACCTGTCCAACATTCATCATGTGAATTAGTTCTTCTTCACAGTTTTCAACACTCGTGTCTTCTAGATCCATCAAATCTACAGGGTTGTCAGTCACAGATCTCAAGAACGGTACGGAGATTGTCACTGGTTGTGTGAAGACATTTGGGTCAGTAATAGTCTGTTCGTAATGCAGGGTATTCTCATCTACAAACGTGATGCGTTCTTCAGTGGTGACATCTGGGCTCAAGAAAGTCCCAATATGGTCCATCCACATCAGGTCATTTAAATTCGTGGTTTTGATTACCAACGTATTGCCGTCCCAGTGGCCACGTGAATCACCTTGCCATAGATGGATATCTTCGGGCAGGAGTGGTCGATCGTCCATATGAATCATGCGATACGTGTGGAGACGTTCCATCGAAAATACAATTAGATCTTCTTGTTGCATGATTCGGTGACCAGTGACTGAAACTGGCGAGTAGCTCCAGCGCGGCTGTGCAACAGGCAGGCAGACCGCAGTTGGTGACAGAAATACTTTCTCATTATTGAAGCGTTCTTTCATTGCCCATTCGTTATAAGGAAACTTGCCGTTGGGTGGATCAACAATAAGCGTGTGCATGTGAGGGAAGTTGCCGTACTGACCGGGAACAATCTCTTCAATATCTTGAGCAATGCGGGTTGGCCTCCAGATACCATTGAGGTCTGGTTTGCCGTCTGCATTCCGAGGTGGTTCAAACGAACCCATATTTTCAACAGCACATTTATGGAATTCAGGAAAGTTGTAGACCATGTCACACGTCCGCGTTGGCTCAGCATCTTGTCCAGCTGATGCGACACCCCCTCGGGTTGCTTGCTCGTTTCCTAGAATCCCTACGCTGCTAACAATAGCTGCTATGGCTAGTGCACCAAAGAATCGTGTTCGCATACTCTCTATCTCCCTATCGCTCTTGCATCTATGTATTAAATAATCCTGCAGATGAATTAACCCTGGCAGTATATCGTCCCGGGGGGGTCGGAAGACCGATCCCCCGGGGAAAAAATTAGAAGATCGCAGTTAGATTGAGCAGCGATCCTGTGCCACCTTTAGCAGCCGTTGGGGCACCTGTAACCATGAAATGCCAGCGATTATGTTCTGCTGCCACTTCAGAGAGTTCTTCAAAGTCCATCGCATCAATTACGTAGCCACCCATATCCACAATAAAGAGCGAGTGCACTGGCATGGTACGCGTGAACTGGAGGACATCTGGATGTACGCCAGAGGGTCGCACGTCGTTTGACATGTCGGCCCCAATAATGGCCACACCACGTTCATGTAGCCACGGAATGACTGAAACGTGATACCCAGCTTCGCCTGCTTCCGGATTTGGCGGGATCAAGTTCCATGGTCCTACCTCTTCGCGACGCTTCCACCGACCTGTGCGGAGGAAAATAGCATCACCCTCTTCTACTTTAAAGCCAGCTTGTTTTTCCCATGCATCGAAATCTTCTGGATAAACTGGTGTGCCAGGCTCAAGGTAGGGCACGCCTCTTAGGCGAGGAATATCCATCAAGATGCCCCGTGTGGTGAAGCCAGACTTGTTCATGTTGATATCTGATACTGCGCAGCCGTCAGGGCCCTTTACCTCTGAGATTTTGTAGCCGTTGTAGAGCAATCCCTTGTAATCAAACTGACAGACAGCGTCGATATGGCTGTGCGTTGTGCTATGGAAGCTGATTGTAAATCTGGTCCCATTGTTTTCCATTAGAAATGGTCCTAGACCTTGGCCGGGTTCATTCGGTGTATCCACGGCTTTTTCCGTGATAAGCGTGTGTGCGAGTGAAACAGCAACACCAGTTTCTACTAAAGCAGCTGCCGCCTTACGCTTTTCATTTGTAACCAAATTTAACAAACCAAGTTCGTCGTCATCTCCCCATCGACCCCAATTCGATACCTGTTCCTTCAGGGCTTCGAACTCGGCAATGGTTTGTGGTGCTCGATCAGAGTTTGCATTTCCCACGATTTGGGCTCGTGCTGGCATTGAGTACCAAGCGAGTATCGCGACTAGTGCAGCAGCCGCGAGTGCCTTGAGTTTCATCCTATCGTCCTCCCTATATTAGAAGTCGGCCTGCTATTTAACCGCTCAGACGATGTTGGTCACATCCGGTGCCCCCCGCCAAGTGCAGCCCGAACGTGAAGTTTACGCCAAAGAATGGTGGGTAAGTGGAGAAAATTATACGGGTTCATAGATCTAGGCTGAATATCTAGCAAGAAACACCGCTATCGACGGAAGCTGTTTATTTTTAAGGACTTTTGAGTGTTGAACTTATGAAACTAGCGGTGTAGGCTGACCCGGCTAGTGGTGGCAGACGCCCTAATTACAGGCCTGTTATGACCTCAACTGTTGACGTTCAAGCAAGACCGGTTTCTACTAGGGAGCTATTTTTGAGTAATAACAGGGGCTTAATCTCCTGAGAATCAGGTTATTTCTAAGCAGGAGATATCGGATAACACAGATCCACGGGACCCCACAGGCGGGGGAGAATGTATGTTAGATCTTCGACAAAAATGTATGTCCAGATTACTAGTGATTGTGTGTGGTTTTACGATGGCTTGTGCTTCTGAACCGGTACCAAGCACCACGCCCTTGCCTCAGACACTGCCCGCAACAGAAGACACGGCCCCTGCTGTATTAGAGGCATCGCCTCGACATGGCGAGTGGGTGGCTGTCGAATTACCTGGAAGTGATATGCCTGTTAAAACTTGGGTTGTGTACCCTGAGCGATCAGGCAAGGCACCTATTGTACTTGTGATTCATGAGATTTATGGTCTTACTGAGTGGGTGCGTGCTGTTGCTGACCAGTTTGCAGCGGAAGGATTTATTGCTGTCGCTCCTGACCTTCTTTCTGGGAGAGGTCCCAATGGTGGCGGTACTGATGCTTTTGGCTCTCGTGATGAGGCAGTGAAGGCAATTCTTGCGCTTGAACATAACGAACGTACTCGACGTCTAGATGCTGTGCGTGCGTATGCGCTTGATATTCCTGCTGGGAGTGGACGGATTGGTTCCGTTGGTTTTTGTTGGGGCGGCATGGCAAGTTTTGCTTACGCAGTTGACCAACCTGATCTTCACGCAGCAGTTGTGTACTATGGGACTTCACCAGCGGACGCTACTGATTTTGATCGGATTAAGGCCCCAGTACTGGGCCTATACGGTGAAGATGATGAACGTGTTAACGCCACAATTTCACCAGCTGAAAACGCAATGGCAGCGCTCGGTCAGTCATACGAGTCAGTTATTTTTCCTGGTGCTGGACATGGATTCCTTCGTGCACAGGCTGAACGTGAAGGGGCAAATCTTCGGGCAGCTGAGCAGGGATGGATGCACACGCTGACATTCTTTCGGGAACATCTCGAGCACTAAGCTCTAGATGGTATAAAGCGATATCTTGTTTTTGTAGGTTTAGATGTTTCGTTGTGCTTTAGCAGCAATCTTTTCTATGGAGGTACGTATGCGTGTTCGTAACTTTTTGATACTTGCAATGACAGTTGTTCTGACAGGACCTGCATTCATTACATTGCAAGCTCAAAGTGGAGTGGCAATCAATGGTGTTGTGAGTTCCCAACAGGAAGGGAATATGGAGGGAGTCCTTGTCATAGCCCGTGAAGAAGGAGCCAACCATACCGTCACCGTTGTTAGTGACGCGCAGGGACGCTATAGCTACCCTCGTACGCATCTGGAGGCTGGAACCTACTCGTTAAAAATTCGAGCTATTGGGTATGATCTCGTTGATCCAGGCCTGATTACCGTAACCTCAGAGCAGACGGCTGCTGTGAATCTAGAGCTTCAGGAAACGGAAGATCTGTCTAAGCAACTGTCAACACTTGAATGGACAATGGCGATGCCTGGGACGCCCGAACAGAAAGACCGATTTGTTTACGAGGCGAAGAGCTGTAATTACTGTCACTCTTTTCAGCGAATCGCACGATCTAACCATACCGCTGCACAATACGGTCGTGTCATTAGACGAATGAATGCGTACTATCCTGATGGCACTGCTGCTAGTGATGATGGTCGTGGTTGGGGGCAACGATTATTAAATTATGGAGATTCGTTTGGTCGACCAACTCCGAATGGCCCTGATGAAGGCGTTGGAGACAATTGGGGTAGTTGGCCGATCACTGAGTTGGCGGAATATTTAACGACATTAACTCTCAGTGGTGGTCGAACAACTTGGCCGTATGAGCTTAAAGCACTTTTACCTCGACCTACCGGTCCAGCTACTCGTGTCATCATCACGGAATGGGACCAGCCGAGGAAAGTGGCTGAGTCTCATGATATGGATGTCGATTCCAAGGGCAACGTGTGGTACGGCGATGAGAGCCATCAGGTGATTGGAAAACTGAATCCAAAAACCCATACCTTTACGGAATATGACCTTCCCCCTGTTCCACAGGGGCACTTACCTGGAACACGTGATGTGACAGTGGACAACGATGATAATGTCTGGTTCCCGATGCGTGTCGCAGGAGGAGCAGCCTTGCTCACTAAGTTCGATCCAGAAACCGAAGAGATCACAATTGTTGAGGGTGCC
>CEUS01226509.1_pt1 | contig 11241 bp, 9 predicted proteins | sample 427031 | NCBI WGS metagenome assembly CEUS01 (sample SAMEA2622837, study PRJEB7988) | marine metagenome | biome: marine biome (ENVO:00000447); feature: marine epipelagic mixed layer (ENVO:xxxxxxxxx); material: "saline water (ENVO:00002010), including plankton (ENVO:xxxxxxxx)" | depth 140 m | reverse complement strand
CCTGAAGCTGCCGCTCGACCCAATGGTAGGGTGCTTCGGGGTCGCACCGCCTAGAGGACAGGCGATTTCTACAGCCACTTCATCGACCCACGGTGGCAACATGGACTACAGGAGATTCGTGAAAGACACCACCGTCTACTTTCCAGTCTTTGTTGAGGGTGCGCTATTCCATCTCGGGGACGGTCACGCCCTCCAGGGAGACGGTGAGATTGTCGGTACAGGCATCGAAATCTCTTTCGACGTAGCCTTCACGGTCCACCTTCATAAGGGGAAGACCATTGGCTGGCCGAGGGCAGAGAACGAGACCCACGTAATGGCGGTCGGAAACGCACGTCCGCTGGACCAGGCCCTCCAGCACGCCACCACGGAGATGCTTCATCTACTTGAACAGGACTATGACCTGGACGCTCGGACAATCCACATACTGATGGGTCAGGCTGTGGAGTATGAGGTCGGGAATTTTTATGATCCGGCCTTTACGATGGTGTGCAAGATGTCGAAAGACGTTCTGGCATCCATAGGTGCGGAAAGACAACCCAACTGAAATGACCGCTGAGAAAGGAACCTCAAGTAAAGAGAAAGTCGCTCATCTCAAGGCGATGGACGTGTCCGCGGTCTGGCACCCCTTCACACAGATGCAGGAATATGCACTGGAGGAACCGGTCATCATCTCCAGTGCGACGGGCGTCAGATTAACCGACATCGATGGCAACACCTATCTGGATGGGTATTCCTCGATGTGGTGCAACGTCCACGGTCACCACGTACCAGAGATCGATGAGGCCATCCGGTCACAATTGGGGAAAGTTGCCCACAGTACCTTGCTTGGGCTGTCCAACATACCCGCCATTGAACTGGCCGAAAAACTCGTCGAAATCAGCCCGGAAGGGCTCAACAGGGTGTTCTACTCGGACACTGGGGCCTGTGCAGTAGAAATAGCCCTCAAGATGGCCTTCCAGTATTGGCAGCAGCGTACTGATCCCAGGCCTGAAAAGACAACCTTCCTACATCTCAACGGCAGTTATCATGGCGACACACTGGGTGCGATAAGCGTCGGGGGTATTGATCTGTTCCATCGCAGTTACCACCCTTTGTTGTTTCCCACCCTATCCGCACCCGCTCCTCATCCGTACCGATGTTCCTTCTGTGCCGAAGAGGCCCAGTGCAACCAGGGATGTAATATTGCTGTCGAGGAAATCCTCAAGCGAGATGGGCACCGGATTACGGCCTGCATAGTAGAGCCCCTCGTCCAGGGAGCCGGCGGAATGCTCGTTCACCCCACCGGATATCTCGAGCGAATCTCAGAACTGTGCAGAGCACACGATGTTCTGCTGATTGTTGACGAGATTGCAACAGGATTCGGCCGCACGGGGACTATGTTCGCCTGCGATCAGGAGGATGTCCGACCGGACTTGATGTGCCTGGGTAAAGGGCTCACCGGTGGTTATTTGCCTGTGGCGGCCACACTGGCAACGGACGAGATCCATGAAGCATTCCTGGGTGAGCACAGCGAGACGAAGATGTTTTTCCACGGACATACCTTTACAGGAAATCCATTGGGCTGTGCGGCAGCTCTAGCGACAATTTCGAAATTCGAAAAAGACGCCACGCTTGAGGCACTTCAATCCAAGATTGCCCACCTCTCTAGAGCCCTGGGAAAGATTTCTGAATTGGATCACGTCGGCGATGTACGACAATGTGGATTCATCGCCGCGATAGAACTGGTGGCCAACAAGAAGTCAAAGCGCCCTTTTCCAGTTGAGGACAGAATAGGAGCCAGAGTTTGTTCCCAGGCGCGCCAACGTGGATTGCTCGTTCGCCCGCTTGGGGATACGATTGTGATTATGCCACCATTAGTCATTGATTTACCGGATCTGGACATGCTGCTGCAAATCGTCCAGGAGGCGATCCAATCCGTAACCGGCGGATCAGCCGGTGGTTAGGGGTCTCTTCATATCCGGCACGGATACCGAAGTTGGCAAGACTTTTTTCACGTCCGCCCTGGCTTCATACCTTAGATCTCAGCATATGGACGTGGGTGTCTTCAAACCTGTTGCCACGGGTGGTGCGCCGAACGAGGACGCCGAACTATTGAAATCCGCATCCGGCTCCTCCGATTCCCTGGAGGCGATCAACCCGGTCTGTTTACCCGATCCCCTCTCGCCGAATGTGGCTGCCGACCTCGTGAATCAACCGATAGACCTGGATCCGGTACTGAGGGGTTATGCCCGGCTGAGAGCAAGACACGAGATCACTCTGGTGGAAGGCGTAGGGGGACTGCTCGTCCCTATCCTGGACAACTTTTCCGTGGCCGATCTCGCGCTTGAAATGGACCTCCCCTTGCTGATCGTTGCCAGATCCGCTTTGGGAACCATTAATCATACCTTACTGACGCTCGAGGCAGCTGCCGCGCGTGGACTTGAGGTGCGGGGAGTGATTTTCAACACCCTCGCCTCCGGTCCCCCATCGAAGGCAGCGGAAACCAGTCCTGATGTGATCTCCGCGATTTCAGGTATACCTTCTCTCGGTACTCTCCCCTTCTCCAACTGCTTCAAGAACGCTTGGTCCTCAATGTCCGAACTTCTGGAGGATCACATTGACCTCGACAAACTCCTGAAGCCCTGAGAAATGCACTTCCACACTACTTCGTTCCGTGGTATCGGCACCATCACCAGGCGTGAGCTCGACGACAGATTCCCACGCAAAGTGAGAGATGTCGTGCCATTCAGAGTTCGAGATTACGACATCACCTCCTTCTCAACCGAGGTCCCGGTCGCCAATTTGATGCAATTGGGCACGGCCGAAGACCTCTTCTGCAGAATCGCCCTGACGGACCTCTCGGGCAAACGCAAAGATCTTGAGCATCTCCAGGAAGCAACACGCCGCCCTGCCCTGCAGTCGTCCCTCGCCATACACAGGGAGATTGGGGTTGGCCGGTCGCGGAAGCGGACCAGTTTTCGTGTGATCACCCAGGCTGAAAGTGCGCCCTGGCGAGAGTATCGTCGAAAGGAGATGGAAGAGGCCGTGGCAGGAGCGTTTCCGGAACTGGAGACGTGTGGAGGATGATACGAACCTCGAATTCTGGGTGCAGCAGGTGGACAAGCAGGCACTGGTCGGTTTGCGATTGTCCGATCGAACGATGCGGCACAGAACCTATAAAATCTATCACCTGCCGGGCTCGCTCAGACCCACCATCGCCTGGGCGTTAGTTTGTCTGTCGTCTGTGGAAGATGGTGATACGTTTCTGGACCCGATGTTTAGAGCAAGAACGATCTTGATCGAACGGGCAATGGCGGGTAGGCACAAGATGCTGATTGAGGGAGACATCAGTCAGGATGCCATTGCCCAAGCGAGAGCCAATTTTGGTAGCCGACACAAGCCCTGGAACATCCGGGAGTGGGCTCCCCATTGAAGACGACACGATAGATAAGGTCTTTTCCAATCTACCCTGGGGAAGGCAATACGGTTCGCGCGGGGACCTTGGCAGGCTTTACGCCAGGTTCCTGTCGGAGGTCGCCAAGGTACAAAGGACGAATGGGAAAGAGGTGTTTCTGGGTGGGGCATGGAGTGAATTAAGGAAAGCACTATCTACAACTAATGGACTTCAGCTGGTTGAACACTTTAAGAACATCTCGGTGTTGGGTAGGCGGGCTGACATTCTGGTGTTGAAAAGAACCAACAGGTAGGGTCGTGATGACAGCACCTGGAAATCTTAATCAAATGACCGAACCATCACCCGGAGGGCACCCTCGGAAACCTCAACTCTGACAGGAGTCTTGCAGATAGGTTCCCCGTCGGCATATATCCATTCCGGTTCGGGTGTGTCTATTTCGAGGGCCTTTGAATGGGCGGTGTACACGAATGGCATCTCAATATGGGAGCCTTGGTAGACCCTGAGTAAAGATCGCAAGACCGTGAGCTTTGAAATCTCCTTGATTACGCATAAGGCAAGGTGGCCGTCATTGACGGTTGCAGCTGGGACCATCCGCATCCCGCCACCGTAGTAGGGAGCATTCCCGATCGCTCCCAGCAAAATCTTTCCTGTGTATGTCTCCTTGTCTCCCTTGATCTCGACATCTGTTGCTTCAAAAGATTTGAGCGTTCTCAGCGCCGAGACGACGTACCGAAAAGACCCTGAGAACTTCCCCTTTCCTTCACTGACATGTTCCGCCACAGCAGCGTCGAATCCCACACTGGCGATTGTTCCGAAGAATCTTTCTCCTATCCTACCCAGGTCGATTCGGGTTGGCTCCCCACGGGCAAGGATACCAACGGCGGATTCAAGGTGAACCGGTATACCCAACGCCCTTGCGAGATCGTTGCCTCCGCCACAGGGAATGATTCCCAGAACGGCATCTGTATTAGCGATTGCATTCACCACCTGATGGATTGTCCCATCGCCGCCACATACGGCAAACCGCTTCTCGCCACGGCCCAGGCACTCACCTAAGACTCTGGCAACATCACCCACATCCCTCGTTTTTGCCAGCGTCCCTCTAGAACCACACCTTTCCAGCAAAGACATGGCCTTGTTCGCATGCCGGAATGCCAGGCCCCTCCCGGCATTAGGATTGGCGATAATCGTCCAGTTCTCCATCGTCTGGTACCAAAAAAAGGGACGGATCCTTCCCGTCCCCGCCCTCGCTCAAGGATTGCTTACGTCCTACGCCTCGTCTTCTTTGTCAACACCCCTTCTAACCAGATACTCGACGATTTTAGGATTGATAAGATGCAGCCATGGCAGGAATCGAAGTTTGAATGGGATGATCAGCTCCCGCTGCCGTTTCTTCATGGCCTTGATAATGGCCTCAGACGCATCATCCAGGGTCACCGATTCCTTGCTGTGTTTACGGCTCGAGGAGCCAAGAGCACCCCCGTGTTTTCCGAAGGCTGCCTTCCGCAGGTTGGTTCCTCGCAGCCAATGAGGCAACACCGTGAGCACATCGACTCCGGTCCCAACCAGTTCCGTTCTCAGCGATTCGAAAAATCCCTGAACGGCATGTTTAGACGCCACGTATCCCGTATGGAGCGGCACCCCGATCTTTCCCTGAATCGAGGAAATCGCTACGATCTGCCCTTTGCAAGTCTTGATATGCGGCAATGCATAATACACACAGTGTACAATCCCCAGGTAGTTCGTATCCATCAGTCTTCGAAAGATGGACACGTCCTCCACCTCCTCGAACTTCGCCCACATACTGATCCCGGCGCACGCGATCAGACAGTCTATTTTGCCCAATCCCGCCACCGAAGCATCCACCCATTTCTCACAATCCTCGGGTTTCCCGACATCTCCGGTGGAAGTCACCACATTCCTGCCAAGTGCGCGGCAGAGTCCTGCCGTCTCTAGGAGTCCCTCCTCATCGAGGGCGAACAATGCCAGATCAGCACCTTCTTCAGCAAATCTCTGCGCGAGTGTAGCGCCCAATCCGGACGACGCACCTGTAATTGCAACTACTTTATCTGCATACATAGGAAGTCTTCTATATTAAAGTTTGCCTGCAGAAACAGTCCGTCAGGTATAAAAGGTCAGTCTGTCTCCCCGAATACGCCATTCCCCGCCCCGAAGATATTTCCGGGGTCCATAGCCTCCTTGGCCTTCCTCATCACGTTCATGCTGTTCTGGGTTTGGATCTGAGGCAGAAAGCCCTTCCTGATCTTACCCACGCCGTGGTGGTGAGAAAGGGAACCGCCGTTATCCAGAATCACTTGTCGCAATCGTTGTTCGATCTTGTGATAAACGCCGGAGGGATCGTCAAGCCCTTTTGTATAGAACCCCATCGTAAAATAGATACAGACGCCGGTATGATACGTTTGTGGAATACGAAATGCCAGATACGGTTTCCCGGGAATGTTATGATGTTCGGCCTGAGAGACAAGCTCCTTTCCCACCGCCTGCGTAACCTGGTGGATCTTGTTCCAGGGCACAGAGGTCTCGAATGTTTCCCCTAGAATATGAAGTCTGTTCACGAAATCCCTGAGATAGGCGATGGCGAAAATGGCGGCATATGCGCGTCGGCCGTTCGACTCTCCGCCATTAATTCCGCCAAATTTTCCCGCCAGTCCGAAAATCGACTTGCCCTGGTGTCGGACCTCTTGCGTATTACCCTCCATCAAAACCGTACAGGCCACCATCTTCTGATCATCGAATCCCTTGATCTTGTGAATGAAGATCTTCTGAATTTTCTGAAGGAGGCTGCCACAAAAGGTAGGTTCCCGCTTCATGGCAAATCCAAAACGGAACTCGACATTGTTGCCCAGCCGAATACTGGCGGGGATGGTACCGGTGCCTCTGAGGGCCCTCAGGAATTCCACCCCTCTTTCGAAAGTGGGGAAGATAAGCAGTCCATATTTCCTGGCCGCCGGGGTCGGATGAATCTTGATCACTGCCTTGGAGATGATGCCAAAGTTTCCCTCGCTTCCGAACAGAAAGGATCTTGGCTGGATACCGGTAGAATTCCTGGGGGTCACGTGTTTCGTCTCTACATCTCCCGTTGGCGTGATCAAAGTGGCTTCCAACACAATCTCTTCGATATTGCCGTAACGGTTCTTCTTCATCCCACTGGCATTGGTCGCAATCCACCCACCCAGAGTCGCAAGTTCAACGCTGTCCGGGTCGTGCCCGGAAGTGTATCCTCTTTTTTGCAGCTCTATCTCCAGGCGCTTACCAGATATGCCGGCCTCTACGCAAGCCAGATGATTCTCTTCATCCAGCCAGATAATCTGGTCCATCAGTCTCATATCAACCGAAACGATCATTCGCCGTTCTTCCGGTGGGCAGGCCAGCGCGCCGCTTACATTGGTGCCGCCCCCGTACGGGACGATGCATACGTCGTGCGTCCTGGCCATTTCGACTATCTTGCGGACCTCGTCTTCGTTTTTGGGATATACAACAAGGTCGACCACGCGCTTAAATGGATCGCCGTAGAGTACCTTGTATATCTCGTCTACACTGAGTTGTCCGTGGGAATGTATGAGCCGGGATTTGCCGTCAACAGAGACCTGATCCGGATCGAGGGCTTTCCTGATCTCTGCGAGAAATGCTTCATTGATGTGCGGCTCGGGCACTTCCTTCTCAGCGATCTCATCACTTGCGTCATCCTTTTCAATCGTTATATCCAGGACCTCTTCGAGAAATGGGATGAAGTTCGGCATACTGTATCCGGATAGTGGGTATCGACTTCCAGTAACGCAGACGCTCTTGGGGCCGTCGAAATCGAAACGCGTATCCGTATATCCCCACCGATGCGCGTATCTCTCCCCTTCGGACAAATCGTAAGGGCTGTCAAAATTCTTTGACATGGTCTCTCCTCTGGTTCGGCCCTGAAGACCACACAGGAACTTATGCCGTGTCGGGATTCAAGAGTGAGGCGATATGTACTGCCTGGAACAGGGCAGCGGTCTCCGCCTGTATGCGTAGAGATCTGCGCTTTGGAAGTAGCGTGGTCTCTCCCAGCATTGGTGGACAGATCACGGCCTCGATCACGCCTGGATTGATATCCAGGTTTCCTTTTGGGCACCTTGGCCACACCGAATGCGTCCCACGAAACACCACAGGAATAATGACAATGTCCTGAGGGAGCTTGGAAAACAGGGCATGTTGAAGCGGAATGAGCTGTTCGGCGAAGGAAGCTGTGGTACCGGTGGGGTAGATGAGCCCAGGGCGATTCTCCATCGCATCCAGAATTTTCGACGTGGTATGGGCAGTACCATCCAGGCTTTCTCGTGTAACATAGCCATCGACCGCCTCAAACAGGACATCGTTCGTCTTGGGAGATACGCCGAACATACTCAGTTCCCATGGTCCGAGTCTGAGGCTAGTGGTGCTGAATAGTCCCGTGCGTGCAAGTATCGCAAAAGGTACAGGGCTATCCCAGCCCATCGCATCCAGAAACTCATCGGACTGGAATACCGGAAAGTGGATCAGGTTCTCCATCAGGCTTTGATGCGTGGGTAGAATAAGTACCTTGTGCTTACCGCTTCCCAGATCGAGTGCACGGGAAACCGCTTTGAATTCCGGGTCGATAATGATGTCGACTTTGATCTCGAAAATGCGTTTGGTTTCTTCCGACCATTCTCGCCACTTCTCCCACGCCAATCGGTATTTTTCCTCAGCTGCCATTTCCGACTGCAACAGCCTTAGTCGGCTCCTGCCTACTTTCCAGCACGGTCGAATCCAGCGGAGGAAGCGCATTTTCCTTGCGAATGAGGAGATAGTGCGAATTTTCCCTACGTGGGGAAATTCCACGAACCGGCCAGTTGGGTTGCCACCGAGCACCTTCGGCAAGACCATTTCCGACATCCCCAGGCCCGTTGAAAGCAGCATCTGGTTCACCTTCTCTACCAGGTTTCTACTCAGATCGATCATGTCCCTTGTCAGATAAGCATAGGGTTGCCAGTACCAATAATTCTCCGGTCGCAACTGAGTGGGGTCTTCGCGATGCGCCTGGAAGAATTCAACTAGCATGCACTGGGTCAATCGAACATTCGATTGGGCTGTCATCAGCTCTTCAGTTTCACCTTGAGCATCCTCGATCCTGAGCAACAGCCATTCGGCGTCCGTTACAACCTTCCAGACTGCCCCACCGAACCACCCCATATTGCTGTAGGTGTTGAAACGGGTGGACAGGAGTTCTCCCGCTGCAATGTAGTCCAGGGTTCGCTGAGCAACATCCCTGAGCAGGTCGCGCAAGATGCCCTCGGTTGATTCGCCATCGAAACTGTAGCTATAGGTCTCCAACCACTTCGGATCATCCTCCAGCGTAACCTTCGAAAGCGCTTCGGCAACGGCCTGGGCATGCGAGAGGGGGGCTCTCGAGATCCGCGCCTCCACCAACGACGCCTCACCCACATCCATCACATATTCGTCTCCCTTGGCGAGTGCATCCAGGTAAAGGGTCTGATACAGCTTCAGGAATTCTTGTGCAGTGCCTGCATTTTTCGAAATGAACTGGTCCTTGAGTTGCAGGTATATGCGGTTGCCTTCATGGTAGGACCCTGCCAGGCTTTCGAATTGCTCAAAGGCTTCTCCCAGTCGGTCATCTCTTAGTTGAGGTATCCCCTTATACAGGGCTTCCACCAGGTCCCGCCTTTTCTTCAAATCGGGTTCCCTGAGATCTTCCGCTCCGCCTTTCGGCCAGATCAGGTCTTCCTCCGAGAAGCCTTCGAAATATCCCTCGGGTCGAATCGCCTCGATCAGTTCCTGAGCAGACCGGTCGTAGACCTCGACCATGCCGTCAGGATTCTCGAAAAGTCCCTGGTGTAACGAATCTGGCATTTAGACATCCCACCCTTGGTTTTCTGTTGTAACGAGGTCGACGCACGGAATCATGCGGTTCACCCGATCTTCAGTACGTGGCGCTTCAATCCTGGAATGTGGATCTCCTGGACATATTCGGGCCAATTTATGCGATTGACGTCAAAGTTGTACGTCCTCTTGTCTTCTTCGCTCATTTCCCCAAAAAGTGTCTGCATATTCCCGGTTTCGAATTCACAGTCCAGGGTGGTGTACGCACTGTATATGTCCGTTAATGTGGCGATCTGGTCCAGAGTTGCTTCAAGTAGATTGACCTTCCTGCGGAGGCGAGAGGGCCAGGGAAGGAACGGCAACCTGTCTACCGCCCACTTCAGGATTGCAGCAGGGATCTGGTACCTGAGCCTGAAGGCCCGCTTGAATTTGCGTATCTCTGAAAACTTCCAGCGTTTCACGGCAATGGGATTACCCGACCTGTCACGCATTGGGTTATCTTTGAAATACCTGTGCACCAGATGTACGAGCTCTCCTGCCAGAATAGGGTTCTGCGAACCGGATGCTATGTGATACACTGCAATTTCCTTGTTGTCTCGTATCTTTGGCAGTACAGCAAGAATTGCGTTCGCCACAATGTCCACAGGCACCACATCCAGCACGATTTTGGGATCTATGGGGAAATCCGGGAGTCTGCCTTTGCTGTAATGCACAATCAACGGATCGGCAACCTTCAGGTCCTGTATCCAGCCGGGTTCAGGATCTTCGAGGCTGGATTCTATAATAGATGGTCGCATCACCACGGTTGGCAAATCTCCACGGCGTTTGGCAATCAACTGTTCGCCCATCGCCTTTGTCAGCGTATAACTGTCGTGCCAACCCAGCTCTCGAGCCCTCCGCATCCCCTCCTCTACCTGCATCTTCTTAATCCACCTGAGCCGCAAGGCCTCCAGTTGGTGCTCCCGACGGTAATCCGTTACCCGCTTCCCCCTGTTCTTTCTGTCCAGGTTCTGAGCGAACGCATCCTGCACGGATTGGCTTCTGGATGTCTCCTCGAGGCCACGACTGAATTCCTCTATGGACTTGATTTCAGCATCCAGATCGAATGCTGGGCAATCTGTCTGACCGAGTAAATGCGCTACGGCCTTGTTTTCCGGTAGAAGGGTTTCAGAGATCTTCCCGGTCCTCTGCCCGTTGACATAAGCGGTGGACACGTGGACAAACGCCGCATCGCGGCAGGCTTTGGCAAAATTCACCACCTGCCCTGGACCTAGGGTATTTACGTTGAGAGCTGAATCCAGCGGCTCATCGAATACCACAGTCCCGGCAAAATTGATAACGATGTCGATCTCATCCCGGATCCGAGCGAATATTTCAGGCGACAGACCCAGTAAATCAGCTGTAAGAATCCCATCCACCGCAACAAGCTTCCTCGCTGCCAGGTCGTCGAATTCGTCTCCCATCTGGTCTTTCAACCGGGAAAAGACACCGGACTGCAGGACCTCGCCATGAAGTCGTTCTTGTGCACTAATCTGCTTGCCGCTCGAACGTCTCCTGGGCCGGATCATAAGGTAGAGTCGGCCGATTTCCGGTGCCTCCCTGAGCACCTTTTCAACCAGGGCCTTGGCGGCAAATCCGGTGGCACCTGTTACAAACAGGACCTTGCCATTGAGAAAGTCGGAGATTGTACTCATTATGGATTCCGTAGTTCTATACAGCGTTCAGGTAGCAATTTGGGAGAACGGCAGGGCAATGGGAGGGTTTTTCGAAACCAACCAGTGCTGGCAAACCAGCCCGCTGGTCAATCCAAAAAAGAACCATTCTGAAGATCCGGCTTCGAATCTGAAGGCCCACACACTCGGAATGATCCCTCAAAGGCAGTATAATAAAAGCTAGCGATTTTGATCCTGTCAACCCATTTCTTGGCGCCGAATCCGGTCTGACCTGTCTGAATAAGTTAGATGTTGACAAAATTGGCCGGAAATTCTATCTTC
>CEUS01001274.1_pt1 | contig 11242 bp, 10 predicted proteins | sample 427031 | NCBI WGS metagenome assembly CEUS01 (sample SAMEA2622837, study PRJEB7988) | marine metagenome | biome: marine biome (ENVO:00000447); feature: marine epipelagic mixed layer (ENVO:xxxxxxxxx); material: "saline water (ENVO:00002010), including plankton (ENVO:xxxxxxxx)" | depth 140 m | reverse complement strand
GGCAGCATATCATCAAGTGCACTTTGGTCGAGCAAGGTATAGCGACCAGCTAACATCATGCAATCAAAATTGCCGGCCCGCAGAAAACGGGAAGATGAAACGGCGTCGTTCAGACCGCAGCCAATTGCCCTAATGATACCTGCACTGCGGAGTTCATCGAGAGCGACATAAGCCCCCTCCATAGCTTCACGAAAATAACGATCTACTAACTCAGGTTCTTTATGGGTAAAGAGGTCAACATCGTGGATAAACGCAATGTCGATACTCGCCAAGCCTAAGCGCTGATACGAATCTTCAATAGATCGCATCGTACCTTCATAACTATAATCAAAGGTTGGCACAAACGGCAGACCCCCATACCTATAATCACTCGGTTTAGGTGTTTCGCTTCGTAACGGGCTAAGCACACGCCCAATTTTAGTGGACACAAGGAATTTTTCCCGGTCAACTTGGCGCATCACCTGACCTAAGCGATGTTCAGCACGCCCATACCCATAATACGGTGCAGTGTCGAAGTAGGTAATACCTGAACTGACCGCAGAGTGGATAGTGGCAAGTGCCTCATCTTCCGGACTCGACTCTAACCACGGATCGCTCTCGCCGCGCGGTTGGAAGCCACCCAACTGCCCGGTTCCCAAGCCAAGAACTGTCAGGTCCAAGTCTGTATTTCCTAGTTTTCTAGTCTTCATGTTACTAATGGTGGTCCTTCCCATCCCAGTCCTAACCAACCCAGCGCCAGGCTATCGGTCTTAAGAAATCATTTGTAATAAACGACAGTTTATTTCTAATGGATCTAATCTTTTTCATCCTGTTTCCATCGGGAGGCTGAGGTCGTTGGCCCACTCCGACAAAGATGCATCATACACCGTCACATTACTTTTTCCCAAAAGGGTCAAAATAAAAGCATCACTGGACGCGGCGATGCCCCCACCACAATAAATCACCACTTTATCGGCATCTAAAGCACCCGCCTCTTGAAAAAGACTTTTAAGCTCGGCAAGGGGCCGATAGGCCTTGGTTTTTGGATCGAGCAGAGATACTGCCGGCACGTTGCAACTGCCCGGGATCCGACCTGGGCGACCATGATGTAGAGTCTCAGAACCCTTATGGAGAGTCTCTCGTAAGGCGTTTATAATGCATACTTTATTGTTTTCTAAATCAGATAACACCTCCTCTTTCCCACAGAACAAGCCCATCCGCGCTTGCGGAGAAGAGAGAGTTGCAGCCGGATAGGGAGTAATCTCACTCGTTGTCGGTCGACCCTCGGCCTCCCATTTATCAATACCACCATCCAGCACCGACGCTCGGTCGAAACCAATTGCCCGCATCATCCACCACACCCGGGTAGCCCATTGGATGTTGTCTCGGCTATAGAGAACGACATTGCTGCTATCCCCAACCCCCGCGGCCTCAAGAGCAGCGGATAGCGTTGGCGGTGACGGCATCTTAAAATTGAATGACGCCCCAGGATCCGATAAATTTTCCACTAAATCGAGAAAATTTGCACCTGGAATATGACTTTCTTCAAAAGAGGCACGGCCACTTTCCGCCCGGTATATACGAGGAGGATCTGGCTTTAGCCACGTCGTGCAATCATATAACCGGAGATTTTGATCACCCAGAAATGGCTCCAACTCGTCAGTCTGAATCAAAAAGCGTGATACTGACATTTTTTATCCCCCTAACGCTACAATAGTTAAAATTCCGCTTTCATATGGAGAGCAGATCTTGGTTATCTTTTTTCGAAAAGCAAACGAATGTCAGCCGGAATCTCGTCTTTATTGTACTTTGTACCGTCCACCCAAGAGCCATTTCTCCAAGACCCTTCCCAAACCTCGCCATGCCAAAACCACATCGTTCCATCACCATCCATTTGGCCCTTTTTCCATTGCCCTATGTACTTATCCCCAGCGATGTTAGAGCTCGTGCCATGCCCGTGGTATCTTCCATACTGAAATTCCCCGTAATAATGAAAAGCGTCTTCATGCTCATACACGCCTATACAGTTGTGCCAACTATTAGGATCAAAAATCCCTGGGCATTCGGAAAGACCTGCTGCATTCGTTGGCATAATAAGAGCAAGGATACATGAAAAATAGAATATAACTGCGACGTTTTGCACGTTAGAACCCATGCTGTTCATAAGTTCCAGTGGGCTTCGGGTGTGCCCAGAACTGTATACTCACTTTAATGGCATGCTCTACCACTTCTCTTTCCAGGGACGGAGTGCAATTTCAAAAGCCCAGGTTGATCTATGCTGTCTATGTAAGTGGAGATATGTCTCCGCAATTTGATCTGGATCAGCCAGACTATCATCTACATCCGCACCGACCCTACGATGAGCTCGACTACCATCTTTCTGACGCCAACCAATGGCCGCATCGATTGGGACTTGGGCTATATGAATTCCCTGCGGCATTAGTTCACGAGCCAAGCTTTGGGCAAGACCTGTTTTGGCGTGGCACGTCATGGCGAAAGCACCACTCCGGGGATACCCTTTCATCCCTGCACTCGCGTTTGTAAAAATAATGGTTCCAAGAGCCCCCTCCTCATTGGGCTCGCTTTCCAACATACCCATGGCAGCTTTTTGAGCTACCAGAAAGGCGCTAAGTGCACCATTGGCCACGGTTTGCACAACTATATTGGGGTCCGCTTCGGTCACTCCTTTGCCAAAAATCTCTGGAACACGCCCATCAATGTTATGCACCACAAGACGAGGATGGCCGTGATCCTTTCCAACAGATTCAAATAAATTAGCTACAGAATCAGGCTGCGAAGCATCACACTGATATCGACTAATTCCAATTTCATTTTCCAGCTCTTTTAACACGGTTTTGTCTGGCGTTCGGGCTGCTACGGCCACAGTCATTCCCTCACGACGAAATAATCGTGCACAGCTCGCACTAATACCGGGACCACCCCCCACTATTAGTGCAACTTCACTCTTTTTCGCTCCACCCCCCAAACTCGCCATTTTTAACTCCATTTTTAAATCAGTCAGAAAAACCAAGATTGTCACTAAGTTAAGTACCGGAACAAGAACCAACCATCAAGTTAAGCAGCATACGGAAAAAATTATACCCAGAACATCCGGTATTGCAGGTTCTCCTCTATTCTGTTCCACTTGTACTACTCGATTTTTGAACAAGGTATTTCACCGGTGACAAAGACCAAAGGATTATCAAGGCGAAGGTTCAATCAAACGGCGGCTGGCGCTGCTGCCCTAATGGGCTTCCCATACATAAAGAGTGCATCATCTGCGGGAAAACTTTCTATCGGAACAATTGATCATTGGATTCCCGGAAACAACGCTGTTCTGAGGGAAATTTGTGAGCAGTGGGGCGCAGATAACGGTGTAGAGGTAACTGTCGACTTCATCACCGTCATTGGCGGAAAATTAGTGCTAACTGCACAGGCTGAGTCCCGTGCACAAATTGGCCACGATATACTCCTGATGGGAAACTGGGGCCTTTCTATGTTTTTAAATAAACTAGAACCTGTTAATGACGTCGTGGAAGATATCGTTACCGAATATGGCCCCTTTGCTGACTATGCTCATGCCGCAGGATACCTAGATGGAAAATGGCTTGGATCTCCCTCTCCCACCAGTTCGGTAAGTTGGCCCCTATTATCTCGACTGGATTATTTCCAGGACTACGCGGGTATTGATTTACAAAGATTTTTTCCAGGACACAGCGAACGAGAAGCATCTCTAGTGGAGTCCTGGGATTACGAACTTTTTCTTACTGCGGCTCAAAAACTTCACGCAGCAGGACATTCCTTTGGCGCCGCTTTATCAGGCGGGGGAAATGATTCGAACCAATTTCTGGCCGCCCTATTTGCCGCCTACGGAGCTTCCATGATCGATGAGTCCGGTGACATTTCTGTAGACTCCGATGCAACCCGTGAAGTACTCGAATATATGTCACGTTTAGCGCAATATATGCCGGACGGGGTCTACGCGTGGGACGATGGTTCTAATAATCGGCACATGATTTCTGGCGTGGGGTCAACTACATGCAATCCTCCTAGTCCGTGGGCAGTCGCAAAGCGCGATGCCCCGCACGTCGCTGAGAAAATGTGGGCTCATGATAACCCCAGAGGGCCCGCAGGTAGGTTTCGAACTGTAAGTCCAGCCTTCTGGGCCATATGGAATTTTTCAAACAACATTCCCGCCGCTAAGGATTTACTGAGATACGTATCAAGAAAGGACGTGTCTGATAAAATGGTCCTAGCCTCACAAGGATATGATATCCCTACGATAATCTCCCACTATCAAAACAACGATTATTGGACAAATGCCGCCCCCCCCACAGGGGTTCTTTATAATTATCCAGGTCGTGGTGATGAGAAACAAATAATTGCGGGTTACCCGGCTCCACCTCAAGCGGCTGCTCTAGTTTATGCCCAAACCCTTCTCCCAAACTTGGTTGCCCGGGTCACTCAAGGAGGAGAATCCTTTGACGATGCCATTAATTGGGCGGCAAATGAAGCAGAGGTTGTTTTGCGAGGATAGATTTCCCTCAAGACACCCATTCCAGGTACAAGCGCAACTTTGATAAGTAAAACTTCTAAGACTTCTTTTAATAATTATCACAATTACTACGTACAGGTACGCACAAATATTTGAACCAACACTGGGGAATAAATCAATGGGAAAATCTGCGGCTATCGCGGCAATTGGTGTTTTAGCGGGGCTCATACTTGGTGTTTTTGTACTTTCACCTGGCGCAGTTTCAAACAAGTCTTCTGAAATAGCTACGGTACAAGATGGTTCAGAAGTTGCGAAACCGATACGCTGGAAAATGGCCAGCAGCTATTCTGGAAACCTAATTGTGCTCGGCACTCAAGGACATGCCGTCGAAGACCGGATTCGAACCCTATCGAATGGGACCATGGAACTCAAATATTTTGACGCTGGCGCACTTGTTCCAGCTCTGGAAGTTTTCGATGCCGTATCAACAGGAGCAGTGAATGCCGGCTGGACTGGGTCCGGTTATTGGGCCGGAAAAATTCCCGCGCTACAATTTTTTACGGCGGTTCCATTCGGTCCTAGCGCGGGCGAGGTTATGGCCTGGATGTACTACGGCGGCGGTTTGGAATTAATGCAGGAATTGTATGCCCGACACAATATTTTCTCACAACCTTGCACTCTTCTTTCCCCAGAGGGATCAGGGTGGTTTACCAAGGAAATTAAAACCGTTGAAGATCTTAAAGGGCTTAAGATGCGCTTCTTTGGCCTCGGTGCCAAAGTGCTTGAAAAATTAGGTGTCTCAACCCAATTGCTAGCCGCTGGAGATATATTTCCAGCTCTCGAGCTTGGAACAATTGATGCAGCAGAATTTTCTATGCCGGCTATAGACCTTGACCTAGGATTTTATCAAGTCGCAAAGCATTACTATTTTCCTGGCTGGCACCAGCCCACCAGCATGATTGAACTCATGGTTAACTTGGATGATTGGAATGGTTTAAATGCTACGCAACAACAAATAATCACCTCGGTATGCAAAGAAAGCATCCTCCAGACTTTCGCACAAGGCGAGGCAATTCAATTTCCTGCGCTTCAAGCACTTGAATCCAAAGGCGTAACCGTTCATCGTTGGAGTCCGGATATCCTAGACGCGCTGGAAAGAGCTTGGATGGAAGTTGTGGAAGAGGAATCCGAAAAAGACGCTGATTTTGCCCGCGTATGGGCGGCACTCAGTGAGTTTCGGGCTAATTACAAGATTTGGGGTGACTTGGGATACTTAGACTAAAACGTCAATCGGACGCCCGATTGATCCATTGTGGAAAAAGAATAGAGCTGAAGATCAATGATCTTTGCTTAAACTAAATTTAGCTCAATGTACTAATACACGCCAATTCCTCAGCCGGGCACCCCCTACCGAATTTGCGCCCTTCTAGGTTCCAGTATCCTTAATGAAAACCTTTTCGCAATCACCTGCTTGGTCGAATTGAGGGAACTTGGTCAGCACCAAACGCGATTGCAAGAATCATGGCGATAAAATATCGGGGCACCAAATAAACATCGTCATCCCCATCTTTCCTAGTGTAATAAGTATATCGACTAGGAAGCATATCGCCCACATACAGGATTGCTAAAGGGTTCCCAAAATTTTTTTCCTCCTCTTGGGTTGGATAAAAAATCAACGATGTTGCCGGGTTGTCTAGCCCCCACGAAGCTATTGCAACACAATCATCGCGGGTAGCTATTGCGCGGCTAGTTGTTGTATGGGTGTGGATGGTATCTTCAACACAGACTACCGCATCGGAGAAGGAGTTTATTTTGTTAACCACCATTTTTCGATCTGCAATCATCCGTGTTGTGATTTCTATTTGTTGTTTTATGTCCGATGAACTAATAGCTTTGCCATGATCGTGCTCGCCAAGCTCTTCATCTGAATGGGTATGCGCCTCATGGTGCTGATGATGATCCTCAAGCAAAAGCCAGTTCCCGTTAGAGTCTTTTGTAAATGTCCTTGAATTACCCTCAAAAATGATTTCGATTCTTCCCAATTCCTGTTCACTAAAAGTGAACATTGCCAACTGTCCCGTTTTAGGGGGAGGATTTTTTGTAAATATTTCCGTATGCTCATGAGCAATAACACCCAAGAGGAGAATACCAAAAATAAAAAAAATAACTGTTGAACGGACAGGCATGGGATCACCTTAAAGCTAACGTTGTCGCCACCAAACGGCCGTTCCAATTAAGAAAAGAAGAGATGGCATCAGGAATAAGGCAATAATGAAGGTCGCTTTCATTTGACGATTGGTAAGATTAAAGCGGGGCAATTCCCGAAGAGGAGGTTGAATGCCTATCAAATTTTCCTGCGCCGATAGATAACTTATTGCATTGAGAAATAGATGACCGTTACCAAGCACATGGAAAAAGGAATTTGTAGCAAAGTCAGAGTCACCTACAATAATTACACGAGAATTCTTAGTCACAAGTGCTGCATCTTTGACCAGTTCTGCGCCATCATTTGATCTAGTCAAATTCTCCATTAGCCTAGCATCATTTTCATCTAATGGTCTTCTATTCGCCGCCAACATCAAAGTTCTCGGGCCAGGAAGGTCAACCCCGCGCTCATAGTCAATACGATCTCTCGTAGTTTCTCCAAAGCTACTTCGTGAGGTGTTGACCACGGGCGTCACTTGCACTCCTGGCACAGGACTACTTGGCGATAACGACCGCGCTCCTGGGTAGAAAGTTAATGGCACATCTCGGGTAATTTGATGGTAATTATAACTAGTAACTGCGGGAGCAGATGGATCCGTTCCAAAGTGGTTAGTATCATCCACAACCATACCATCGTCTAACTGGGCGCCGTAGGCATTTATAATACTTCCAAGATTTGTCTCCACAAAAGGGTCTACCATCAATAAAGCATTACCCCCCGTCTCAAGAAACGATTTGATCATCTCCACTTCAGTTTCAAGTAATGCTGCTTTTGGCCCAGCCACCACCAGAACTTGACAACCCTCTAATCCACTTTGTTCTTTGAGCAAAGAAACCTTTTGTACTTCATAATTCAAACTTTCCAAACTTCCCCTTGCTTTTGCCATTCCATGTGTTTCGTGCAACACATACTCAACGCCTGTGCCATGATTGTGATCAGCGGTAGCTTCAATATGGTCGTGCATTTCTTTACTGAAGGGGTCTGCCTCCCCGTGGCCATCCAAGAAGCAGACCAACTGAGTGACCCCTTGCGCAATTCGGAGAACACCATTGGCAATATCAGCCTCACTATCTCCGTTGACGACGCTCCGACGGTCTTCGCTCGTCATAACGGCTGTTCCCGGAAACCTAACTCCATGCAGCCTTGCCTGTGCCGGGTTCAAGGTAGGATCATAAAATTCAACGGTAACCTTATCGCTTTGCCGCGCAAATAATTTATATCTCTCGACGCTATCCCCCATTTGGTGACTATGAAAGAAAATGATGTGAACGGGTTGCTCTAAACGTTGCAGCATTGCTTTGGTTTGGGACGACAACGAGTACAAGCTTGCCGCCGTCATATCATATCTCCAGGGATAGACTAGGGAGAAATACCCAACACAAATGTATATGCCTAATAAACCTATGGTTGATAGAACAATTCCCGCTCTACGCCGTTGAAAAAGTGGGCCAATTTCTTTTCGTATGGATACAACTCCAACTAGAAGAAGGCCAAGGCCAACAGCACCTAAGACCACATTCCACACAACAAATTCTAAAAGAACGGCATGCACTGCAAGTGCGGATAATAAGAAACCGATCCCTGCCAATAGCGATATTCCTATTTTTAGTCGGCTATCCATCTTATCGCCGCCAACCCAGATAGCCCGCATTCATAGTTAAAAATGAGGCACACACTAGACCGTAAAACAGAACGCTTTCGCTCCGCACCAAACCTTTGATGAAATTCGAAAAATGATTTGCAAAAGAGAGGTATTCAAACAATCTCCACCAAAAATAACTGGACTGGAAGGTCTGCAAATGGCCTATAAACCAAAATGCAAGAAGCACAGACACAGTCAATAATGCAGCAATTATTTGATTTTTCGTTAAAACTGAGAAAAATTGTCCTATGGCCAGATACGCCAAACCCAAAAGCACAAATCCCAGATACCCTGATAGAATGGTTGTGGTTTCAGGCTCCGCAAACAGATACATCGGTATAAGATCAATAAATGTACCAGCTGTCATCAAGAGCAGAATTGTAGCAGCCCCCAAAAACTTTCCCAACACAGTTTGCCAGTTCTTCAGAGGCAAGGTTAATAGAAGTTCCATGGTCCGTGAACTATGCTCGCCAGCATACAAACGCATTGATATCACTGGACACACAATTGTTAACATAATTCCCATATTTTGAAATGTTGAATCCATGGTCGCAACATTTGTCAAAAGGACGTTATGTGTGAAGAAGTAACCTGTTCCTATTAGGAAAACGGACACTACGAAATAGGCAATAGGCGACCGGAAATAGAGAGCTAACTCTTTTTGATAAACCGCTATAACGCCATTCATGAGTTTGATTCCCCAGGAGTGTCCCGCACATAACGAAGAAACACATTTTCAAGAGTTGGTTGTTGGCGTTCGAAGTGATGAAGGGACCATTCTGATGACACTCTTCTTGCGATCGCCGCATCAAGGCCCTCTCGCTCTTCAACATCGCACTCAACACTAAATATATGATGTTCATCTGGTCCCTCAACCTGAACCTGCCGAATACCGTCTATTGCCATCAATTCGGTGCGCAGGTTCTCAGTTTGACCTGATACCTTTAAGACGATGCAGTTAGCTTCCTGAGCAGCCCGTTGAAGTCCTGCCGGTGTATCAATGGTGAGCAGGCGACCTTCGTTTATGATTGCAACACGCTGACATATACGGGTTACCTCGGATAAGATATGAGTGCTCAATAACACCGTATGCTCTTTTCCAAAAGAACGAATTACTTCCCTGGTCTCCTGAATTTGGCCTGGATCAAGCCCACTAGTCGGCTCATCAAGTAACAAGACATCAGGTTTTCCAATCAGAGCTTGAGCAAGCCCCAGCCTTTGTCGATACCCTTTTGATAACTTAAATACCTCGTGTCGAAAAACAGACTCTAGTCTGCACGCAGTAGCTACCCGATCGAGCTCTAAATCCATTTCGGATCTACTAACCCCCTTCGCCTTTGCTACAAAACGAAGGTATCCAACGACACTTAGTGTGTCGTATAAAGGAGGAAGCTCAGGAAGATAGCCAATTCTCTTAGCTACACTAATATTATCCTGAACCACATCATATCCAGCCACCTCAATACGACCGACAGTAGGGGTAATATAACCAGAAATCATTCGGAGTGTTGTCGTTTTGCCCGCACCATTAGGGCCTAAAAACCCAACCACCTCGCCCTCTGCCACTTCAAAAGAGACATCCTGGACAACTACCTTAGATCCATATCTCTTGCTAACAGATTGAAGTGATATCATTGAAGCGTCCAGTGAACTTAAATAGATAAAAATAAGGAGGCTTACTGAAAGCCCCCTTATTTAGCAAAAAGTTATCTAAAGAGAAGTCGTTTATTTATGCCACCTCTCGCCCATAGCTTCATATTGCTGAATGCTGTGCCCATACCACAGTGGAACACCCTCAACATCGCGTATCATCTTCATCCGCTCAAGAGAATCGTTATAGTCGAGAACACTGTAATTCAGCCCTGCTGGATGGCCCTCCAGGTTTTCCTTAAACCATATAGAATCCTGTGTCAGAAGCACTGAACCCGTCTCGGGCAACTTGATCTGAACTGATTGATGACCCATCGTATGTCCCGGAGTAAAAATGATCTTAACGGTACCGTCCCCGAACAAGTCATAGTCGCCATCCATTTTGAAGTATCTGAAATCACGCGCGTCATCATAGTCCGCCTGCACATGAACTCCATTACGCTGAAAGCTTTCCGGCCACCAAGCCTGATACAGCTCCTTATCCTGGATCACATGGATCGCATCTGGAAACATTTCGATGTTCCCAATATGATCTAAGTGAGAATGGGAATGAATGACGATATCCACGTCGGCCACACTATAACCCAACCGTTCAAGAATTTTATCGATGATGGCATCACGGGGCTGTGAGGGATTTAAAAGGCCACAAATACCTTCTGCCCAATGGCTTGCGCATTGGCCGTCAGCTATCGCCACGTTGTTGCCGGTATCATAGACCACTAGGCCTTTAGGATGATCCAACACCCACATGTTAACCGGAACCATAATGTCCCGCGCCTCTGGATAAGTAGGCACCAAAATCTGAATGTTAAATGGACCAAACGTTCCGCTCGAGGTCCAATACAACTGCTGCGCCGAACCGGTATTTCCACCAAGAAACGCCACCCCCACCAGCATGGCCGCAAAAACTTTAATCCCTTTCATGACCTATCCCTCCTTAGTACAACAGCCACAGCTCTACTATGGCAGATTTGCGACAAATCCTACGCTGGAGAGGATTCATACTCAAGGGAATACGCTACTTTTTGTGATCTATTTATGCACCTTATGTCATGTTATATCATAACACTTTGTGGGTCCATAATCGTTTGTATCTCCCAAACAATATTATATTCTGGTTGAATTACCATTATTAAGATATTATTATTACACATAATACTTTATATCTAAAAATATATCTCTGACCAACGAGTGAACCAGAATAGCTTTAAAAAAATGGAAAATACTAATGCCCAGCTTTGATATTGTTTCCCGTACCGATCTTGTTGAG
>CEUS01057118.1_pt1 | contig 11245 bp, 8 predicted proteins | sample 427031 | NCBI WGS metagenome assembly CEUS01 (sample SAMEA2622837, study PRJEB7988) | marine metagenome | biome: marine biome (ENVO:00000447); feature: marine epipelagic mixed layer (ENVO:xxxxxxxxx); material: "saline water (ENVO:00002010), including plankton (ENVO:xxxxxxxx)" | depth 140 m | reverse complement strand
CCCTTCAGACCATGCCGACAAGACCATGGATTGTATAGCTCTACTAGCGTCTGATACCCCAAATGGGGATGATTTGTCTACCGCCACTGCAATTGCAAACGCAGATTGAGCAGTGTATTTTCCAGAACTTACAGCGGAGCCTATTTTGACGAGTGATTCACGTTTGCGAATCAGTATAAAGTGCCAAGGTTGACCGTTCATGCTGCTACCAGTAAGTCTGGCAGACTCAATAATTTTGTTGATGATGCTGTCTGGAACGGGTTTGTCTTGAAATTCACGAACTGCAAGTACTGTTCGAATTGCCTCAACTACTTCCATATAGTTCTCCTTACATAAGAATTATCTTACGAATTCTGGTTTGTGAGCCAACATTGCTTTGTTTATACCACGGAGATGTAGTTCTCTGACGAAGATATTTGAGATGGAGGAACGAATTCTCCGTTGATTATCAGGTGTCCATACCTCTACATGTGACAGGGATCTCTAATTCGAGCTCTCCATTTCTGACCCCATACATTTTGTCATGAAGATTAACAGAAAGTGAGACGTGATTAGGGATAACTTCAATCCGGTCACCAATTCCGAGTTTAACGTTAGGATTGTTCAAGGATAATATCCCTATTTCTTCTGTTAGTCTTGTGATTTCAAGCTCGGGACGTCCCTTCACAATTCCGAATCTAGGCTTCATACCCGTTCTTTCAGATAGGAATAGCAGTGGGTCTGCCCCGAAAGTTTTATAACCTCCGTCTATGCAAGCTCGATTTTCATTTGGAATACTTACAACTGTCGACAGTACTGTTGCGGCACACGAAGATTCTCTCGTCGCGAGAGCATTCATATACATCACATCACCAAATACGTATGCCCCCGGATGGATTTCTGTAATTTCTGGGAATTCTTCCGCGTAGCGGCATAAATCACGGGCTGTTGGAGTTGATCCGAGGATCACATCTGTTAGTTCAATTCCGTTAGTTTTAAGACTCTTAGCTGTGCTATTCATTTGGAAAGCTGTTTCATATGCCAACGTTTGGATGTCAGATGGTGATGATAAACTTGACGAGGATTCATGTGTCAATATGCCAACCAACCGTATTCCCTGAATTTGGATTAAGATGTCGGCTAAATCAATTGCTGGTTGCCCAGGCATAACTCCAAACCTGTTGCAATTTGAGTTGATTTTCAACAACACAGGAATGTCTGTATCCAAAAGTTTGCCTACTCCGGCAATTGCCTGTGCTCCATAAACACTATCTACAACACAACTAATCTGGATTTTTCCCGCAAGCGACGCCAGTAATTCAAGTTTATGTGGCCCTACAAATGGATGAGTGATCATTATATTAGTGAATCCTGCGGCAGCAAAAGCAGCAGCTTCGCTAGGTTTAGACACACAAAGTCCAATAGCTCCGGATTTAATTTGTAAATCCGCTATATATGAACTTTTGTGTACTTTAGTGTTCGGCCTCAATTTGAGACCTGATTTAGCTGTCATTTCTGCCATTTGCGATATGTTTGAATCCAACTTATCTAAATCCACCAATATGGCAGGCGTATCTAATGATGAATAATAGATATCGGAATCGGAGTTCATTATGTCCCCCCTGACAAGCTATTAATGGTTAAAGTTAAAGTTGTTTGATATCCACTGTCAAACATATACATTGTGGATAACTTAGATTCATCATTGACCTTTACCGCAATTAAGATTAGTTTTGTGTAATCAAAACATGTTTTGTACATACAGGTTTAGGATTAGGAGGTGGGAATTGAAAGCAGCAGTTGTTTATGAATTTGGTCAGCCAGTTCAAATAAAAAATCTTGAGCAAGATCCACCCAAGAGTGGAGAAGTAAAAGTTAGAATGGGAGCGGCGGGGGTATGCGCGAGTGATAATCACCTCAGGCATGGTAATGCGATTTTACCTCTACCTGTAGTATTGGGCCACGAAGGTGCGGGTACCGTTGTGGAAGTTGGAGAGGGAGTAAGAGGGCTTAATGTTGGAGACCGGTGTATTCTTTCGTTCGTCTCAAATTGCGGCAATTGCAGGACTTGCCGGATAGGGTTGCCAAATATATGCGAGACCAATTTGGAGACAGGGTCACGACAGTTTGATGGAACTTACCGACTTCATGACCAAGATAGTGATGTTGGGCAAATGGGCAAGCTAGGCGTATTCGCTGAGACTATCGTAATACCTCAACAGGCGTGTTTTCCTATTCCATCCTCAGTGCCGTTTGATGTGGCTGCATTGATTGGTTGTTGTGTTACTACCGGAGTGGGGTCAATAATCAATAATCCCGCAGCCAGACCAGGAGTTACGGTAGCTGTTTTTGGTTGCGGTGGCGTTGGTCTTAATGTAATACAGGGTGCGGTTTTGGTTGGAGCGAGTCGGATTATCGCTATTGACGTAGTAGACCACAAGTTGGAATTTGCTTACAAATTCGGAGCTACTGATGTAATTAACTCTAGGGATGTGGATGTTGTCGAAGCAATTAAAGATTTGACAGGAGATGGAGTTGATATGGCTGTGGACAGTTTTGGAGGTGTAGAGGTAATAACGGATGCTGTTAGTGCACTTAGAAGAGGTGGTACCGCGGTAATGGTTGGGTTGGTGCCCGTAGGTGCAAAAGCGGCAGTTGATGTTGTTGATATGATACGTGCACAAAAGAGCTTGGTGGGTAGTTATTATGGTTCTGCTAGTCCCCATCAAACTTTTGAGAAATTGGTGAATTACTATCTGAGCGGGCGAATAGATGTGGGAGGGTTGATAACTAGAGAATATCAATTAGACCAACTCAATGAAGGGTTCGAAGCTATAGAGGCTGGTGAAGACGGCAGGGGAGTGGTAGTGTTCGGACACTGACAGCTAGCGGGTTAGTTAAGCTCTTGTTCAATCATTAACTTTTTTTGGAATGAGCATTGGTTTATGTAAGCTGCCTCCAATCTGTCCCCAATGCGTCGAATCTCTGATGGAATGCTGATAAAACGCTTTTGGGCAGTTCAGCGCCTTCGTTAACTATGTTTATATTATGATTCATGTGTTTAGGATTGCCAGTTCCAACTATTATCGTATGTGGTTCTGGATGTGAAAATACAAATCGAAGCGAGGTAGTAATCCGATCATCCGGCTCGTTTTCGATAGGTCCTTGGGCAGCCATTTTTTGCGCGCGCTCGAAATACTCGTCAGAGTAACTGGTTTTACTGCTATCCGCTCTCCACACAGAATTAGCGATAGGCCTCTTGATAATTATACCCATTCCCCGATCGGATGCGTTTTTGAGTAGACCTTTCGTTCTGCCATGTTGATCCACTATGTTGAGGCTTGTTTGCAAAGTGTCAAATCTACCGCTCTCAACAGCTCGCATAGCTTCCTCATTGTCACCGCTGTAGCTCACGAATCTAATTTTCCCGGAATCTTTGGCCTTGTCCAAAGCATCCACTACTTCACCTTTATCCATGACATCAACTCCACAAGAATGCAGTTGCATCAAATCAATGTGATCAGTTCTTAAACGTTTTAGGCTACGGTCAATACTGTGTTCTACTGTCTCAGCAGTCCATTCGGCACCCTGGTATCCACCAGTTACATGACCGCATTTTGACGCTAAGATATATTCATTTCGCCTATGGGCAACTGTCCTTCCGATTACTTCTTCGCTGTTACCGTAACAAGCAGATGTATCCAGCAAATTGATTCCAGCATCTAGAGCTGAATTCAGTAGCGTTTCCCCAGTTTTCAAATCATCAGATGACAAGTCGAAATCGCCTATTTCAGCCAGTCCCACACCAAGCCGAGTAACTTTTAGACCTGTATTACCGAATGGTATGCGTTCCATTTACCCCTCCATATATAAACTTGTTATCTTTCTGGTATGAGATCTTTTTCACTGTAATCTGGCGATGTTGAATATTCCTGGATCCCTTCCATTCAGCATAAATTCAACTGTTCGTTCTCCTGCAACTAATCCCATAGAATTACCATGGCCACTAAAACCCACTACAAAATATACCTCTTTTTGATGAGGGAGGCGACCGATAATTGGTAATCCATCATGGGTCATCCCGTGTATTCCAGCCCATCTTCTGTCAACCTGGCCATCTGATTCAGGGAAATACTGGGTAAAGAAATTTTTAATAACACCTTGAACATTAGCAGTGGTTTCATCAGCGTAAGTACGTTCTTGTTCAATGTGTTGGAAACGGCCTCCGCCAACAAGGATTCTTCCGTCTTCTAGCTGTCGGAAATAGCAACTTTGGTTTACAAGCCCAAGCGTGTCTATTGTTGTGGATACTGGAGTGGTTAGAAGAACCTGGCCCCTTGCGGGCTCCACTAATGACTGGAAAAATGGGTCTAAAAGTGGGGCATAAGCGTTTATTGCCAGAACGGCTTTTTCACAAGTAACTATGTGTCGCCTAGTTCTAATTACTAGATGAGACTTCTCTTCGCCAATAGCGAAAACTTCGTCATTTTCGTATAGAGTCGCACCACTTGTGAATGTTAGATTCGCACTCAATTCAGCGGGCTGCGTGCCGAAATCATTGGGTTGAATCAACGTAGCCCTAAATCCACGACCGAGTGGGTCACCATCAACGTATTCAGCATCAAAACCATCTTGATTCAACATGTCTGCGCTGCTTCTTAAGACATTTGCAAAGTTATCATCCAGTGCTATATAACTCGCACCGCTGATGTTGTGTTCTATCCCAAACTGATCAGCTAATTCTCCCATGGTATGCACGTTTTCTTCTGTCAATTTCCAAAGATCTTGCGCGCCATCTCTGCCGAAACGATCAACAGCTTCCGAGTATGAGTCCCTGGAACCTACTAGTACCATTCCTGCATTTCTTCCACTTGCACCGGATGCAGGATGACGAGCTTCAATAATAGCTACATCCTTGCCAGTTTTGTTCAGAAGTCCAGCCAAATACGAACCAACTATTCCTGCTCCAATTACGACGACATCGTGGCTGACTTTCGAAGGCTTTGAATTCATCTCTTGCCAGACGGAAACAGTCACGATTCTACCTCTGTGTTGTTCGTATTCAACAGGGAGCGAAACTCTAAAAAGGGTTTGATATTGCTTAGGTGCTGCCCCAATGTACGTAATACATTATATGAAAAATTTTGTTGATTGTGTGACTAGCATTTATGGCGGGTGTTATCGGGGCTTTGTTAACCTTAAAATAGGGAAGATATAGATTTAAACGGATTAATTTCATGTTTGTTGCGCACTGTGATTTGTAATACAAGACATTAATGCTTTGAACTAGGCAATGAACTCTCTAGTGAATACTTTACCAACAAGGTTTAGAATACAAGCTGTTGGGCATCAGGATTAAAAGCGTGTCAAATGTCGATATTGATTGCAAAATGATTTGATTTATTAGTAAGCAGGATTGATTTGCGGGGAGTAAAGCATGGGTTACGATGTGATAATTGTCGGTTCGGGTGCCGCTGGTGCAATCTTGGCAACACGTTTGTCTGAAGATGCTCAAACATCTGTCTTGTTGATAGAGGCTGGGGCAGATTATCCAGACATGGAACAACTTCCTGAAGAGATAAAATTTGGATATGGTAGGCATAGAAATATTTGGGCTAAGGCCTTTGGAAGAGGAAGCGAACATGATTGGGGATTTTTAGCTCGTTCGACTGAATTTCATCAATCCATGATTGTACCCCGTGGCAAAGTGATTGGAGGTTCTACTTCAGTCAATGCACAGATATTCTTACGAGGTGTTCCCGATGATTATGACAAATGGTCTGAATTAGGGAATAAAGGATGGGGATTTCGAGACCTTTTGCCATATTTTAAAATGATAGAAACAGATTATGATTTCGGTGGAGAATTCCACGGTAACTCAGGGCCGATATTTTGCAGGCGTTTTAACAAACAGGACTGGAATTTAGATCAAGCTGCCTTCTACGAGGCAGCTGTAAGATCAGGATATGAAGAAAACATAGACTTCAATTCTCCTAATTCAACAGGTGTTGGGGCTCTACCATTGAATAATCCAGGCGGTATCAGGTATAGCACGGCAATTGGATATCTCTCAAAAGCACGGACCAGAAATAATTTGGAAATAAAAGCACATACTTTGGTTCACAAAGTGCTTTTCCAAGATAACAAGGCAATTGGTGTCGAAGTAGAAGCAGAAGGCAAGACAAAGGAAATATTTGGTAATGAAGTAATTTTGAGTGCTGGAGCAATCAGCTCACCTCAAATCATGATGCTTTCAGGCCTGGGTCCTGAAGCGACTTTAAAAAAACATGGGATAAAGGTATTAACAGATTTACCGGGTGTAGGCAAAAATTTGAGAGACCATCCTCAGGTGCCGGTGGTTCTAAAGACTGTGGAATCTTTTGTGCAAGATGGGCTGGAACCAAGGCTGCAGGTTGGTTTAAAATATACTGCCACAGGATCAAACCTGAATGATGATATGCTTTTGCTACCACATTCTTTTACGGTTCCTGAAGGATATTATTTAGAAAGCACTTCCGAACCCATAGGTATCTCGATCGTCTGTGTCCTCAATTTAGCCTTGGGGTCAGGTACTGTGAGTATTTCTTCATCTGATCCACATGTACAGCCAGATCTAGATTACAACTTTTTAGATGAAGAATTAGACAGACAGCGTTTACGAGAGGCTGTACGATTGTCGGTTGAATTGTCAGACGGGCCTGAATACGAAAACATTATCAGTAGAATAGAAGAGCCCACGCAGCTAGAGTCAGACAAACTTCTTGACCAATGGATGATGCGGAAAGTTCAAACTAGTCATCATGTTTCAGGGACTTGCAAAATGGGTCCTTCGACGGATCCTATGGCGGTTGTGGATAATCACTGTAAAGTGTACGGAATGGAATCGCTAAGAATAGTTGATGCATCCATAATGCCTGACTGTATCCGGGCTAACACAAATGTCTCAACAATGGCTATAGGAGAGCGTGTATCGGATTTAATGCGAAATGGAGATTAAATTTTTGCGCAAATCACAAAACTTATTTTGTTTCTTAGGAGAAAATATTGATTTCTAAAGCTTCGAGACTCAGACATTTAATTCAAGAGCCGGGAATAATTGTTCTTCCCGGTGCTCATGATGTTTTGTCGGCAAAGATTTTTGAACAAGCTGATTTTGATGTGATTTTCACCTCTGGGTTTGGGCTATCTGCTTCTGCTTTAGGTGTGCCGGATCTTGGATTACTTACTATGACAGAAACCCTGGATCGAGTCCGAAGGATAGCGCATGAGATTGAAGTCCCCATAGTTGCCGATATGGATACAGGTTATGGGAATTCGCTTAATGTCATAAGAACTGTTAAAGAATGCGTTAATCTGGATTTGGGAGGTATCATTCTAGAAGACCAACTTTGGCCTAAAAAATGCGGCCATATGGAAGGAAAATCAGTGATCTCTACGGTAGAGCATGTAGAAAAATTGAGAGCTGCGGTGTACGCTCGTGGGAACAGTGACCTTGTAATAATAGCTCGAACAGATTCGATAGCTCCGCTTGGGTTTGAGAGTGCCATTGAGAGAGGTAAAGCCTACGTTGAAGCTGGAGCAGATGTACTATTTATCGAAGCGCCTCAGACTTCGGAGCAATTGGAAACAATAGTGGATACTTTTGACGTTCCTTTGTTTGCCAATATGATCGAGGGTGGGAAAACACCGTTTCTTTCGGCAAAAGAACTGGAAAACATTGGTTTCAAGATGGTTGTCTACCCGTTATCAGGGCTATTTGCGACTACTAAAGCTGTACAGGAAGTTGCGCACCATCTAAAAACTAACGGAACGACCAACTATGTGAAAGACACTGTGGATTTTTCTGAATTTGAAGAGGTGATTGATCTCCAAAAATATAAAGATATGGAATCCATGTTTAGTGTTGACTAGCCACGACCGTTCAAAATTGATTTTGAATATGATACGAGCTTGCTATAAGGATTGAAATACACTTCAGGAGGTAAATTACCAATGTATAAACAAAATGGGGCCCCGTCGTTATCTGGTTTGATGCACCATCCAGTAAGCGATATAAAACGACTGGGTCTTACGGTGGAGGCTTCACCAACAGCCTCATTAGAAGAGATGGAGCAGTACGCCGACGTTTTTGCGTCTGCTCATGCTCCTTTCATGAAAGAAGCTCTCAGGCTCAATCCTGCAGCGGATGATGAATCATTTAGAGAAGAATCTATAAAAATAATTGAAGACTATATAGAAATTATTACTGCTTTTGATTTGCTCACTCAGGTTAATGTACATTTCGGTTGTGTTCGCAGGGTGGAACCAGAGCAAACAATAGGGAAAACCGGAACATATGAAAATCAGATTAAATCTTTCCAACGTATTGCTGATTTTGCACGAAATCGAGGTAAAGAAATAGTATTGGAGAACTCTGGATCATATTGGTCTGGGGTTTCCACAAATACGACATTTGATCAAGTTGATTGGACAAAACAAAGTGTCCATTTTGGAACTGATCCTGAAGAGTGGATCCAGATATGTGAAGATGTCAATCGTGACAACGTTGGTCTTTGTCTGGATACTAGCCATGCATGTATGTATTCCCACAGATTTCCTGAAGATGAGAGGGAAGATGTATTGTTCAGTTTCCTGCAAAGGCCAGATTTGATCCGCCATGTTCATTGGAGTGATAATTATCCTTATGACGTCAGAGGGAGATCTGATTCCCACGAAATACTGGGGCGAGGGGATGAGCCGATTGAATACCACAAGGCCGTTAAAGAACTGGATGCTCTGATTCTTTTGGAGTCAAATTGCACTGTGAAAGAGCTTGAAGAACAACTAGAATTTATAGATAAACTGTGAGTAGGATGCTAGATTCCAATTTTGCGATGATACTGGATCAGAAGTTGTTTGGTGCTCTATGTTTAACTTGTCTGAATAACCTTACTGGCCCAAGGAAATATGTGATCTAAACCTTTGTATAGCAGGCTTAAATAATGAGTGTTCAATCAAATATCTTACAAAGTTATGTTTCAAAACAAATATTGGGATTGCGTACAGTTGATTCTGCAGAAGTGGAATCTATGTTCGATAACATTTCACTGGATCAAATAGTTAAGAATAGCGATCTTTTGGCTGATGAGATCGTTGATACTTTCCGGCTGTCTTTGATCACAGAATCTCTAACAGAACAGTATTCCAGCACGTATAGAATTGGGGCCGAAAATCATAGGGCTGATTGGTTGCTAGACTACATAGTACGTTTTTGGGAGCCAGACGAGCTTAGTCACGCAGACCCATTTAAAAAAGTGCTCACAAATTTTGGAGTCGACTCAAGTAATTTGGATATTGAAATTAACGAAGCGAGGAGTGAAACTGCCTATCAACATGCCCACTCGTCCGGTTTTCACCCCATAGCGCTGACAACATATGGGACCTTGCAGGAATGTATAACAGATTATTGGTATGAACTTCAGAGGGATTTTTTCCCGTCCCAAAGCAGGACTTCAACCATACTAAGTAAGGTTAAAGGACGCGAAGCGTTACATACAGTGCAGTTTCGTGACCTCACTGCGATCCAGTTAGAATCAGATCCATATCTGATAGATGAAATAATACCCGCGGTGATAAATTTCAAAATGCCTGGCAATCATATACCACCCGTACAAGAAATAGAGTCTCGAACACAAGCATTATTACCAAGAATGGGCGGAGATGTTACAGAATTACTTAAAAGGATTATAAATCACATACAGGCAATGCTTGGAAACAAAGATGTTTTGGGCAAATTGCTGATGACTTATGCGTCGAATAGTGAGAAAAGATTCATTTCATCACTCCCTAATTCATTAATTACTAAAAGTGTGGGTTTGATTAGAGGAGGCCATGGCTTGGTGGGAGAGATTGTACTTGAACAATTTGGATTGATTGCGAATGAAAAAGGTGTTCCAAAAAACATGCAAGAAAAACTGGTTTACCAAATAAAATCGATAGTTAAGAGATGGATTCGTGACAGGATGCGCGTAGAAGGGTTTTTATATAATGGGAATTCTTCTGGAATCGAGTAAATATTCAATGATGTTGGAGATATGAATTTGGGAACTTTGGGTGAAACAATTGGTAGAGCTCTAGCACCAGTGGTTCTAAAGAACATGAGTAGCTTGGGTGTAAAAGTGACTACTCCAGATGGGAACTCTATCAACGGTGAAAAAAATGATTCTCTTTCTCCGCCCGGCATACGAGTTATCGATTGGTCTTTTTTCGGGGATTTAGTATTGGGATATGATTTAGGGCTGGCAGATGCTTACATAAATCGTAAGTGGGATTGTGAAAATTTACCTGGGCTTTTCAAATTTCTGGCATCGAGATCTCGCGATAACCGTTTTGATAAATATTGGAATTTGGCTCCAGGGAAAATCATTGCGCGGGCAAGACAGGCGATAAGATCCAGTAATTCGTTGAAATGGGCAAAAAAGAATATTAGCGCCCACTATGATATGAGTAATGACTGGTTTGGTCTGTTTTTGGATAGCGGGATGATTTATTCGTGTGCTGAATTTAAGCATGTTGAGGATGATTTGGAAGCGGCACAGAACCGGAAGTTGGACTTTTTTTTATCTAATTCAAACATAAAAGAACGTGATCATATACTGGATATAGGATGTGGATGGGGTGGGCTTATATGTAAGGCGGCAAAAGATTATGGATGTATGGCTACGGGAGTCACTTTGTCTAGAAACCAATATGAATACTGTTTAGCCTTGGTAGAAAAATTAGGTCTTGCCAACCGTGTAAAAATATTGTTACAAGACTACCGTTCTTTGGACGGGAAATTTGATCATGTCTACGCGATAGAAATGCTTGAGGCTGTTGGACACAATGGGATCGGAGAATTTTTCTCCAAAACGAATAAACTTGTACAAGGTTCAGGGACACTCAATTTACAGGTAATCACTGTTCCAGATGAAAGGTATGAAGCATACCGTAAAAACTGTGATTTCATACAAAAATACATATTTCCAGGTGGACTATTACCATCAATGAGTTCAATTAAATATTCAACCAAAGCTAATAGCGATTTTGTGATCAAGACTAACAGATCAATTGGTAAATATTATCCTGCGACACTTATTAACTGGCGTAATAATTTGTTCGGAAATTTGGAAAAGGCACGGAGTATTGGTTTTTCTGACAAAGATGTTCGTCGCTTTGATTATTATTTCAGTTATTGCGCGGGTGCTTTTGAAGCTCGCCATATCGACAATAGGCAGATTGTGATGAG